>Ga0114931_10009107_pt1 | contig 11933 bp, 9 predicted proteins | sample 2SBtaG_FD_89579 | JGI IMG/M metagenome (GOLD analysis project Ga0114931, IMG submission 89579) | Deep subsurface microbial communities from Kolumbo volcano to uncover new lineages of life (NeLLi) - 2SBTROV14_V59a metaG | ecosystem: Environmental > Aquatic > Marine > Volcanic | place: Kolumbo...
ATCGATAAATCAGCAAACGCAACAAATAGTTTATATTTTTCACAACATTTAACTAATTTGCATCTAGGCTGGCTAGTGGACATAATAAAAAAAACACCATTAAACGGAATTATACGTAAATTATTATTGAGCAAAAGACGAAAAAACAACGATAAAATTCGACCGGAAACCCGTGAGTACTTAATTGATTATTATCTGGAATCCAATCGAAAGCTAGAAAAATTGTTGGGCCGTAATCTGTCACATTGGAATCAATAAATATTATACCATTTCCTCTTTTTATTTCTTTCACTCCTACCGTTAACGTTTATCAGATGTGAAACAACAGTTAATCGCGATGAACCTTCCTGCAATTAGCCGTGGTCATATACATTTGTTTATCCAGTTAAGTAAGACGTTACATTGAATAATCTGAAGAATAACTTAAAAACCTCTTTAATATTCTTAAAACTGTTTATCAACACTTGTACCGGAAAGTTCCTATGTCCCATCCCGCTAAAAATTTGAACCTAAGTGAAAATGATTTATATAATATTTTTATTATGCGACATAATGACCTTGACAAAGGCGGTTGGTCTCCAAAACGCCGAAGGAAATTCAACTACTATCTGCCCTCTGAATACTATGAAGCTATTTTAAATCAATTAATTCTGAAAGACACCTGTTGGCTTGACGTGGGGGGAGGTGACAGTCTATTTCCTGACAATAAAAAACTATCGATTTTGCTTTCTGAAAGAGCATCGTTGATTGTCGGGGTAGACCCCAGTGAAAATATTATGGAAAATCCTTACGTACATGAAAGAGCTAAATGCAAAATTGAAACTTTCAGCAGTCATTGCAAATTTCATGTGGCGACATTTCGAATGGTTGCTGAACATATAAACCACCCCACCAATGTAATCAGAAAACTGAATCAATTACTTCAGACGGGAGGGAAGGTGGTTGTTTTTACGGTTAATTTGTGGTCACCGTTGACAATAATCTCACGTTTACTACCATTCAAATATCATTATCCGATCAAGAAACTGTTCTGGGGAGGAGAAGAGAAAGACACATTTCCTACCTGTTACAAAATGAATACGAGAAAAAGTCTAAAAAAATTATTTATTAGTAATGGCTTTAAGGAAGATTTATTTATGTATTTAGATGATTGTGTAATGTTTAGTAAGTCTAAATTTCTTAATTTGCAAGAGTTGTATTTATGGCGTTTTTTCAAAAAAATTGGGAAGCCCTATCCGGAGAATTGCATACTTTCCGTTTATACAAAACACCAGGACATTTAATAGCGCCCACTGTACTTCAATAAAAGGCGCCTAACTAAAAAGTGTTTTGTTAATGAATATTCTCTACCTGTGTCATAGAATCCCTTACCCACCCAACAAGGGCGATAAGATTCGCTCGTTTCACCACATTCAACATCTGGCTAAACGGCACAAAATTTATCTGGCCACCATTCTGGAGAAGCCGAGTAATAATCAATATGTACAGCATCTAAAATCCCTTTGCACCGAAGTCTTTACGGTGCATTCTCATCAGCGATGGCACCTGCTCAAAGGACTGCTATTTAGCACTAAACCGCTTACGGTATGTCATTTCTATCACCAACATTTGCAGACTTACATTGACAACGTGTTACAGGACAAAAATATCGATGTTATTATCTGTTTTTGTTCTTCAATGGCAGAGTATGTTTTTCAAGCAAAATTCTTCATAAGAAAAAGCACAATACGTCCAAAGTTGATCATGGATTTTGTCGACCTCGATTCAGCCAAATGGCAACAATATGCAGAGATGTCTTCTTTCCCTAAACGCCCAATTTTCCATCTGGAGAACGACAGGCTTTTTAACTATGAATTACAGGTTTTGCATGCCTTCGACCGCTGTTTTTTTGCGTCACAGCGTGAAGTGGATATATTGAAGAATGAGAATATTGACACCGACGGCATAGAAGTCGTCGAGAATGGCATCGATTTTTATTTCTTTACCGCTAACCAACGACAACAAAACAGACACCCTGTTCTGTTGTTTACCGGAGCCATGGATTATTATGCCAATGTCGATGCGGTCAGGTGGTTTTGCAAGGACATCTTACCTCTGATAAGATCGGAATTTCCAACGGTAGAATTGAAAATTGTCGGCATGCATCCGGTCAGAGCTATCCGAAAGTTGGCTAAATTACCAAGTGTTGAAGTGACAGGGTATGTTAAGGACATCCGTCCTTATTACCACCGGGCCGACGTTTTCGTGGCACCAATGCGCATCGCTCGCGGGGTGCAAAACAAAATCCTGGAAGCCATGGCGACCGGCAACGCTGTCGTTGCTACAAACACGGCAAGCGCCGGAATTAATTGTCAGGACAATACAAATATAATGATTGCTGAGTCTGCCGATACCTTCGCCATGAAGGTAATTTCATTGTTGAAAAATAAAGAAAAACGTATGGCAATGGCACGAGAAGCGATCAAAAATATCCGACGGTGCTACGTTTGGGAAGACAAACTGCAACGTCTGGACGAGTTAATTCAGATATAATTAAAATCAGAAAAACCGCTTCCTGGAAGCCACTCAATTGAGATTATTCACCGTAACACTAGCGAGAGAAAAACGTACATTTAATAGTTACGCACTCTAATATACCTCATCACAACGTAATGAGCACTCTCCTTCTTTACACGATTATCGCTATAACTATCCTGTCATCCGTGATATTACCTTGGTTAGGTGTCGTGGCTTATTACACACTGGGAATTTTGGCACCGCAAAATATTTGGTTTTGGGTATTCCGCGGCACGAGAATCCAGTACTATATTGCTTTAACCACAATGCTTGGGTTTATCCTGTCTTTTGTGCAGAAGAAAATTAACTTTGCTTTATTGAAAGACAAGCAAAATTTGTTGATGGTGATTTTATGGATTTCATTTGCCGTTTCATATTATATCAACCCCTTTGGGCATAATAAGAATTCCTCAGTTGCCTTAGATTCAAGCTACTTGTTATCTCTCGCCAATAGGATATTCTTATTCTATTTCATCAGTATCCTTCTTATCGATAACGCCCAAAAATTACATTGGTTGGTTATTGTATTACTGTTCAGTACAATATATTATTCATATTGGGCAAATGACATGTATTTAAGCGGCTATTGGACAGGGAGATTATCCGGACCTTCTGGAGGAGGGGGAGGAATATATGCGAACGACAATGCATTTGCAGCATTATTTGTTGTTGGAACACCGTATTTATATTACATGGGTAACTATTATAAATTGAAGCCTCTGAAATATTTTTTATTTGCAATTATTCCCTTTGCATGGCATTCCGTTTTTCTTACCGGTTCGCGTAGTGCCTTCCTTGGTATTTGTGTTAGTTCGCTCTTTATAGTTCTTAAATCAAGAAAAAAAATACAGGGCATTTTGTTTGTTTTGTTTTTAGTGATTGCCTTTTTGTGGCAAGGAGGAACGGTGATGCAGGAGAGGAGTGGTACAATTTCTCAATACCATAGAGATAAGTCCTCTGAAGATAGAATTGCTATTTGGAAAGTGTCAATACAAATCATAAAAGATCATCCAATCACAGGTGTGGGAATTGGCAATTTCATGTCGGCAATCGCAGAATATTCAGATTTAAAACCATTGGTTGCACATAATACTTTTATTCAATTGGCTGTCGAATGTGGGTTGTTTGCAGGGGTTTGTTACCTATTGTTAGTTTTCAATACTCTCACTTCAAAAAAAAACACATCAGATAAATTCTTACTTACTATTCAAGATGCAACTTCTGCGAGTATGTCAGGTCTGTTTATCCATTCTATGTTCCACAATTTTCAGATGTATGAATTGTTCTATTTTTTATTAATTATATCCTTTGCCACAAAACAAATTGCTTCCAAGGATGGCAAATATTTTATTCTTAGATCATAGGCTTACTTATCCTTCTCATAGGGGGCAAAGCGCCTCGTTCTGATTATGGCTATAGAAGTCTGGCGCGTTTCATTCTGGTTATGAAAAAAATAAGAATTGCACATGTAATTTATTCTTTAGGCTGCGGGGGAATGGAAAACGGATTAATTAATTTAATCAACCATTTAAATCCTTCTAACTATTGTCATCATATTTTTTGTCTAAAATCTACGGGAATCTTCGAAAAAAGAATTAAGAACAACAATTGTAAAATAGTTGAATTGAATAAAAAGGACGGCAATGATTTCTCCATACCAATAGCATTAATGAAACATTTTAAAAAAGATAATATCGACATTGTTCATTTGAGAGGTTGGCCGACATTGATTGAAGGGATTATTGCCGCAAAACTTTGTGCTATAAAAAGGATCATCTATGGTTTTCATGGAAGGCTTATGGAAGATACAAATGGTTTATCCCTGAAACGAAAAATCGGTGAAAAATTTGCCCTCAAATGTGTCCCGTTTATTTTAACCCTGAATGAGCAAATGGGACAACAAATGTATCGGGAATTTGGGCTATCAAAGGACAAGATTCATATCATATATAACGGCGTCGATACAGAAAAATTTTTCCCCAACAAACGGAACAAGAAAATTATAAATGAATTCAATTTGTATGATGAGGATTTTGTACTAGGATTTGCCGGGCGCTTGGATGCGGTTAAAGATCTTAAAACGAGCATTATTGCATTCTCCCATTTTGTAAAACAGAACGTTAATTCCAAAATGATTATTATCGGTGATGGGCCTGAAAGAGAGAAGTTACTTAATCTCGTAGAAAAACATAAACTTGGAAAACATATATTCATAACAGGGTATCGAAATGATGTGCCCAAACTACTGAATTTAATTGATGTCTATATACAGACATCTTTATACGAGGGATTTTCTAATACTATATTAGAGGCGATGTCAACCGGACTTCCTATCATTGCCACTAATGTGGGCGGTAATTCTACATTAATCCAGAATGGAATTAACGGATATATTATACCTAAGCAAGAGCCGGAGATATTAAATAAAAAACTCAAAATATTAAAGAATGATTATGAGTTAAGAAATAGAATGAAGTCCAATAATATCAAAGCGGTAAATGAAAGGTATTCTTTAAGAAAAATGATCGATGAATATGACAGGTTTTATTCGAAAGTGGCTAAGAAAAGTTAAGGAACCAGTACAATGGATACAATTAAGATAATTATTGACGAATATGATGGAATCGATCGATTTAAGGAACCTGTCACTCTCGGCATACCCTTTCCAAAAGCAGTGCTGTTTGATATTTCAGTAATATCATTGCATGACAAAAAAAACAAAAGGATCGGATTTCAAAAAAATGTACTGAGTACGTGGAATGACGGCAGCATCAAATGGTTGTTATTAGATTTCGTAGTATCAATCAACGCTTATAGCCGTAATAGCTATATTCTTTCGTTAAATAAAAAGGCTTGTGACCAAACTGACTATTGTCCAGTCGAGATTAGGAAAGAAAAGAAGACTTGGCAAATAAATACCGGGGTTGTTGTTTTCCACATTGATACTATTCAATTCAGACCATTTTCAAAATTATTGTTAAACGGGGAAAACATATTAAGTAACGACAAAAGCAATATTCTAATTAGGGACGAAAACGACCTTGGCTGTCAACCATTAATCAAGAAAATAGAAATTGAGACACGTGGCCCGTTGAGAACAGCCATAAGAATCGATGGTATTTTTCACTCTCGTAGACCATTACCGTTTCTGGAATTTACCGCCAGGCTTACCTTTTATACTGATTCAGCACTATGTAAATGTTGTTTTACAATCAGAAACACGAAAGCGGCAAAGCATTTGGGCGGTTTGTGGGATTTAGGTGATCCCGGCTCTTTTTTATTTAATGATTTATCTTTCTATTTATGTTTAAAAGAAGATGAATATACCGTACAATGGAAACCTCAAATTAAGAGCAACATTAATAATGACCATTCAGAAAGAGTGGAAATTTATCAGGATTCGAGCGGAGGTGAAAATTGGGATAGTCTCAATCATGTGAATAGATTTAATAAAGTAATGCATTCGTTTAAAGGATACAGGGTTAAGAATAATAATGGCATCATTGAAAAAGGCGTTCGAATCAATCCGGAGATTAGTCTCAGCAAGAACAACGCAAATATTTCAGTAACAGTTCAAAAATTCTGGCAAAATTTTCCTAAATCTATCGAAGCTAATAAGAATGAGTTGATCGTGCGGCTGTTTCCAAATCAATATAATGATTTGTTTGAATTACAAGGTGGAGAGCAAAAAACACATACAATATTTTATGACTTTCTAAATACAAGGAGACTTGACTGGGTACAACATCCTCTCGTTCCTCACCTGGAACCGGAATACTATGCAAGAACGAATGTCTTTAGTTATTTAGTGCCAGATAAAAATGATCAGGAGAATGAAATGCAAACAATGATTGAAAGTGCTATAAAAGGTACTAATACATTCTTTGATCGAAGAGAAGTTATTGACGAATATGGCTGGCGAAACTATGGAGATCTTTTTGCAGACCACGAAACCATGGAACAATTAAATTATAATAATGACAAACCACTTATTTCACATTATAATAATCAATATGATGTGATTTATGGAATGCTGTATCAATTTGTTAGAAGTGGAAATGTAAAATGGTTTGAATTGGCTAGAGAGCTGGCAACGCATGTTATGGATATCGATATCTATCACACGGAAAGTGATATATCACAATATAACAAAGGGTTACATTGGCACACAGATCATTTTGTTGGCGCAGAGACTGCAACCCATCGCAGCACATCAATTCAAACAAAGAGAAAAAAGAACCTGAAAAATTATGGCGCCGGACCTGATTTTGACCAACTCTATACACGCGGCCTCCTTGTTTATTATTATTTAACCGGAGAAGAAAGTGCAAAAGAAACTATGTTAGATCTGGTCAATTGGTGTCTGGTAGGTATCGATAATAAAATTTCAATTACCCAATATTTCGAAAACAAACTAAAAAATATGGTTGCATATTTTAAGAAAAAAATCGGGATTGATAATTCCTTAGCAATTTATATGTTCGATGGACCGGGAAGAACGTCTGGTAATTGCCTGGAAACTTTAATTGATGCATTTGAATTGACAAAAAATGTAACTTTTTTAAAAAAAGCAGATAAATTAATCGTTCAATGTATCAGCCCTCATGACGACATTGATAAAAGAAATTTGTTAAATCCAAACTTTCGGTGGATGTATACCATATTTCTTCAAGCTTTAGGTAATTATTTGGATAAAAAAAGTGAGTGCGAAGACTATGATATAATGTTCAATTACGCAAGAGATTCCTTGTTGAAATATGCAAAGTGGATGAGCAACAAAGAATCTCTGTTTTTGGAAAAGAAAAAATCACTCGATGCTCCTAACTTTGCCACGCGTTGTGCACAAGATCTAAGAAAAAGTCTTGTATTTTTATATGCTTTTAAATACTCAAATAATTACCTAAGATATGAATTTCTTAAAAAAGCACATTATTACTATGAGAAATCTATAAGTTTCCTTGAATCATTTCCGACTAAAACAACAACACGGCCATTAGCAATTCTCATGAAGCAAGGGACTATGTATTCATATTTCAAAAAAACAAATAGCAATTTATTTGAACATAATTTGACTCAAAAAAACAGTAATTACAAAAAAATTGAAAAAAAATACAAAACATCAGAGACTAGACGACTCATATCAATACTTAGAAATACGAGTATTAAAAAAGAACTTTATGACTTGACGTACAGAATTAATAATATCATTCATGCATGAGACGAAAAAATCTCTTCTTACGTTCAGGGGCTCAGATAATTTGTTTTCCCCTCAAAATCGCCACTTCTCAGGTAACTATTTTGTGCTAAAGGAGTCCAAATGGTAAACGTTTAGCAAAACGCGCAAACAGGCACCATATTCTTGTTACCCTTCTCTACGGATTTGGGGGGAAGGCTTATATTCTTAACAATCAATATATCTTTGCTACTTATGATGTGTAGAACAAATCTCCTTTCTTTATTTGTGATTAATATACGAATTCAATCTCCGAATTACATAACATTTACAACTTTGACTTTAGAGAACAGAATAAATATGTTCTTGGATTGTGACACTTTGGGGAAAAAGTCGAAACAAAATGATAGAAAATCATTCCATAACTCTTTTCGATGAGTTCTCTATTAAAAAAAATAGCAAAAGGCGCTGCTTGGATGGCTGTAGGGCAATGGGGCGCGCAAATTGTTCGATTCATAATAAGTGTTGTAATTGCAAGAATTCTGTCGCCTAAGGACTACGGGTTGATGGGAATGGCATTTGTTTTCACTTACCTGGTTGCCATTTTTGGCAATATCGGCTTGGGACAGGCTCTAATTCAACGTAAACAAATCACCGAGGAATATATATCAACGGCTTTCTGGGCAACATTCATTATAAGTATAATATTTTATGCCCTTGTATATCCGTTGACACCTTTAGTCAGCGATTTTTACGATGAACCGGCTATTTCATTGATAATCAGAGTTTCAGCAATTGGTTTTATTTTCGGGTCCGTGAGTTCAATACAGGAGAGTTTACTAACCAGAGACATGGCCTTTCGCCATTTGGCTATTACCATAATTGTCTCATCATTAATTGCCTCATTCACTACATTGATATGTGCCATTGCGGGTATGGGAGTCTGGAGTCTGGTAGCAGGTACTCTTGTGATGAACGTTGTTCGAATTCCATTGCTCTATCACTACAATAAATGGATTCCAAATTTTTATTTCAGTTGGCATCACTTTAAGGATTTGTTTTCGTTTGGTAGAAATATTTTGGGGTTTGGAATTTTAAGTCACATCGCTCGAAATTTAGACAATCTGCTAATTGGCAAATTTTTAGGCCCCGTCGCCCTTGGTTATTATGATCTCTCGTACCAGATAATGTTAAGACCGATACTACAAGTTTCAACGGTCATTGCTAAACCGCTCTTCCCCGCACTTTCTTCTGTTCAGGAGAATAAGAAATTGGTAGCAACCACCTATTGCAAAGTCATAACCTACATATCTCTCATTTCATTTCCTATGATGTTTGGTTTGTGCGTTGTGGCTCCGGAATTTATTTGGGGTATTCTTGGCAGTAAATGGGCGCCGGCTATTCCTTTAGTGCAAATACTATCAATTGTGGGAGCAATGCAATCTATAGGAGTGACTGTTGGGCCAATCTATAAATCACAAAATCGTACCGACATTATGTTGAAATGGAGTTTGATAACAACACCTTTGGTCGCTTTATCATTTATTCTTGGCATTCACTGGGGTGTATTGGGCGTGGCAATAAGCTATGCCGTTATCAGTTTCATATTATGGATTGTTTCGCATTTAATTGCCAACGGTTTAATCAATCTTTCATTTACAGAGTTTGGGAATAGTCTACTACCTGCTTTTAAAGGAACCTTTTTGATGATGGGCACAGTCGTCTGTGTAAAATATGTCTTGAAGTATTATATTGCATCAAATTTCTTCCTGTTGTGTGCATCTATTGTCCTTGGAATTATAATTTATTTATTCGTAATCATGATAAATAAGCATGAAGATATATTAATTATAAGAAAATTTATTAAAAAACATATTTTGGAATATTTGCCAAAATTTCTATAAAATCCCCGAAAAGTTTAGAACCAACTGAGGCGATATAATATGAACGACATCGTGAAACCAACATCCCTGAACAATGCTAATTAACTAACCCTTTCTTATTCCATGACACATAAAAAGTCTGTACCGTATAAAAAAGGTCATACTCGTCTTCTGTATATCAAAATGAAAAGGGTAAAATATGAATAGCAGTCCATCTTTTATAATTGGGTTAGGACGTTCAGGTACAACCCTTCTTAGGTTGATGTTAAATAGCCATCCGAATATAGCAATTCCGTATGAAACTACTTTTATTACAAAATATCAGAAAAATATAGCAAGTTATGAAAATCTTAATATCGACGCAAACCTTCATAAGCTTGTCTATGATATATTAAATGAGAGTATGCTTCAGTTCTGGGATCACGAGTTTGACAAAAAGAATCTCCTTAATAAAGTAAAAGAAAAAAATTTAAGAGGTGTTATTGACTCGCTACCGCTTTAAACATTATATTAAATCTATAATCGATGTTCTGACAATTCTACTGATACTTCCCCTATATTTTCTGTCCATTGCATTCAGAATGAAGGGAAGAAGAGATCATTTTTTCAGCGCATCATCACAATTTCTCAGCCTGTTTCCCGGCTTATTGGGCAGTTATCTAAGGAAAAATTACTACCGCTTGACTATGACCGCTTGCTCGGGTGACTGTGCTATTATGTTTGGCACCATTTTTTCACAGACGGATACAGAGATTGGAACCCATGTTTATATTGGAGCAAATTGCAATATAGGAAGAAGCATTGTTGAAGATTATTGTACTTTAGGGAGTAATGTTCATATTCTTAGTGGTAAGAAACAACATAATTTTGAGGATCTCGACACGCCCATTCAGGAACAAGGCGGCACGTTTAAAAAAATCCGCATTGGTGAAGACACCTGGATTGGCAACGGGGCTATTGTCATGGCAAACATTGGCAAAAAGTGCATCATCGGTGCCGGATCTGTCGTGACGCGCGATTTTCCAGACTATTCAATCATTGGCGGTAACCCAGCAAAAATCTTGAAAAAGCGAAAATGAAAATGAATGTTCTGCACTTTATCTGCCCTACGGGGTTGCATGGCGCCGAACGGTGGATTTTAGCGCTGGTAAAGTATTTGGACAGAGATAGTGTGCGGAGTGTGTTAGCAGTTTCAGATGAGTCCCCTGATCAAGATCTATCCCTTTGTGACAAATTCGAGGAGTTAGGTCTGGTAAGTCATAAACTCCCCTTGAAAGGAAAATATGACCCCTCCATACTCCCAGGATTGATTGGGTGCATAAAGAATGAGAACATCCATGTCCTGCACACGCATGGTTACAAATCAGATATTCTTGGATTACTGGCGGCCAAACTGGCCAAAATTCCGGTGATCTCTACGCCGCATGGCTTTGAAGATTGGTCAGACTTCAAAATGCGGCTCTTTGTCAAAGCCGGGCTCTTATCTCTGAAACGATTTGATCGGGTCGTGCCCCTGTCTGAAGACTTGCAGGAGTCCTTATTGTCTCGGGGACTCAGCACAAATAAAGTTACATTGATTAGAAATGGCGTGGATACAGAGGAGGTCTTGGCCTGCACCAACAATTCTGTGGCAAACAATCGACGCGAAAGAGTGATCGGCTACGTAGGACGGCTGGATGCGCACAAGAACGTAACCGCCATTCTCGACACCTTCGACCTTTTTTCCCGAAACTTCAGTCAGAATGTTCGGCTGGAACTTGTTGGGGACGGCCCTGGAAGACAGAAACTGGAAGAATATGCCAGCCATCTGAGATCCTCTGCTCGGATTAAGTTTTTTGGGTATAGAAACGATCGTTTAAAAATCATGAAAAAATTTGACCTGTTTTGTATTACGTCCAAACGAGAAGGCATTCCGCGTGTCATCATGGAAGCCATGCTTTTGCAAATCCCCGTTACCGGGTTTGATGTCCCTGGCGTAAATGTCCTGGTCAAACAGAATAAAACCGGACTGTTGGCGGAGTATGGCAATATCGGGAAGCTGGCACTCTGCTGGCAAAGGATTTTAGAGAATCAGGAATTTGCACAACACCTCTTATCAAATGGTAAAGGCCTTATTCTTAAAGACTTTTCAGCGAAAAGGATGGCTGCGGAATACGAAAAACTTTACTTTCATTATAAAGCATTATAACTAGTACAGAGTTTCACCAAAAGGGTTACATACAGTGCTGTCATTGCGAGGCGTTTTTTGCCGAAGCAATCTCCTGTTTTCAGGTTAAAGATTGCTTCGCTGAGAAGCGCTCGCAAAGACATATAAAGTGTAC
>Ga0114931_10009108_pt1 | contig 11933 bp, 10 predicted proteins | sample 2SBtaG_FD_89579 | JGI IMG/M metagenome (GOLD analysis project Ga0114931, IMG submission 89579) | Deep subsurface microbial communities from Kolumbo volcano to uncover new lineages of life (NeLLi) - 2SBTROV14_V59a metaG | ecosystem: Environmental > Aquatic > Marine > Volcanic | place: Kolumbo...
AGCTTTCAGGGGACGGTGTTGTGCATGTCGACTCGACCAGTCTGCTGTCAAAGACAGTGATTTCGAACGGCTCCTGCTGACGTCTTCATTGCACGGAATGCCGATTTCGGTCAGCATGGACAGTGGTATCCGATGTGGCCATGTATCATGCCAAGCGCACGGGAAAGTCGGTACAGTTATATGTCAGTGACATTGACGCCAACAGTCCGCGCCGCCTGGAGTTGATGAGCGGACTGCGCCGCGCGATCGGTGAGCAGCAATTGATTTTGCACTATCAACCGAAAATTTTTATAAACGGAAAACCATTGCCGCCGTGGAAGCATTGGTACGCTGGCAGCATCCCGATTTGGGTTTGTTGCCAGCGGATCAATTTATTCCCATCGGCGAATTAGCGATACCATCAAACTGCTTACCCATTGGGTCGTTGAACAGGCTATCAAGGATGCCTTGCATTGGCGCCAACACGGTTATGATTTTAACGTAGCGGTCAATATCTCCGCAATTAATCTTCAGGACAAAAATTTTATTGAAACTATTTGGGAATTATGCCGCGTGTACAAATATCCTGCGCCGCGTCTGGAATTGGAAATTACCGAAAGCGCAATCATGGCGGACGTGTTGAAGGCGAAGGCATCGTTATCACGCTTGGATCAGCACGGTTGTAAATTAAGTATTGATGATTTCGGAACCGGCTATTCGTCGTTAAGTTACCTGAAAGAACTGCCCGTTGACGAATTGAAAATTGATAAATCGTTTGTGCTGGATATGTGTACGGATGATAGCGATGCTGTAATCGTTCGTTCGACAATCGATTTGGCCCATAACCTCGGTTTGTCAGTCACTGCCGAAGGTGTGGAGCGAGAGGACGCCAGGGATCTGCTTGACCTATTGTCCTGCGATTATATGCAAGGTCACTTTTTCGCCGCGCCCATGCCATTGGCGGCGTTGACGGTTTGGTTGAATGACTGGTATCAACAGCACGGTATTCATCGCAACGGGGTTGAAACCGTCTCCGTGCCCAACAGCGGTTAAAATTTGCCGCGATTCAGGTTTCAACCGGCGTGGACAAATCGTTGCCCCAATCCGACCACGAACCCGGATAGCCTTTGAGTTTATCGTAGCCCAGTGATTTTAGCATGATATACGTGTGGGCGGACCGGTGATGGGTTTGGCAATGGCATACCACGGTTTTGTCCGGTGTAATGCCTTTGGATTCCAGCATTGCGCGCAGCTGTTGTTCGCTTTTTAACCGCAGGTTTCGGGTTTTGTCCATGGCCTCGGTCCAATCCATATTGATGGCGCCGGGGATATGCCCGCCGCGGGCGGCAAGCACCTTGGTGCCGGCGAATTCCTGTGCGGAGCGGGTGTCCAAAATGACGGTGTCCGGCTGGTTCAAATGATCGAGAATAAATTGCCGGTCGGCGATGGGATTTTCGTTAAAGGTTGCTTGATAACTGCCCGCCGAGGGGAAAGTAATATGACTGCTTATGTCAAGGTGTTCGTTGGTCCAGGCATGAATACCGCCGTTGAGCAGGGAATACCGATGGTGGCCCACGCAATCCAGAGTCCATAACAAACGGCAGGCCCTGCCCCCGCCTTCGTCATCATAGGCCACCACATGGGTTTGCGGTGTCAATCCATATGCACTCAATACATTATCGAGCTGGGCTTGATCCGGCAGTAATCCCATGCGGGGCTGTTCCCTATGCACGATCCAGTCGTATTCCAGAAACACCGCGTCGGGAATATGCATCTGAACATAGGTTTGCGCCTGGGAAACATCAATCAACAACACGTTTTCCTGTTGTAAGCGCGAAGCCAGCACTGATGGCTCAACGATCAGGGGCAAGTCGGTTTCAGTCATTATCATCCTTTCAGGACCGGGCAACGCTATTAGGCAAAGTATAACGCCAATGGGGAATATTTCCAGTGCATCATCCTGGACCATCCGGCGTGCTGGACCATCCGGCATGGTGCAGGCCATGCACGCCAAGCGCTAGGGGGAACGTATGCTTCGCCACACACCATAAAGGGTGGAATGCAGTAACTGTTGTTTGCCGCCGAACCGGACAACAATCAGGTCTTTGTCAGGCATGATATAAGTGGTCTGGCCGACGTGACCCATAAAATAGGTAAACCGACCCTGCAGGCTTTCACCGGGGCGATCAAGTATATCGTGACGGGTTTGGTCGTGGTAGTCTCCATGTTGGAGCTGGCCGGTGGATAGTTTATCACCAAAAAATTCCCGCCAGCTGTCCATGGAAAAGAACGCCTTGTTTTCACTGCCGTTGCGAGCCAGGAAAAGCGCCACTTTCACCCAGTCATACGCGGTGGCATACAAGCAGCAGTAGGCATTGACTGCGCCTTTTCGGGAATATTTTCGCCAGTACGCTTTGCCTGCTCCGGCAGGTCGCCAGATTTTTTCCAGCAATAGGTGCTCCAGGGGCGCGCTGTAAATTTTTTCGATAACCTTACCCATCAACACCGTATTGATATTTTGGTAACTGAACATGTGTGATTGAGCCTGCTTGACGCGTAGTTGGCGGATGACCGTTTCAGGACCCATAAAGTGCAGTCGTGCTAAAGGACCAAAGGGGTTGGCCGGAAACGATTCCATGTTTTTCGCCCGCATGCCCGACGCCGTCAAAATCCCGCCGGGTTCAAAAGTCACACCGCTGCGCATATCGGTGAAGTCACGTATGGGAATCACTTCCAGGGACGGGTGCACACCCGTCAAAATTTCGCCGATTGGTATATCCAAGCCGGGCAGGCGTTGTTCGTCTACGGCTTTAAGCAGCAGGGCGCCGATCAGGCTTTTAACCATGGAAAATGAATTAAAACGGGACTTGCTGTTAAAACCGTCGGCAAAGTATTCCAGGACAATGGCGCCGTGATGGTACGCCACCATGGCTTTACCGTCGGCTTGCCGAAATAGGGACAGCAGCTTAGGGTCTGGTTTATCCGGTAAGCCGTGGCGGACCGGTAATGGCTCGGGCTGCTGGCGGCCGGGAATGTCGGCAAAGTAACCGGGCGCCGGCCATACAGGACTGGGTGCACCTTCAAGCAGGAGTCGTGGTAGATAGGGTGCGCAGATATACGCCATAAGCAACACGGTTACCATTAAATAAAGTATCCAGCGTAACCTTGATACGGTTAGAAAGCGATAGATGGCCATGACGATACACTCTTTGTTTTGCGCGCATTTGGGTTTGCCAAGGCACATTGTAGCGGGGATTTGTGCAAAACCCGCTTCAAAATCCCATCAATATGACAGGTTTTGTCATGGCTCTACCCGGTTGAATATGATGATTTTTCTGCCATTCGCTAATTTTATTACATCACTCGCCGATATCATGTGAGTCACCAACGCGGAGGAATTGGAAATGTTTGTTCAAAACAAAGTTGCGGTTGTTTTTCTATTGGTTTTAGTCTTTTTTTCCCAAGGCCTGCTTGCAGAAATAAAATTCGGTGTTATAGCGCCACGTGGAGCCTTAAAAGCCAATGCCAAGTGGGGAGAGTTGGCCGGCTATCTGCAGCAAAAAACCGGCGAGCCGGTAAAACTGTATCCGGTGACACCGGACAAAGTGGAAAAGGCCATTGCTTCCGGTAAAGTCGACCTGATGTTGGGAAATCCGGTTACCACGGTTATTCTCACTGAAAAGCACGGCGCCAGTCCGCTGGCAACGATCAAGAAAAAAGCAGGACCGCAATTTGCCGGCGTCATCATTGCGAAAAAAGGCAGCGGTATCACTACCGGCAAGCATCTAAAAGGCAAAAAAGTGATGGCATTTAAATTCGGTAAATCCGCCGCGGCCTATGTATTTCAAGTGTATCACTTGCGAAAAATGGGTGTCGACCCTCACAAGGATTTTTCTTCGTTTCGGCAAGCTAAAAAACAGGATGATATCGTTCTAGCGGTCAAATCCGGTGTCATTGACGGCGGTTTTGTTCGAAGCGGGCTGCTGGAGGCGATGGAGCGTGAAGGCAAGATTAAAATAAGCGACTTTACCATTGTCGATCAAAAATTCGGCGACGGATTTCCTTTGGTACATTCAACTCAAACCTATCCCGAGTGGTATGTGGTGGCTTCCAAGCGGGCTAATACCGCCATGGTTGGTAAAATCAAGTCGGCTCTGTTGGGCTTGAGACCTGCTGACCACGCGGCTCAAAAAGCCAAAATAAAAGGTTTTGTCGATCCGTTGGATTTGAAGGGATTGAAGGATACCTTGCAGAGCCTAAAGCTGGCACCTTATAACTCGTAATTCTTTTCGGAGAGCATACGGAGCGCTATCCATGTTAAACAGACTATCCTTGTCGGCGAAGTTTATTGTTTGCATAAGCTTGACCCTTGTCATATCTTTTTCGATTTTGGCCTGGTTTGTACTGAAAGGTGAAACCTATACTGCGCAATCGATCAACCATGCATTCAGTGAAGTAGTCAGTTCACGCCTGCAGTCGGATTTGGAAGTGCAAAAGGAAGCGGTTCGAAGCAAAGCCGAACGGTATGTGGAGTTGCTGGCGAAATTTTCTCCCGAAGTCATTGCGTCGTTGGATTTTACGTCGTTGGAAACCTTTGCGGCGGCCATGGCCAGGGACAATGATTTGTCATTCGTAGGTTTTCAGGGCAAGGATGGAAAATGGCTTGCTAAAAAGGGTGAAGAAGGCGGTACCCAGGTAGAGAAGAACATTGTGGCCGAAGGCCAGAGCCTGGGTACCGTCGTGGTTCGTTATAATGACAGACGCCTGAATGATCAGCTCAAATCGACTCGCGAGGCTTATGACAACGACCTGAAAAAACTCGATGTTAAGCATAATAACTTAATGACCGGCACCATGCTGAACATGGTTGCCTGGATGGTCATGATTGCGCTGGTAGTCGGAGTTGTGACCTATATTTTGTATCGTAATTTCGTCGGTAGGCGATTGGCATCCATGGAAAATCGGTTTCGGGATATCGCCGAGGGAGAAAGGGACTTGACCCGTCGTATTCAGGTCAATGGTAACGACACCATCGACAAGCTGGGGGTTTATTTCAATACTTTTCTGGGCAATATCCAGGGTCTTATCATTAAAACCGCCGAGGCTGTCGGGCAGCTTTCGTCCGCGGCCGAGCAGGTCAATGTGATTGGCGTCAAAACCAATGATAGCATTCGCACCCAGAAAGACGACATCGATCAGGTGGCGGCGGCGTTAAATGAGTTATCCATGTCGGTTCAGGAAATCGCCAACAATGCCAGTGACGGCGCGACCAAGGCAAAAGACGCCGATACGGTGGCCAGCGATGGGCGTCAAGTGGTCAATACAACTATTGAAACCATCAACCATTTAGCCGGCGAAGTGGATAAGGCGGCCGATGTTATGGAGAAACTCAAAGCCGACAGCAATAACATCGGTGTGGTATTGGATGTGATTAAGGGCATAGCCGAACAGACCAACCTGCTGGCATTAAACGCGGCCATCGAAGCGGCGCGAGCCGGTGAGCAAGGTCGGGGGTTTGCCGTCGTGGCCGATGAGGTTAGGACCCTGGCCAGTCGGACTCAACAATCCACCTCGGAAATACGTTCGATGATTGAGCGTTTGCAGGAAGGCGCCGAACACGCTACAACAACCATGGTTGAAGGTCGTAAACAAGCCCAAGCCAGTGTTGCGCAAGCGGCCAACGCCGGCGATTCCCTGAATAAGATCACCGAAGTGGTGGCGACCATTTCAGATATGAATATGCTTATTGCCAGTGGCGTGGAGGAGCAAAGCGCAACGGTCGAAAGCCTTAATCACAATATTATGAGCATAAGCCGTGCGGCTGAGGAATCAGCGGTGACGGCCAATAACTCAGCTTTGGCCGGTGAGCAATTACGAGAAATTGCTTATACACTGCAGCAAACCGTGGGCCAGTTTAAACTTCGCTAGAAAATTAACTGTGGCGATCGTTTGCTGAAATCTGAGCAGCTAAATTGCTGGACAGTTTGATACAGTCAGGGCCATAAGCCGCGTGGAAGTGAGTTATGCCTTTTTTTGGCTTTTCGCCCAATTACCGCGTTTACTTTTACGACGTAGATTAAGTTCTTCAACATAAGCTTCGGCATGTTCTGCAACCTGTTTACGGGTACCGCCTCGGCTGCCGACTAACGTTGTTTGGCCGAGCTCAATGACGTACCTGTACCATTCACCTTGCGCACCTTCCGGGGGATCGGTCTTTTCGATTTTTGAAACACTGTATTCGTCAATGGACAACAATTCGTCGTCATCAATGGAACTCATGATATATCTCAACTTTTTGAAAAATAAGGGCTGTTTGGCGGACTTAGGAACGTTATGCGGAATTCAGCCGGATATAAACAGCGTAACAAGGCATTATACGCTTTTTTACTCGCGCTGACCAGAAAACAAACCCTCATAGTGCCAATGGATTGACGATCATTGAATCCATACCGGTCTTGACGTATGACCGGTATGTTTTAGTTGGTCAGTGAGCCTTCCGTGTTCCAGGTTTAGAGCTAGAACACGCAAGGCTCAGCCTCGGCCTTTCATGCGATTGGGCCCTTTGGCCGAGTCTTTTTCGATATATTCGATAATGGCACCGGCAACGTCTTTGCTGCTTACCCGTTCGATTCCTTCCAATCCGGGTGAGGAATTCACTTCCAACACCAAGGGCCCGTGCGCTGAGCGAATAATATCCACGCCGGCTACGTCCAGACCCATGACACTTGCAGCACGTACGGCCAATTGACGTTCATCGGGTTTTAACTTGACCGATTGCGCGCTGCCGCCTCGATGCAGGTTGGAACGGTACTCACCTTCCTTGGCGGTGCGTTGCATCGTGGCAATGACTTTGTCACCCACGACAAAGCAGCGAATATCCGACCCGCCGGATTCTTTTATATACTCCTGCACCAGAAAGTCGGCGTTCAGGCCGCGAAATGCGTTGATTAAACTTTCCGCTGCCTTGTTGGTCTCGGCTAAAACCACGCCGCTGCCATGGGTGCTTTGCATGATTTTAACCAGCAAAGGTGCGCCGCCCACAAAATCGATAAGATCATCGGTGGCGTCAGCCGAATGGGCGTAACCGGTAATGGGCATGCCCACGCCTTTTCGGGCCAACAATTGATGGGCGCGCAATTTATCCCGGGAGCGGGTGATGGCAATGGATTCATTGACTGAATAGATGCCACCGACTTCAAATTGCCGTAAAACCGCTGTACCGTAGGCGGTGACTGAGGCACCGATGCGGGGGATGACCGCATCAAAGATCAACTCTTTCTTTTTGTAATACACCGACGGACGATTGGCCGTAATATTCATATAGCACTGTAAAACATCGACCACGGTGGCATCGTGTCCTCTTGCCTGCGCCGCATCAATCAAACGCCGGGTCGAATAAAGCCTGGCATTGCGTGACAGAATTCCTATTTGCATAGCACTTTGGTCCAGGTATTGAATGTCAATGGCGTGAAGATATTTCGCTAAAACATCATCATAAAGCGCATTCATTACCCATGGCAAGGTAAACTTTAAAAAGGGCGACGGCTTACCTATGTCTTGTGAAATGCATTGGAACCTACTATATCCATATTGAGTCAAGGATATTGCAAACGTGTTTGTAACCGTAGTCGAACCGTTGACAAGTGCTTTAAATAGTCATGTATTATCGTAAGGGTTAGCGCTATGCCAGGGTAAACTACGACGGAAATAAAATATTGTAGAATAGGTCAACGTTATCGCCGGTGAGTGTTGTTATAAAAACTTGCGATTTTGTCGATTGGGTGCCGGCCGGTACCGGCTTGGCCACGCCGAGAAGGGTGTAAAATCAATGGTTTGCCAAGCCGGCTGTATGGCATCGGGTATTGATAAGAGAGGTAGGGATTGCGCGATAAAATGAGCACCCAGGAACTGGGCTTGCTGTTAGGCCAACTGCTATTTGGCGCGGATGATCTTCACTACGGACTTTGGGAAGATGATATTCCCCTTAATGTTTCGCATTTACCGCAAGCTCAGCAGCGGTACACCAATTTGCTGCTGTCGCAATTACCGCCGCTAGCCGACGGCGTTTGCATATTGGATATTGGTTGTGGAACCGGTCATCTGTTAAGTCAATTGCTGAGCTTCGGTTACCATGCGGATGGCTTGGTTCCTTCCCATGTCTTGGCCGAACGGGTACGTAAACGCCTGCGGGAACGGGCCGTTTGCCCGGCCCAGGTGTTTGAACAGACATTTGAGTTGTTTGACGGTGATAAGTATCGTGATCATTATCAGGCCGCTGTATTTAGTGAAAGTTTTCAGTATATACCCTTGGAGTACTCCCTGCCCATGCTTATGAAGATCGTCAAGCCCGGGGGTACGGTCATTATTTGCGATTTTTTCCGTTCCCAACATGCCGGCGACTGTGGGCCGGGGGATCGTAGTTTCAGCGGCGGGCACCGCATGGATGCCTTTTATGAGCAGTTGAAGAAGCATGCATTTTCAATAGTGCGGGACGATGATATCACCGAAAAGATCAGCCCGAACATGACCCTGGTTAATCAGATACTGATGCAAAAAATAGTACCGGCGGGCCATATTTTTGATAAATTCCTCAGCGATAATCACCGATTTCTTTATGGACCGATCAAAGCGGTTGTCAAGAGGCTGTTTCGCAAGAAAATCCGCAAAGCAAAATACAAGTATTTTTCCGGTAACCGCTCGAAAGAAGTGTTTGAGCATTACAAAGTTTACCGGCTGATCGTTTTGACAGTCGATAAGTAGATCGGCGTCGTTATCATAAATTCGATATGAATAAGGTTGATTATAAACAATGAAAATATTGCAAAAAGCAACGACGTTTATCCATCCCGGCCAACGGGAATCGCAAGAAGATCATTTTTTGATAAACGATATGGCTTTGGCCGTCGCTAACGGCAAAGGCCGTTTGTTGGCGGTTATGGACGGGCATTGCGGCGACACTATTGGACTTTGCCTGCACGATCACATCGTTACCTCGTTTTCACAGAGCCTGTTTTTATGCGACGGTGATATATCCGCCACCCTCAGGCGCATATTTAAAGAATTGGACGTTGTGTGCGTGCATGAAACCTGCGGTTCAAGCCTAAGTGTGGTCTATATTCCGGTGGATGATTCAGACGATGACACGGCGGCTGTATACTGTGCGTATATGGGGGATTCGCCCATTGTGGTGTTCGATCGTGACGGTAAACTGCAAAGCAGCCACCTGCACAATGTTGAGCACGCCGAATTTGACATACTATCGATAGCCGAAAAACACGCGGCCAAGATTGAATCCGGTGAATTGTCCATTGAAGAGCGTTATCTTAGCATCGGTTCCCGGTATCTGCAATTGACCCGGTCTATCGGTGACAGGCATTTTGGCGATGTTCTCATCCGGGAACCGGAGCTGCACACATTCACGGCCAACCGCAAAAGTATTGTTATGCTCGCCACCGACGGTATCCTGGTACAGAATAATATTCAACAGCTGTATCAGCATTTGATTGGTATGGCCGGCCGTGGCGATACGGCGCGGGAAATGGGTGAATGGGTTTTAAATCAGCACGCGTTTGATAACACCACGATAGTCTTGCAAACTTTTCAATAGCACGCCGCCGAATCGGCGAGCCAATCGCGGTTGTAGAATTAACTTGGATACATTCGAAGATTTTAAGGTAAAGCAAAACTTCCTGAAAAATTTCGTGGCCTGGGTGGCAGGTGATCTGAGCAAAACGGCTATTAAAAAGCTTTGTAAAGAATGAATTCAGATGCGGCTTCAGAAGCCTGGAGGGAGTACGTGTTGTCGATTCAGAACCTTGGCAGGCCGCTGCGGATTTTATGGGAAAATGCCGGAGACAGGTGGATGGGTATATTCCCGCTAGACTGTCAGAGTTTAGCTGATTGGTAGGCAAACCATGCAGGGCCGATCCAGTTCTCCAGCATGGCGGCCAGTATACGGCTAAAATTCAAGAATACAAGTATAAATTCAAATATCTTGTATATTCGTGGTTTGCGTTTCCCGCGCCAGCCAGTGTTCGACCTGGCGGGCCATAGCCGGCGGCGGGTGGCCGGATTCGGCAAACCGGTGGCGGTAGTAGGATTGTACAAGCGCCAGCAAGCCTGCATGATCCTTGAAAGCGGCGGGCGTCTGCCTGTCCACCCACTGTTTTAAGGTTTCCCCCGACTGACGCGGCTGGCCGTGTTGTTGAACAAAATCGATGACAGGTGCAAACAGCCTGGGTGTTGCCAGCGCCCGTGCCGTGTTACGGTGGTCCGTCTGGCGTTGCCAGTGCAAGCGCAGTTGGTTACGCTTGCCGAACAAGTAGATCAAGGTGAGGATAACGGTAACGACCGCAAACGCGATGGACCATGATTTCGAGCTTTGTGCGTACCACCAATGAAAAAGCTGAAAGTAGCCGTAGGAAAGCCAATCGTTGGCATGCTGCCACCATGGCGCCGCTTCGGCTTCCCAGCGTGTCCATTGGGGTGGGGTAAAATCCCATGCGCTCCATCGGCCGTTGATATAAGCCGATATCCAGGCATGACCGTGGCGACCGCGCACAATAAACTCTTTGCTTTGCGCATGGTACTCCTGCATAGCGTAGCCCGTGACGTACCGGGCGGGAATGCCGGCGGCGCGCAACAGCAGCACGCCGGCGCTGGCGAAATATTCACAATGACCTTTCTTGCTGTTTAGTAAAAAGTAATGAAGTGGTTTGTAGCTGATGTCACGGTTTGACTGAATCAACGTGTATTGAAAATTTTCTGCAAAATAGTTCTGTAAGCTGATAGCCGCATCGCGTTCGGAAAGATTTTTCAGGCCCAACGATTCGACAATGTCCTGCATCGTGCCGCGGTATAAGGGCGGTATGTACCGATCATCAGCCAAGGGTGCATGTGTTTGGTTGCCGTTGTGCGGGTAGCGTAATGAGTACTCCAACAAGTAGGGCGAATTTTTAACCATTACAGTACCGAAATGGTTGCGTTCAAGTTTCACTTGATGTGGCGTTTCGATCCATGTGCTGTTCGATGGCGCCGCCAGGACACCATCCGGTTTGGAAAAAAACGTGCTTATGCGTAATACGCCGTCTGTGTCACCTGACGAGGAACCGCTCAATAACCAACGGTTTTGGCGGATTTTTGTCAATGCGTGAGTCGTGGTGTCCTGGATACTCCAACGGCCGCCGGCATAACGGTTAAAATACTCATCCTGGCAGATCTTGACCACCGGTTTTCCCGAGCGTGCCCAGCTTCGCCAATGAATACTGCGCATCGGATCGCCGGCTTGGTAATCGCGCAGGCTGAAAAATTCATGGCTATTGCCTACGCGGGAAACCAAGGCCACACCGCCTTGATGGTGAAGCCGGCGGCTGGGTAATTGAACGGGCGGTATCGGGTAAACCTTGGGAAGCACCAAGATTTTCTCGGCGCAGGGAAAATGAAATTGGCGCCGTACCAGGCCCAGCGGATCCGCCAGGCCCAGCCGGGTACCTCGCATACGGATATAACCCCTGCGCAGCGGCACCAGGCTGGCCGTCACCAGCACGGTTTGATGGGGTTCAATTTTGTCGATCATTTGCTGCCTGACATGAGCACCACTTTTCAGCGCGGTCAGGCGCAGCCATCGGGGATAGCCCATCACACGATCGAAGCGGTTCTCATGCTGGCTGTGGGCATCGTGAAAACGGTATAGTTCATCGACCTGGGGAAAATCAAATTCCATTTCATCGGTCATGGCCACGGCATATAAGGTTGCCTTGCCGTGGTGGGTGACGGCAATCTGATAGTCGAGGGTTCGCCCTGCGGTGGCGATGCTTGGCAAATGCCTGGTGCAACCGGGTTCTGCTCGCATTGTCCGCACGCTCTAATCGGCGCTGAACAAATTCTATGGCTTCTGGTTGAGTGAGCGTGCGTTTTATCTGGTTTTGTATTTTCATGCCGCCACTTTATAGGGC
>Ga0114931_10009109_pt1 | contig 11931 bp, 7 predicted proteins | sample 2SBtaG_FD_89579 | JGI IMG/M metagenome (GOLD analysis project Ga0114931, IMG submission 89579) | Deep subsurface microbial communities from Kolumbo volcano to uncover new lineages of life (NeLLi) - 2SBTROV14_V59a metaG | ecosystem: Environmental > Aquatic > Marine > Volcanic | place: Kolumbo...
CGGTGAATGCTCGACGGTGAATGCTCGGCGGTGAATGCTCGCTAGATGTGAATGCTATGGCCGAGCGCCGCGTGCGCGGCTTCCATCACCGCCTCCGACAGCGTCGGGTGGGCGTGGATGGTTCGCATCAGCTCCTCGGTGGTGGCTTCGATGCGCAGCGCCACACAGGCTTCGGCGATCAGATCCGTGGCGTGAACGCCCACGATGTGCGCGCCGAGAAGCTCATCGTAGCGGTTCTCGCGTACCAGTTTCACAAATCCTTGCGGACGCTTGAGAATCGCCGCCTTGCCCAAGGCGCTGAGCGGGAAGGTACCGGTCGAGACCTCGTGGCCGCGCTCGCGCGCTTGGGCCTCGGTGAGCCCGACGCTGGCGACCTCGGGATCGCAGTAGGTGCACGAGGGCACCCGGTCGTAGTCGATCGGCGTCACCGGGCGACCGGCCATGTGCTCGGCTGCCAGGATGCCCTCGTGCGACGCCACATGGGCCAACCAGGGCGTTGCAACCAGATCACCGATGGCGTAGACATGGGGCAGATTGGTCTGCATCGTGCCCTCGACGGCGACGTAGCCGCGCGGGTCAAGGCTTACGCCCGCCGCTTCGAGACCGAGATCGCCGGTCACGGGCGCGCGGCCGGTGGCGACCAGCAGCGAATCGGCGTCGAGCGTCTCGCCTGGATCCTCGCCGGGCGCTGCCAGCGCCAGGTGCACGCCGCCGTCATCCGTGTCGACCGATGCCAGCCCCGTGCCGGTGCGCACGGCGATGCCGCGTTGCCGAAACACCCGCGCCAGCTCCTTGGAGATGTCCTCGTCCTCGAGCGGCAGCAGCCGCGGCAACATCTCGATCAGCGTCACCCGGGCGCCGAAGGAGGCGAACAGCGAAGCGAACTCACAACCGACCGCACCGCCACCGAGCACGGCGATCGACGCCGGCACCGCGGCCAGCTTCAGGGCGTGGTCGGAGTTGAGGATGCGCACGCCGTCGACCGGTGCGATCGGCAGCGGACGCGGCACCGAGCCGGTGGCGAGCAGCAGGCAACGAGCGGTGCGCGTGCGCGTTGCGCCGTCGCGCTCCACCACAACCGAGTGGCCAGCGCCGAGACGACCCCACCCTTGCAAGGTCTCGATGCCGTTTTTGCGCATCAGGTAGGCGATACCCTTGGCGTTTTTGGCTACCACACCATCCTTATAGGCGTGGGCCTTGGTGAGGTCGAGGCGCGCCGGACCGGCTTCGATGCCGAAGGTTTCGGCTTCGCGAAAGCGCTCGAGAAGATCGGCGGTAGCGAGCAGCGCCTTGGTCGGGATGCAGCCGCGGTGCAAGCAGGTACCGCCGAAGGCCGCATCCTTCTCGACCACCAGCGTCTGCAAGCCGAGCTGGGCTGCTCGGATGGCCGCAACGTAGCCGCCTGGACCGCTACCAATGACGATAAGGTCGTAATCATAGCTCACGAAATGATCTCCTGAGATTTTCGTGCCATTGACATGGTGTATGCGCGAACGCCGGCGATCAAGCGGCCGCCGGCTCGGGAATGGCTCGGAAGCGTCCGGGGCGCTCCTCGACCAGGCGGCCTTGGGGGTGCGCGTCCTCGTGCTGGAAAAAGCACAGCCAGTGTCCGGCCGCAGCCTGGGGCAGCCACAGCACCTTGTTTTCCATGGTGCGAAGAGGGTACAGATCGAATCCCATCACCCAGGGCACTGGCAGATGGGCGATGGTGGGTACCAGATCGGCCCAAAAAACCGCCTGCGCTTCCTTTGTGCCACCGTCGAGCCGTACGATGCACATGTCCGCATTGTGGCCAGCAGCACGGATCGCACGCACGCCCGGCAGCGGTTCGGCCTGGTGGTCGAACAGTTCCACCGCCCCGGCTTCGAAAAGAGGTTCCCAGTTGCGCGGATCGTAGCTCGCGCGATCGCGCAGGGTGGGCGCACGGGCATGTGCCACCTCATCGCGCGATAGCCAGTAGCGCGCCTTGGGGAAGGTCGGCTCGAGGGTTCCAGAGGCGCGCTCACGGGTGTTCTAGCCGCAGTGGTCGAAGTGCAGGTGGCTGAGCAGCACGTGGGTGACATCGCCGAGCTCGTAGCCCGCGGCGCGGACTTGATCGGGCAGGCGCGTGGCCTCGGGGTCGAGGCCGAACAGGGCACGGAACTTGGCATCGTTCTTGGTGCCGATGCCGGTGTCGATCAGCAACAGCTCCGAACCGCGCGCGACCAGCAGGCAATGGGTGGCCATCGAGATGCGGTTGCGTTCGTCCGGGATCTTGTGGCGCGCCCACAGCACCTTGGGTACCACGCCGAACATGGCGCCGCCATCGAGCCGGAAGCCGCCGTCGTTCACCAGATGGAGGTCGAAGCATCCGAGCCGCATGACGCGGCAGGCTACCATGCCGTGCCGCGCTACCGGCGCCGGTGGCGCCCGCGATCTGCGGTTACTTCCCGCCGAATAGCTTGAGAAAGGCGATCAGGAACGACGCGCCGTCGTCGGGACCGGCGACCGCTACGCCAACATCAATATTGACGATTGTGTTCCAGGGGCCGATCACGGTACCAACCAGGCCAATGCCGGCGAGCAGCTCATCATCGAGACCTTCGAGCTTGTCGGTGGCCAGTGCCGCATCGCCCACCAGCTCGAGGCGAAAGGCCTCGCCGAAGTTCACGCCGTAGGAAAGGTGGCTGGCGAGAGCACGCTCGGCGCGCACGCGGTCGCTCTGGTAGCCGTGCACCCGCACATCGCTGAAGAAACCGAATTGGTACTTGCTGAAGCGATCGAGATCCGTGCCGTCGACGTACTCGAGCTCGGCCGACAGCTTGCGAAACTTGGGCAGGAACCAGGTCTTGCCGAGGGCCGCGCGCCAGCGCAGGTACTCCTTTTTGTCCGGATCAAAGTCGGGATTGGCGGCGAAACCCCACGGATCCCAGGAGCTGCGGGTGTTGAAGTCGCCGCCGACCACAATGCGGTAGCCGCCGCGGTTGTAGCGACCGGTGAGGCCGAAGCGCTGGGTCAAATGGTCGCTGGGAATGATGAAGTCTTCGGCCGTGGTGTCTGCGCGCTGGAAGTCGCGGTAGGACGCTGCGTAGCGCAGGTCGATCTTGCCGAAGCTGCCGATCGGGTGCCCGAGCACCAGGTCGAGCGATGCCGGCCGCGAGTCCACGGCCTCGCCGACGATCTCTCGGTTGTCGCGAAACACCTGGTCTTCACCGGCGAAGGCGATGCCGAAGACATCGGCACCCGCGGACCATTTGGAGCCGAAAAGCGAGGGCGTGGCGATGTTGGCGGTGAGCAGGGCGCCGGCAAAGAAAAGATTCACCTGGGTGCCGGTGTCGTGCCAGTCGAGCGAGAAGTAGTCGATGCCGGCGAGCGGGATGGGGAAGTCGAAGGACTGATCGTAAAACACCCCGCCGAGCACAAACAACCGCGTGGGCTCGAGTTTTTCTTGCACCAGACGCTCGCCGGTCTCCTTGTCCTTGACCAGATACCGCAGTCCGGCATCGGTGTCGCGAACCATGGTGGCGTCGGATGCCAGCACCGCCTCGCGCTGCGCTTCGAAATCCGCCGGATTGAGGCGCAGCTCGGTGAGCAGGGTTTCTTTCTCGGCAACCAGCGTGGTGTCGAGCAGCGAGAGGAGCTGATGGCTGACGGTGTGGGTGGGAAGCCAGAAGCTCGTAGCGGTCCAGGCACCCGGTTGGCCATCGGCAGCGATGGGGCTGAGATCGATGGTCTCCTCGTTCGACAGCACGTCTCCTTCGAGACCGAGTTGAATCGCCCGCGTACGCACACGACCGTAGTGCTCGCGATCGACCCAGACGGTGCCCCGGAAGCGGTCGATGCCAGAGCCGGTCTCGAGCGGCACGAAGTCGATCACCCAGCAGTCGCGACCGCGTACGACCTCGGTGCCGCGCAGCCGGTAGCGGTAGGTCTTGTTGAACGAGATGAGCAGCGGCAGGGTGGCGACCTTTTGGGGCTGGATGAGCGGGATCTGTGGCACCTTTTTGCTGCGCCAGCGAACGCCGTTGATGAAGAATTCCTGCCAGGCCCAGTCGAAACCGGAATCTTGATGGAAGAAGAAGGCGCCGCGGAAGGTAGCCTCGAAGGCTTGGCTGTCGGTGCCGGACTGGAAGCGCATATGGGTGGTGTTGGTGGCGCGGTAGGTCTCGAGCCGTCGGGCCTGGTTATCCTCGAAGGCTTGCAGTCGGCGCAGGATCTCCTCGACCGGCATCTGGCGCTCGCTGGCGACCAGAACCTCTTCGGCGACGCCCTCGAGCTCGGCGGCAGTGGCGCGGTCGAGCTTGACGAGGGCCACCGGGCCGTGATCGATGGTGAAGGCGAGCCCGCCCGAGCCGGTGCGACGTTGCGAGAAGGCGGGCATGCTGTCGCCCGAAGCGAGGTCGAAGATCTCAGGGCGGCGCAGCTGCGGGTCGTCGAATGCCAGCTCGCCACCGTCCGCGACACGCGCGACGATGCGCAGGCCGAGATCCTCGCCGCGGACAAAGGCCCATGCACCGTCAGCGCCGCGCGGTGAAGAGCTCGAGTCATAGGACAAATCGCCCTGAAACTCGCGTGCCAGGAGCTTGAGTGGTACCAGATCGGCGGCTGTGAGGGGGCCCTCCGAGGTGGGTTTGGGGCCGAATACGGTGACTGCCACACCGTCACGCGCTGCGCTGGCCGCGGCCAGCGACAAGGTCTGGCGCGGATCGTCCGGCCAGGGCAAAGCGTCGAGCACGATCGGCGTTCCCGGGGCCAGCGTGCGCAGGCTTTCGCGCGCCGCGGCCAGGCGTGCGGGCGGCGCGGGCATGAGTGCGATGCCGTCGATGTAGGCTGCCACGTCCTCGGCGTAAAGGGCTCGCAGGCGTTCCGGCTCCGCGGCCAACGGGCCGACGATCACCCGCGCCGCAGGCTCGGCGCCGGTTACCGCCACTGCCGCGCGCTTGAAAACAAACGCCATCTCCGCGGCCGAGGCCGTGCCTGCTGCCGACCAGTCGAGCTGGACATGTGCGCGGTCGCCGGCGCCGCGCACCAGGCGTGCGATCTCGCGCAGCTCGGCCTCGAGCTCGCTGGCATGCTCGGTCACAGGCGACGGTGTGGTCAACCGCACCACTGCCCAGGGTGTCGCACCGGCGGCGCGCAGAGCGGCGAATGCGCCCGCCTTGGCGCTGCCGTCCAGGGGTGTGCGCCACAGTACGTAGAGCCGTGCCGGGTCGTTGAGCCGCGGTGCCGCTGCCAGCGCCTCGCGTATCGCCAGCGGGTCGGCGACCCGGATGCCGGCACAAGGCTGGCACGGCGGCGCGGCCGAGTCCTGGGCGGTGACCGCGGTCGCGGTGGCGATCAGGGCGAAGGGCAGGAGAAGGCTACAGAGGCCGCGGGGCGTATTCATGCCAGCGAGCATAGTGGCGGGTCTCGGGAAAGTCACGCCATGATCTCAAGATTCCGGGTGAGGTAAGAAGGACACCGATGTCATGATGCTGTCGCCTGCGCGACCTTCTCAGCCCTGGCGTTCAGCAGCCGCTGGCCGCCCGCTGCACGGATCGGCGTCCTTCTTACCTCACCGAATCCCGGCCCATCCGCCGCGCCCTGGACGCTTGGGGGCTCGACCGCATCGATCGCGTTCCCGAGGCTCGGCCAATGCCGGTCCTCGAGTGATGCCAGCATCCGAATGCACGGAGTCTTTCTTTCCCCAAGATGCAGGTGGTGCTGTGGTAGCTTGCGTCGAGGTTTCCGTTTCATGCAACAACCGGAGGATGGACGTGCCGATGGTTTCTGATTCACTTTCAGGCATCCTCCGTGTTGGCGTGCTCAACGCCGTCCACAACATTGATCCGACGACAGCGCACGATACAGAGAGCATGTTCGTCGCGCGACAGGTCTTTGAGTCGCCATTCGAGGTCGACGCGGGGACCACCGAGATCCAGCCCCAGCTTGCGGCGGCACCGCTCGAGCCCATCGCGGGTACAGAACTGCCGACCTATCGGCTGCGCTTGCGCGACGATGTCCTTTTCTCGGACGGCACACCGCTCGGCATCGATGACGCGCTCGACAGCCTGCGTCGTGCCGATGTCTTGACCGAGCAAGCGGATGTCGACCGTGACGGCGACCTGATTCTTCTACGCCTCAAGAATGCCAACGCCCGGATCGATCTCAGCCTCAGCCATGGTCAGTGCTGCGTCGCGCGCCGTGTCGACGGCTCGGTGTTTGGCACCGGTCCCTTCCGGGTGGCCGAGAACTCGACAGCGGACCTCGTGCGCCTGGAGCGCAACCCTCATCATCGACCACCCGCGGGGCCTGAAGAGGTCCATCTCCGCGTCTATCCGCTCGACGCGGAGGGCCGACCGACGCCGCTTATCCGCGCGGTCGAAGCAGGGGAGGTCGATTTGACGACGGCGTTGCCGCGCGATGAGATCACGGCACTCGGCGGCGTGCGCAAGTCGATCACGCCGGGCATTTCGACCGCTTTGCTCTATCTCAACCACGAGAGCCCGAAGCTGGCTGATCCTCGAACCCGGCAGGCCATTGCGCACGGTATCGATCGCCTCGAGGTAGCCAAGACTTGCTACACCAATGCCCTGGCCTTCGCCGCCACAAGTGTCTTGCCACGGCCGCTGGGCGCGGTCGATGATCAGCTCACCTTTGAGCCCGACGATGCTCGACGTCTGCTCGCCGAGGCTGGGGGGCCGCCTGGGCCCTTGCGCATGCTGGTGACCTGGGGACCGCGCGCCTACGTGCCGCATCCGCAGCGCGTGGGCGAAGAGGTCTGTCGCCAACTTGCCAAAATGGGCATCGAGATCGAAATCGAGGTGCCACCCTCGGTCGGGGATTTCTTCGACGCCGTCTTTCGCGGCGACCGTGACCTGGTGCTCGCCGGCTGGGTGGCGGACACCATGGATCCATGCGATTTCCTGGAGTCGATCCTGGCGTCGAGCCGGGTGCCGACCCTCGACAACATCACGGTCGGCGCCAACCATGGTCGGCTGCGCTCCGCGGCGATGGACAGCGCGCTCGCCCGGCTGCGCGGTAAGCGCAGCGCTGAGAGCTTTCACCAGGTGATGAGCCTTTTGGCGACCGAAGCGACCGTCGTCCCGTTGATGTACGGCGCGTCTGCCACCGTATCGAGCTTCCGCCTGCACAATGTGCGGCCCACGCCATTGGCGCACTTTCCCCTCGCAGACATCACGTTCGGCTAGCCGAGCTGGTCGCAGGTGCTGGCGGCACGTCTCGCTTGCGCGCTACCATTCCGGCGCGCTTCGAAGGAAAACGAAAAATGAGGAGAGGTCATGCGTTGTGTACCGGATTCGCCGAGGGTGTCCGCCGTGGTGATGGCTGCACGCATCACCCTCTTGGTCGCATCAAGCCTCATTCTTGCCTGCGGACAGGCTGACCAGATGCCTGGCCCGGCGGCTGCCTCCGACTGCTCCTTCCTCGGTGGCACCTTCAAGGCTCCGCTCGAGGCGGCTACCTGCAGGGCCTCCCCGGAGCGTTGTGCGGCCTTCCTCAACGCCTGCCTCGAGGGCCTCGACTTCCTCGGCGCGGAGGATCTGTGGGTCCTGCGCACGCCCATGGGCGCGGTGCCGGTGTCGTCCACCCACGCCACCACCGTCCGCGCGCTGGCGTCGCAGCAGAGTGTCACGCCCATGCACGGCCGCTTCAACACCATCTTTCTCAACGCGACTGCCGCTGAAGCCTTCAACCAGCAGATCGTGCGTGACCCCGAAGGCCACTTCGACACCGCGTCGTTGCCCTACGGCTCGGTGATCATCAAGAACAATTTCACCACTGCCGGCACGCCGGCCTCGCCGGAGGACGCCAAGCTCGAGGGTGAGCCCTGGCTGACGGTGATGGCAAAGATCGAAGGCTACTGCAACCCGACGATCGGAGGCAGTTGCATCGGTGGCGAATGGTTTTACTACCTCCTCCGCTTCGGCAACTTCAAGCAATTCAGTGGCGTGCCGGTGTACGGCAAGCCGCAGGCTTTTTGCACGGACTGCCACAACGCGGTGTCGCAAGCCGACTTTCTCTGGACGCTACATCTGTATGTGCGCGGTCGCGAGATGACGTTTTACGATGACCATCTGCCTTCCGCAGCCCCGCCCTCGCCCGCGTCAGCGAGCACGCTGGCAGACGCACCGCTGCCGCCGAGCGCTGTGTGTGCCGACGGCAACCTGGGCATCGCTGCGCAGCCGCCGAAAGACGTGCCTTTCGATCCTGCCATGCGCCCCGGCACGGACCTTCAGGGAATGTTCGATTGTTTTTCTTGGCGAACCTTCGTGGCGCTCAACTGGCCGGCTCGGCGCGGCGACCGTGGCATTCCCGCCACGGATGCTTCGCCCGGCGACCTCGGTCCGGCGCGGGTATGGGAGACCTACAAGGAAACCGCGGAGGTCTTTCAACCCGAGATCGCCGACTGGACGATCGACGACCAGGCATGGGACGACACACAAATCTTGCCCGAGGTGTGCCGCACATTGGTTTCACGCCTGCTGGTACCGGAGCGGGCCAAGGTGCTTCAGATGATCACCAAGACCCGAACGCACCAGGTGCTCAACGAGACCCACCAGGCCATGGGCAACCAATTCAACATCCTGGTCGACCAGAATGGCAGGCTGCTGCGCTACGAGGTGCGCTTCAACCGCGACGAGTTCGAATATCTCAAGGCCAACGGCTTCGCCAACACCGGCAACTACTCGTTTGAAGGTCCCAAGAATGCCGAGGTCTTCTTTCCCACCAACAGCGACGGCTTCACCGGCCTCGGGGCCACCGAGGTCAAAGCTGCGTGGCGCGAACTCTGTGTGCCTGACGACACGGGGAACTGCACCGCTTCTGAGGAGGCTACCGCCGCGCGCTACTACCACCAGTCGGCCCTGATCTTCACGCCCAAGACCCGGCAATCCGAGGAATCCTGCCGCCTTTCCAAGGTCGGGCTGGCGGGGCTGCATATCATCCGTAAGACCGACCATGCACCACAGTGGGTGTGGTCGACCTTCGAGCACGTCGACAACGTGCCGCCCGCCGGCCACACCGGTCATCCCGGCATCGACTACCTGCTGTACGACGAAGCGTGCGCGGGCCATACCCCGAGCGACGTTTTTTGCTCCTTGATGCGTCCGGGGGTCATCCCCTTCGCGAAGGAAGCGGACCGCAACTGCTGCCCGAATGCGCAGCTCATCATCAATGCCCAGCCCGGCTCGCCCGGCCCTGACGGCAGGCTTCGGACCAAGGGCCAAGAAGCACTGATCAAGAATCAGGTTACGCGTCTGGTTCCGGTCGGGCCCACCGCCATGAACGCACGATTTCAAGCGGCCTTGCCGCCGCCGTGGAACCACTACTTGCTGCTCAACACGCAATGGCCGAGCGGCGCTCGTCAGGCTTCCGGCCAGTCGCACCCCGGCGCCACCCGGCGCATTCCGTGCAATGTGCGCGACCTGCTGTGGCTCGATGCGGGAGACACCCAAAGCGCCTTTGTCAAGGCTGGCATTCCCAAGCCGGAGTGCTTCACTAAGGAGCCGCGCGGTCCGAATGGCGAGGGTGAGTTGAAGCTGCGTAACACCACCATGGAGACCTACCAGGCCGCCTGGAATGATCCCGGCAAGAGCAACGCGAGCCAGCAGTCTACGCAGAGTTGCTTCAATTGTCATGGCTTCTCGGGTGTCGACTTCAGCTTCGCCTGGACCGATGGCACGGAGGAAATCATCCCCTTCCCGCCACCTCCCCCGATCACCGGCCCGTAGCGAGCAAGGCTTTGCAGCCCGCGACCCCGTGGCACCCTTTCATTCGTCGATCTGCGGACGGATTCCGCATGAGTGGGTAGCGACAGTGTTCGCGCTCTCGGCGCGTGTCCAGTCGGCGGTGTGCGCTGACCTCAGACCGCGCCCTCGAGGGCCGCAAGTGCCACCGAACCGAAAAGGGGGTTCCAATGTCCAGACGCTTCTTCCTCATCTTCGCATTGCTTTGGCTTCTCGTTGCGACCAGCATCGCGGCGCAAACACCCTTCACCGAAGTCTCCGGAGCGCTCGGGATCACGCGACTGGCACCGATTCCCGGCGACCATCATTCCCCTGGCGCGCTCTTTGTCGACCTTGACGGCGATGGCTTTCCCGAGATCTATATCTGCCGTGGTGATCCGCTCGGCGGCCCGGCGCCGATTCGCAACGAGCTGTACCGCAACGTTGCCTCCCCGACCGGACGGGCGTACCAGTTGCTAGCCACCAGCGGCGCGGAGGATGGCGGCGACTCCACGGGTGCGATCGCCGCGGACTACGACAATGACGGCGATGTCGACATCTACGTACTCAACTTCGACTCTCCCAATACCCTTTTACAGAATCAGCTTGCCCAGGGCGGTGGCCTGACCTTCATCGACGTCACCCTCGCCACCGACCCGACCCCGGCCCCGAGTCCGCCGGATGGGCAGTTCGGTGTCGGCTGGGCGATCGACGCCGCTAGCGGCATTTTGCTTGATAATTCACTTACTGCTTCATTCTTCGATGCCAACAAGGACGGCTTCGTCGACCTCTACGTCGGAAACCACAACGGCTACGCGCCCTTCGTCACCATCGAAGGCCCGGATCCGCGTCCCGGACGCCGCGACGTCTTCTATTTGAACAACGGAAATGGCACGTTCACCGATGTCACCACCACCATGCCCGGAACACCGCTCACCGGCTTTGAGACCCCGGCCGGTCTGGGCACCACCGTCAATCAGCGCTACAGCTCGACCAACGCGGCCGTGGCCTTCGACGCCAACAATGATAACTGGATCGACCTCTATGTCACCAACAAGGTCGGTGGCGCCACGGACGCGGATATGCTCTATATCAATCAGGGAATGGTCGCGGGTGTGTGGCAGGGATTCCGGAACGTCAGCTATGGCGCCGGCACGGGCTTCGCCACCGCCACCCCGGCGGCCATGGGCGTCGCCGTGGGTGATTGGAACAACGATCTGATCTTCGATACCTACACGACCGATACGGGACCCAACGATCTTCATACCGGCACCCTGGTCGGCGGCCTGCCGGTCTACATCACCACCAGCGTGGCGCCACTGAGTGGGCTCTTCGCCTGGGGTGCCGAGTATTTTGACTTCGACAACGATGGCCTGATCGATCTCTACGTCGGGAACAACACCCCACCCGGACAGATGATCAGCGATCACCTGTTCTGGAATCTGCCCACAGGCTTCGTCGAGGTCAGTCTTCTGGCCGGCATTCAGCCACCGACCCAAGGCAACGACACCCGTGGTGTGATGACTGCTGACTACAACAAGGACGGCTGGGTTGACGTGCTCACCATTCCCATGGTTTCCGGCCAGATCACACTGCTGCAAAACAATGTCAGCACGCTCTTTCCCCAAAACACCTGGCTGCATCTCAAGCTGGTCGGCAACCCAGGTGCTGCGGGCCCTCTGCGTTCGACCGCCGATGCCATCGGCGCCCGTGCTTTCGTCTCCGCCGACCTCAACGGCGACGGCGTGATCCGCCCAGGCGAGACCATGATGCGTGAGGTCGTCGCCGGATCCTCGAACGCCGGCTCGACCAGCAGCCTCAAGCTCGAGTTCGGCACCGGCCTGGCCGCCACCGCCAGCGTCAGGATCCAATGGCCGAGCGGCGCCACCACCGCGGTCACCGCCACGCCAACCAGTCGCTGCCTGACCATCAGCGAGCTCACGGGTCTAGGCGGCCCCTGCTGATTCCCGAGCCCCTGCCGCGCCTTCACGTTGGCGGCAGTGGCTCGCGGCCGTCAACCGGTTGGGGCAAAGCGTCGGCGACGCACCTCAGCCCGCGGCCCGCTGTGCGAGGTTGTCTAAACCACGTGTAATCAACGACTTGACAAGAGGGTGGCACCTGTTGCGCTGTGCAGCACCTGTTTCGCAGCTCGCGGCCGTCAGCCGGTTGAGGCAAAGCGTCGGCGACGCACCTCAGCCCGCGGCCCGCTGTTTGAGGTCGTCTAAAC
>Ga0114931_10009110_pt1 | contig 11930 bp, 11 predicted proteins | sample 2SBtaG_FD_89579 | JGI IMG/M metagenome (GOLD analysis project Ga0114931, IMG submission 89579) | Deep subsurface microbial communities from Kolumbo volcano to uncover new lineages of life (NeLLi) - 2SBTROV14_V59a metaG | ecosystem: Environmental > Aquatic > Marine > Volcanic | place: Kolumbo...
CGCTTCGTCGATAGAGCTATGTTCGATCAGGCCCCTGTCTATCCGCGGTCCGAAGCGTGGTTTCAGAGCGCCCAGGTTTAGAATAACCAGAGCACCGATCACCAAACTCGAGGCTGTGAAAAAGAAATCTCTGGAATGAAATCGTTTGTTTGTAAACACGGTTCTATCTACTCTCATGCGTTTCTGCAGGATGAAAAAGGGATAAGCAACTTCTTGCCTGTTTTTATTATCGTTCATCCCGTGCACGACCTTTTGCTTTTCGTTTGCTCAAGCCTGTCACGTAGGCCTGCTATTCGGCGGTCAAGCGAGGTCCTCTCATGATATGTCCTGAGCGACGATGCCACCAGACTCAGTTGCCGCAATTTGTTTGGATTCTCATCCGCCCTGTTTTGCTGCTCATCCGGGTCGTCGATGAGACTCAGGAGCCTGGCGCCGCCGGCGTCGGAAATGAATTTCCACTGCGGCGTGCGAACGCAGTACCGCTTTGGCATGCGATCGATTCTAAACATGTCCCGGTCGACAGGTGTACCATTCTCCTGACCATAACTGGCGGCGGCAAATATCATCTTACTGCTCTTGTCAGTCAAAAAGTTCCCGTGCGAAAACGCGTGCTCTATCCCCACAGTAGACAGAATGGTCGGCGCGACTTGCAGGTGACTGACGAGTTCGCTCTTTTTCTCACCATGATGCTGCCCCGGCAATTTCAGTAGCAATGGGACGTGTAACAGCTCGTCAAACAGTTTGGACTTGTGCTGCAAGTCACCGTGTTCGTGAAATTCCTCGCCGTGATCCGCTGTAAACAGAATGAGCGAATCATCGTAGATACCACGCGCTTTCAGGGCCTGAAAAAGTGCACCGACTTGTCCATCAACTTGCCGCACCGCGCCATCGTAAAGCAACTTGAGTTTGGCCAGTGTCGCGGGACTCACATCGCTGTTTTCACGCACCCGTTGATTCAGGTGTAGATTCTCCTCTCTCGCAATAACGCTGCCGTTGACGCTTATCTGGGCTCCGGCCTGCGGTACGTAGGGATAGTGCGTATCCATGTAGTGCACCCACAAGAAAAAAGGAGTCGCCGCCAATTCGTCAAACTTGGCTATGATATCTTGATTAATCTGCTGTTCTAGTTGAGCCTTTTGCTGGATCGTCTCTTCTGAAACAAGGTAGTGGTGCATGTCCAATCCGGGGAGTGCAATCGCTTGCCCGGTTGGCTGCGCCGTAAACTTTTTCTTGTCTATTTCAAAATCTAAGTAGTCTGCAAAATCATCGAACCCGCGGTGGTAATCGAACGATTTTGAGACATAGGGATTGGCGGCATTGAACGCGACGGTATGGTACCCGGCATCCTTTAGGCATTCACTAAGCGTGGCCGGGACATCGAAAAGGCCGAATTGCGAAGAAGCAAGAGCACTCCGAGCCGCCATGATAGCCGGAAACGCGTGCGGCGTGTTCGGCCCATTGGCGAAGGCGTTGCGAAAAAGAATCGCCTCTGCAGCAAAGTGGTCAAGGTGCGGTGAGGTGGCCCTCTGGTAGCCGTAGCAGCCTAGGCGATCGGCACGCAGTGAGTCTACAGTAACAAGCAGAATATTTGGACGGCTGCGCATTACAGATAGCCAAGGTCCCGCAGTCTTTGGGTTATTTGTTCGTTTTCGATATTGGTTCGACTGTCCCCATCAATGTCCAGAATTTGTGCCATCACAAAGTTGATGAATTCATCCAACGAATCAAATTGGCTCGAGTGCGCAACAAATTCTTCCGCTTCACGCTGAACTGCCTGCGACAGAGTTATCTGTTTCGCCCCGGGTGGACCTGCTTTTTTTTCTACCATTTGCCTGATTGCCCCACTAAATAACTTACCCTGCTTATTCATGAATTTGGCCACAGAGGCCCGGAGGACACAGAAAACTATTAACTTGAACAGAGCATGAATTGCGAAACCTGGTGTCGAGCAAGAAAAAACTCATATTGTTCAATTTCTTGGAAAACAAACTGCTGTGTCCCAGAGCCTCTGTGGCTATGAGTTTCCTGGTGACGCATTCGCCAGTTCCTCCAGGGCGTCAAGCATGTGATCCCATGAGTATTTTTGCTTTTCCGTCTTCACATTCTCAGAAAACGTGCTCTCCTTATTCTCAGCATAGAATTGCACGACGGCCCTGGCGATAGCCCCGGCGTCATTTGGCCGCACGACGTAACCCGTTTTCCCTTCGATAACCACTTCCGCGAGGCCGCCGACATCCGTCACGATGCATGGCTTGTTAAAATGGTAGGCGAGCTGAACAATGCCGCTCTGAGTCGCCGATTTGTAGGGAAGAACAACGACATCGGCCGCTGAAAAATATTTGCCCACCTCCTCACTCGGCACGAACCGTGCACAAACAGACACCCGGTCCCCGATGTCGAAGTCTGCAATTATTTTCTTGAAACCAGCCTCATCTTCATAAAACTCGCCCACGACCATGAGTTTGACATTAACGTTACACAAGATATCTGGCATAGCCTGAAGAAGCAAATCCAGGCCCTTGTATTTCCGGACATAACCAAAGAAAAGGATGACCCTCTCATCGTCTATGCCTAATTTTGTGCGCGCGGATTCCTTCGGCAAGATATCGCCGAAAATGTCGTAAACGGGGTGCGGCACGTAGCGGTAGGTTGCATCCGGGTAAAGAGACAGCAAGTCCTTTTCTACGACATGCGACTGGACCACAAAGCCATCCGCGTGCTTGAACGCATACCTGGTCAGAGCAATGTCGCCCAGTCGCTTTTCATGTGGAATAACGTTATCGCAGATATAAACAATTTTGCTGTCGAGATGTCGCTTCACCAACCAACAAAGTGTTCCAAAACAGGGGGCAAAAAAAGGCATCCAGAACTTAAATAGAATCAAATCGGGGCCGAAGGATCGCAAGCGCCGCCCCGCCGTGAACCAGGTCCACGGCCCGATCGAGTCCAGGATGCGTTCGCTGTCGATTCGGAAGCTATCATTCTGGTCGTTCTCCAACTGGCTCTTGCCGGGAAAAAGAAACTTAGGGTATTGTCGCTGAAATGTGAGCACCACGACTTCATGGCCACGAGCACGCAACCTTGCGGTGAGAATACCCGTGTACTGCGCGATTCCCCCGCGATAGGGGTATGCCGTAGAAACGATGGCTATTTTCATTCAGAGTTTCAAGAGCTTCCCAAGGTGCGACAGATCGGGAACGACCCGGTCAGCTTGTGTCTTCAAATCCCTCGCGGTCGTCAACAAAATAGTCGTACCGACACCGGCATTTACGCCGGCCTCAATATCAGACTCCTTGTCGCCGATAAGGAATGAACTCTGCAGGTTCAGGTCGAACTCATCGCGAGCCTTGAACAGCATGCCCGGATGGGGCTTGCGATCATAGGAATCCATCTTGTAATGTCCCACGCCTTCAGTCGGATGAAATGGGCAGTAGTAAACTTTTGTAATTTCAATGTCCCGGTTTTTAAACTCTTGCACCATCCAGTCTGTCAATTCACGAAAATCTGCCTCACTGTAGTAACCGCGAGCAATTCCCGCTTGATTGGTGACGATAAAAATTCGATAGCCCTTGTCAAGGAAAAGACGACTTATCTCAAAAATTCCGGGAAGAAACTCGACATCCTCTACCTTGTGCAGGTAGTTTATTTCTTTGTTGATAACACCGTCGCGGTCGAGAAACAACGCCTTATTCATAGCGGCGAAGCTCTCTCTGCGCCCGTTCATAGTCCTGGGGAATACCGATGTCAATAAAATAGGTATCCGAGAAATATGCGCGTACCTGCAATTTCGCAACGACCTGTTTCAAAAACGTTTCTTCGAAGGAAAATTTTTCCGGCAAATTGAAGCCGTCGAAAAGGGACCGACGTGCGAGATAAACGCCGCCATTGATGAAACCTTCGGCAACTTCTTTTTTCTCCTCGAAACTTTTTATATGGCACGCCTCTACTTTGACGACACCGTAGCGCGATATATCGGACATCGGTTTCAACGCGATGGTCAAGTCCGCTCCCTTTTCAGAGTGGGCCTGCAGTAGTTTTCTTAAATCAACTTCAAAATATGTGTCGCCGTTGACCACAAAAACGTCCGGGCTTGTGACATGCGTGAACGCTTGTTTAAGCCCACCTCCTGTTCCCAGCGGTTCAGCCTCGACAGAATAGGCAATGTTCAAGTCTTTGTAACGGTCACCATAATAGGATGCTATTTTTTCATGCATGTGGCCGGTCGCCAGAATGCAACGGGTGGCCGGACTATCATTTAAATAGTCGAGGAGGTAACTCAAAAACGGCCGGCCGTTTACAGGCGCCATCGGTTTCGGCAGATCCACAATCGCCGACTGCAATCTTTGGCCCAGACCTCCAGCCAAGACGATGGCGTCCACGTTAGGCGGTTTCTCCGAAAAGCGTTTTTTCAACGGCGGCGCACAAGATGTGACCTACAAGAATGTGGCATTCCTGAATCCTGGGTGTGCTGCGGGACGGAACCTTGACACAGACATCGCACAACGCTGACATCGCACCGCCGTCTGCACCGGTCAGGCCAATCGTTGTCACCTGGCGTTCACGGCACTGCTGCAATGCCGCCACGATGTTCTTGGAATTGCCCGACGTTGAGATAGCCGCAAAAATATCTCCCGGACGAGCAAGGGCGAGCAGTTGACGGGCTAAAACTTTCTCATACCCCAGATCGTTTGCCACGGCGGTGAGAACTGACGTGTCGGTGGTTAGGGCAATGCATGGCAGCGGTTCGCGGTCTAAACGATAGCGTCCTATGAATTCAGCGGCAATGTGCTGTGCGTCGGCGGCCGATCCGCCATTCCCGGCAATCAGCAGCTGACTGTCTTTCTCGAATGCGGCAATCAGCAAGCGGGCAATTTGCTGGATTTGTGCAATTGTCGAAGCATTCAGTAACGTCGATTTGGTTGCGATCGATTGCTTTATTTCGTGCTCAACCAAGTCGCCTAAGGCAGCGTCCATCCCACAGTTCCCTCTTGCGTGAAATGAAATTTGTAAATACGGCCTTCAAACTTGAAGAGCTCTTTAATCACGTTGACTTTTTTTGTAGGCTCCAGCATGAGCATCATGAAACCGCCGCCGCCGGCGCCGGAAATTTTTCCGGCAACAACGCCGGCGTCAAGCACAGTCTTGTAAATGTGGTCGATCTCATTGTTCGTAATGGTGCTCGCCATGTTTTTTTTTGTCTCCCACGACCGGCTCAATATTTGACCGAAACGTGTTATCTCACCTTTGAGAAGGGCTTCTTTCATGTTGCGGGCATCCGCTTTGAGTTGATGCATTGCATCAACCGACTTTTGCTTCTTACCCGAAACGTTCTGTTTTTGTTCGTCAATAATTTTGGCTGAGTCACGCGAAACCCCCGTAAAAAAAAGCACCATGGACGCTTCAAGCTCGTCAACGATCCATTTCTTGATCCGTAGCGGATTTACAATCACGCGGTGCCCTTCATAGAATTCCATGAAATTAAAGCCACCAAACGTGGCGGCATACTGGTCCTGCTTGCCCCCCGACAGACCTATGTCCTGCCGTTCAATTTCATAAGCCAACTGGGCCATGTCATATTCGCCTAACGGGATGTTGAGCCACTCGACAAAAGTCTTCAACATCGCCACAACCAGAGTAGAAGAGGAGCCAAGCCCTGACCCGGCGACGGCATCAGAGTAGGTGGTCATACGAAAAGATAGTGGTTTGCCCCCGTTAAAATCTTTGACGACGCGATTGTAGACACCCTTATGCAGCGCCAACGCGCCATCGATTTCTATGTGACTGGTCGAACGGGACTCAAAGTGTTCATCCCTGTCTACCGCGTGAAACTCAACTCTGTCATTATCTGTGACTTCGATGGTGGCGTAGGCGTACATGTCGATGGTCGCGTTCAAAACGAATCCGCCAAATTCGTCACTGTATGGTGAGACGTCAGTCCCGCCCCCTGCGAGTCCAAGCCGTAATGGCGCTTTGCTCCTGATAATCATGGCACTCCTTGCCTTATTCCAGAATTTCCTTCATTGAATAATCAACCTGCTATTTGCGACTTTCCGTGATCATCTCTCCAAGCAAACCGATTGAGACAAACTGTACGCCCAAAATAATCAAGACGATTCCTAACCACAGCAGCGGTCGATTCGAAAGATATTTTTCAAAGAAGAGACGATCGATGGTCAAATAAGCGCTGATGCCGGTGCCGATCAAAAACGCGGTCAACCCGATTGAGCCGAAAAGATGCAGCGGACGTTTGGTATACCTCGTAATAAACAAAACAGTAATCAGATCGAAAAAACCCGCTGTGAACCGGGAAAGTCCAAACTTGGTTGTACCGTATTTACGGGCATGGTGCTGCACGACGATTTCACTGACCTTGAACCCTTCCCACTGTGCCAGAACAGGGAGGAAGCGGTGCAGCTGGCCATAGACATTTATCGTGTCCGTCACTTCCCGGCGGTACGCTTTGAGGCCACAATTAATGTCATGCATTTTGAGCCCCGTCAGCTTGCAGGTAAATCCGTTAAACAGCTTGGATGTGTTGCGCTTGATGAAGGGATCTTTCCGCTCCTTTTTCCAACCCGAAACGAGATCGTAGCCCTCCTCAATTCTTGCCATCAGATGAGGCATTTCGCCGGGGTCGTCCTGCAAGTCAGCATCCATTGTAATGATCGTTTTGCCGCGTGCGACGGCAAACCCTTTAGCCAAGGCGGCAGATTTACCGTAATTCTTTCTGAACTGAAAAACCCGGATCCGGTTATCCCGTTCATGCAAGTTCCTCAGAACCTGCATCGAATTATCTGTTGACCCATCGTCGATAAAAATTATCTCAGCAGGCCGGCTCATCGAATCGAGCACCTCGCCGATCCGGCTGTGTAGTTCCACCAGTGATTCCTCTTCATTGAGCAGTGGAATCACAATCGATATGTTAACGTTGGGTTTATTCATTCAGCCCTGGCGCGGTCGTGTGTTTGCCCGCTTTGGTTGCGTCTGGTCTTGCTACCCCGCCAAAAGATCTTCTTTGCATTCTTGGATGTTCTCACTTTGAACTCGCCGGGTGCTACCTCTTTGTTTACCTTTTGACGGGTATAGACAAGCGTCAGCCGTTCCTTTGCTAGCGGCCGAGTAAGTTTTATGAGCTGAGGCAGGTAAACACCATCCTTCTTCTTGAATCTTTGGAATTCCTTCTTCAAAATGATCGTGCCGGCAGCGTCCCGCAGCTCGCTCTGAACCACAACATTTCTGGCCGGATCAACCCAGAATTTCTTCACTCCTTCCGCAAGCTTGCCAGTCAGGACAAACTTCCCGTCTTCTTCAGAGAGAGTCGATGACGATTCAGGCTGCAACTGGTCGAGACCGGTGAAAACCTCAACCAACTGCTCGCGTTCTATTTCAACTTGCAGAAAATCTTGCAAGTCCAGAGACTTCGCATCACCATAATAGAGAGTGTTTTCGCGCGGTGCATAGGCGGCAAAATACCTATTGTCAAGAAAGAGGGCCCCAATGTCAATACCGAAAATCGCCTCTGTTTTCACATAGACTAAATCGGGAGGCTTGACCAGCACGTGCGCAAAACCGTTGTATCCATGCCCGGGGAGTTCAACAATGACACGCGCGCGTCCCTCGAAAGTATCAAGTTTCTGGAGATTCAGGAGAACTTTTTGTTGAAGTTCTGCAGAAGTCACCTGCGAAAGGCTTGGAATATAGAGCGTCTCGGTCGTCGCACAAGAACCGAGGAAGGCCATGATTAGGAGTGAAGGGAAAACGCCTCTGGTTAGTATTTTTGTTGGGGGCCGGCTGATGTTGAGTGCTGCAAGATGACCGTCCTCTAGTTTATGCCCAATTTGAGTAATACGCTTTCCCTTTCTGGTTCGAGTGTGCGCGCCTTCTGCCAGTATTGTAGTGCTAAGTCCATGTCGCCGAGCTGTTTGTAGACGTCGCCCAGGTGTTCCATCACTTCTGCGGAATCATCGCGCAATTCGACAGACCTTTTTATGTAGTGCAACGCTTTGTCAAAATCCTGCATTTTGAAATAGATCCAGCCGATAGTGTCCAAGAAAGAGCCGTTGTCCGGTTCGGCCCCGACGGCCTTCTCCACCATTTCCAGAGCTTCCTGCAACCGTTCTCCTTTTTCAGCCAGCGCATAACTGTAGTTATTCAGAATCGTCGGATTTTCCGGGTCATGTTCCAGAGCCCTTAGGTAAAACTCCTCGCTCTTGTCGAAATTGTCGATGGCCCCGTATGCTGCAGCCAGGGTACTCAGTGTCACGGGGTTATCCGGGGCACCCTCTACAGATTTTAGGAGGAATTGAATCGCCTCCCTTGTCTCGCCTCTTTGAAAGAGTAGATTGCCCAAGTAAAAATTAGTGATTGGATGCAGCGGCGCTAGTTTTTGGGCCTTTCGGTAGTTTTCTTCGGCTTCTTCGAGGCGCCCGTCCTGTTGGTAGGCCAACCCCAACCGAAACCAGGGATCCGGTTGAGAATCGTTCAACTCGACCGTTTTCTCGAAATATGGAATGCTTTGTGACAATTTACCTTCATTGAAATAGATCTGGGCCAGCTTATAATATCCGCGCCATTCCTTAGGATTTGATTTCGTCAAACTACTGAAAACGCGGACGGCTTCTGTCGTATCACCCTTGGTAAAATAGAGATCCCCCAGCCGCATGATGGCGACGACATCTGTCGTATCGCTGTCGATGAGTTGTCGATACAAGTTGATAGCGGACTGCCAGTCACCGGTCGCGATGTAGGAATTGACTAACTCTTGCCTGACAGCCCCAAAGTCGCCATTTTCGTCGTAAGTTTTCTTATACCAGGCAATAGCCCCGGTCGTGTCACCCTCGGCCAACATGACGGCGCCAATGGCGATATATCCTTGTTCCAGATCCGGATACTCCGTGATATAGTGCCGGAACGTCTTGGTGGCGCGCGTGTAGTCTTTCATTTGGAAATAGAGATTGCCGAGCTGGAAGAAAATTTCATTCGTCGCTTGCCCCAAATCTACGAGGGCGGCATACTGTTCCGCGGCAGCTTCATTCTTCTTCTGAGAGAGATAGATTGCGCCGAGAGCCATACGTGATTCTACATGGCCAGGATCAATTTCAAGTATTTGCCGATACTCCTCCTCGGCACGAGAGAGCTCGCCCTTACGGTGATAAATCGTCGCCCGTAGCCGTCTGCTGTCGACAAAGGTTGAATCGAGCTGAATGCTTTTGGTCAGCATCTTAAGGGCTGGGTCAAGCTTGGCTAACAGAACATAATTCTTAGCTACAGAATAGGCAATTGAAGCAGAGTTTGGCTCATAAATCAGAGCTTCATTGAAGGCATTTAGTGCCTTTCCATATTCCCCATTCAATTCGTAAATGGAACCCTGGATTACCAGGTCAGCTGTTCGAGAATCGTAGCTGCCTTTGAAATGTGTCTCCTGACCAAGCGTGAGATTGGCACTGACAAGCAGAATGCTCAACACCAAAACTACAAAATGTAAAGTCATGGGGAAAATGTCACGCTGCCCAAACATATTCAGCTTGTCTCCGTTCGTCATCAGGGTTAAAATATATCATACTCTAGATATTTATCCAACAAAAAAAAGTTCCCAGATACGTTGACACAATTGTCTCTGTTTACTATCTTTGTTCTCATAACAAGACCACGGCCCACTAAATTGCTTAACACCCGAGACTCCGTTGTCGAGAACGGTCTAGAACCATATTCGGCAGAGACTGGCTGATTCCTGACAAGGTAGGCCGTTCGCCTCAATCAGAACGACCAGGCAATAACTGTCCTTTCAAAGATAGGTAGCGTGGTTTCTTTCGCTTCGACAAACAGATTGACTGCTCAGGTGACGTATGGGAACGGAAATCAGGAGTCTGTCAGGTTTTTTTCATAGCTCTCTTTGTGATCAGCGTCGAGTTTGATCAACTTTTTGAGCACATCATTGCGATGGCCATAGTCTTTGAATAGGTCGATGATTTCCACGTAGTGCGCATCAAGAAATTGGTTTGGCTCGTTGAATTCGATTTTGCTGTCCTTCGACTCCATCGCCTTTTCAATCAGATCGATGGCAGTGATGACGTTGTCCCGCGCCTCATCTTTGTTCTTTTCCTCGTTAAGCGCGTAGAGACCATAAAAATAATAATCTTTCATGCGGCGAAAGGTAATAAAAGGTTCGCGGAAAACTTGTTTGATGCGTTCCTCGCGTTCGGTCCACCCTCTAATGAAGTGGGTTCGAACGAACTTGCCCAGCGCTGCGACGTTTAACGCACGTTTATAGTAAACATCCCCACCGAAGCCTCGGTATTTGTCGAGTTCGCTGCCGAGGACCATATTGACGTAGAAATTGATGACGCTGGTGAGTGGGTCGCTCGACTGGTCGTTGTAAACCAGTTGGTCGCCGGGTTGATAGGGGAAGGTGATGCGTTTGTCAAAATATTGCACGTCGCTTCCCGAAATTAAAAATTCACAATTGTATCGGTCCTCAAAATTGGTAACGCTTTCAGTTAGAAACAACTGGAGGGAAATTTCAATGGGAACGCTGTCGTCCTCATTTAGCCATGGCGCGGTTTCAACGTATTCTCTTACCACTTTGTGGAAGTCTTGCATCTTTTGCTCTTTGTCCAGAGGCAACTTGTCGATGATGACGTTCACAGTAGCCTTCACATCACCGGCCGATGCGACACCAGATGGAAGTGTGCAGCTTAACAGCCCGGCCAACAACATCCTTGGTATGAGCCATTCTATGAATTTCGAGTATAGCACGACGAGGCGCCTCCTGACGCGTGGACTTATCAGGTTTGTCACAAAAACTAAACTATAAAAAATAAACAATTTGGCCTATGCTTGTCAAGCGAATACTTTCCGAATTTCGTCAGCTGCAAGACTTGAGAAAATCAGCTATCACTTTTTTTGTTATCATGCCCCTTCTGGTGCTAGCATCGCCACAACCAGCCGTCGCACAAGAAGATCTCCCCATCGGCGCGCGCTCGTTGGCAATGGGTGCGACCTACGTTGCTCTCGCGAACAACGCTGATGCCGTTTTTCTCAATCCAGGAGGATTGTCTCAAATAACCGGAACCGAACTTTCCTTTTTCTATCAAAAGCCATTCGGTCTAAAAGATCTCAACTTTGGCACCGCCGCCGCGACCTTTCCTTTAGGCAATTATCGGGTTGGCGTCGGATTCCTTAGTATGGGGAACGGTCTTTACGATCAAACGGAGATTGGCCTGGCGTTAAGCCACCATTTGGGAAACACACTTTACTACGGAGCTGCATTGCGTTATCAATCGGTGCGGATCGAGTCCTTCGGTTCTGCGGGTGCACTCGGCCTGGGGTTCGGTGCGGTTATTCCCATCACAGAATCACTGAGATGGGGCTTCCAGGTGCGCAACCTGAATCGGTCGGCCCTGGGACAGTCGGAAGAAAAAGTGCCGCAGATATTCAAGGGGGGCCTCGCCGTCTTTCCCGGTCCCGGAATGATTCTTACCCTTGAGATTTTCAAAGAAGTTGGGCTCACCGAAGAGGTTAGATTCGGAACGGAACTAAGCCCCTTGCCTCATCTCGCATTGCGCGCAGGAACGGCGAGCAACCCCAATCGTTTTTCCGGAGGGTTCGGCGTCAATATGGAAGCCTTCAAGGTCGACTATGCGTTTTTTACGCACAACGATCTCGGTCTCACGCACCAGGTTTCCTTTTCGATTCATCTCGGCAAACGAAAGGATCGCAGGCGCGCACAAATTCGTAATCGCAGCCATTTGGAGTCACAAGACGCCGGTGGACAGGAAGCTGATTCGTCCCTTGACATAAACACCGCTACCGCAGCAGAACTGATAAAACTTCCCGGAATTGGCCCAAAGACGGCTGCTGACATTTTGAGTTATCGCCGAAGAAATGGCCCTTTCACTCAGATCGAGACGCTGCAGCGAGTCCCTGGAATC
>Ga0114931_10009111_pt1 | contig 11930 bp, 9 predicted proteins | sample 2SBtaG_FD_89579 | JGI IMG/M metagenome (GOLD analysis project Ga0114931, IMG submission 89579) | Deep subsurface microbial communities from Kolumbo volcano to uncover new lineages of life (NeLLi) - 2SBTROV14_V59a metaG | ecosystem: Environmental > Aquatic > Marine > Volcanic | place: Kolumbo...
CATTAGCTATTTGACGCCACGAGTCCGGCAAGCCACGTCGCGCCACTTCTAAAATGCCCAGAGATAACCAGGGTTTCACTTGGATCAGAGAAAGATCCTCAGCCGCAGAAGGCATGTGTTAGCAACGCCTCGCCCGACTTCCTTAATCCTGGCAAGGTTTCGAAAATGGCCCAGCCCTCGGACTGTCAAGGCACAACCCCGGCCTTATTCCTCACAAGCAGGGAACTCAATCTATCGATCAGCAACCTCTCTGCTCCTGCGGGGCATCCTGCGATTACCCATAGCGCAAGTAACGCTCCCCCATACACCAAAGCCCCAATGAATATATTTCCTATAAACCCCGTTATGGAATTGCCGGCCTCGTGCACCAACATATATAGCACCAGATACATGACAGCTGCAGCCACAATTGGACGCCAGAGAGCAGCAATAAACACGCTAAATCTTATGGTCAATTATCGTGCTGCAACAAAGCAGGCCACCGGGAGAAATCCCCAGGTAAATATCGCTGCACCCGGTGCAATTCCCTGAGTCCCTCCAAATCCAGTCGTCGCGGCCCAGATAACCAAGGCTAGCATCGTCAGTCGCACCCATACGAGTAGAAGGTAAACGCGCTCCTTGTAGGAGACGATCAGTATCTGGACCGACATCGCCCTTATCAACCCATCTCCCAATGCATATAGCGCAAGCCAACGCACCAAGGATCCCGCCTCGTCCCATTGTCCTCCCAGAAGGACATGCACAAACCCTTCGGACAATACGGACACCCCTGCCCCAATTGGAATCGCTAACGCTGCGATGACAGATATGCTGTTGGAGAACGCCGTCTGCAGAGCCGTTCGGTCATGTGCCAGCTTCGCATAATTAGGTAAAAGCGCGGCTCCTACTGGTCCTATGATTTCGCTAGTTACCATTCTCGAAGCCCCGCCTGAGACGCTATAAAGGCCCGCCTGAAGGTCTCCTCCCAATCGTGCGACTACCAACAGATCCAACCTCTGACTTAGAGATTGTGCTGTTTTTATCCCGGCAATGGTCGCGGAAAATCCAACAAATGACCTCCATCTACTAAGTGAAAAATGAGGCCTGTAATCATGCATTCGGTAACTCAAGATAACCTCTATCAGCGCCCCGAGAATATTATTTATTACCAAGGCCCAATAACTCTGCAGAGCATACGCTATCGGCACCGCCACAACAAATAGAAAACCACGATTGTACACACTAAATAAAAAACTCCTTGAGAACCGGAGCTCCTTAAGAAAGGCCGCCATCCCGACGTTATTCTTAAATCCCATAATAAACGCCGACAATGCGAGCCAATGCATTATCTCCTCTACTTGAGGCTCCTTGAAATACGCAGCCCCAAGTGGGGCGGTAGTGTACAAAATAGAAGCGAGGAGGAGCTTCTGTAGAAGCGCGATAGACCATGCGGTATCCAGGTCTTCGGAGTTCACGCCCTTCTTGCGGATGAGGTGCAGCCCAACTCCCGGAGAAGAGAACTGATCTATGAGGGTCATCGACATTGCCGCCATTGCAAATAAGCCAAAATCCTCCGGTGTCAGAAGGCGCGCCAGGATGAACGTATTGAGAATGCCAATAACTCGCACTGTCCAGCCTCGGCCTATCATCCACGCTGACCCGACAAGCATGCTTCTTCCGATAGAGGAATTCTTGATGTTATTTTGGTCGGTCACAACGACAACACATAGCCTTCACAGCCAAGAGAACGCCTGAAGTCATATACGTGGCGCGGCATGGTTAGCGGCGCCACCCTTTCGGGATCACCATAAAACACATGCCCGCATCGACCGCCTGACTATTATTGGAACACGCTTCGTATTGTGGAATGAACGCAGAGCATACACTTGCTAGCACGGCCAATAGCCAGATTTGCACCTCGGCAAAGAGGAAGTTACTAAACAGGCCAGCAAAAAACGCGACAACCAGACCCCCACCCACCCCGGCCCGTAAGCCACCCACATTGGCCGGGAGCCCATATCTGTCCAGCCTCTTGAGACTTAATAAGGCCCTAACTGTCCAAAACATCATTGCCGCATATAGCATTCCACCTATAATGCCGTGATCTACAAGCGCCGCCGCCATCGAATTGTGCGCGGACCGCACACCGATGTTCGACATGAGGCCCTCTGGCATGTAGTGCCGACTTAGAGCCACATTGCCACGATAGCCTACACCCAGTGGGTGGTCCCGGAACATCGACATATTTGCTTGGAAAATCAGCACGCGACCGGCCATACTGCTATGAAGTTCCGTCTCAGAGCCGGTTACAGTCTCCAGTGTCTGCATCCGCGACCAATATTGACCATTCGAAAGATATACAAGCAACACCAACGCCAGCCCTCCAGCCAAGTAGAACACCTTTGCGTATGCCTTGGGCTTCAACAGCACGAGGAACATTCCCGTCCCCCCAAGTGATACCAGAGCTCCCCTGCTTTCAGTCAGGATCACTCCATTGAGTATAAAAGGGATCGCGACAATGACTGCCCATTTTCGAAATCCACGAAGAATCAAGAAGAGAAAAGACGCTGTCACCAAACCGGAAGAAAGATGCATTGCAAGGCTGTTTGCATCATCTATCCCGGGCCCTCCGATTCCTTCCAACCGACCAGAGACGGGGGCCTGCCAAGCAAGGAATCCCAGATAAAAGCAACCGGCGACATGCGCTAATAGAAAATTGACTATTGATGTCTCATCGCTAAGAGTTTCATATAGTATTGCAAAGAGGATCACGTATTTTGTTATCAACAGACAGCCATCAAGATGGGTTGAAGGGGAGATAGCCCAAATCGACTGGATCCACATCCACAACATATAGCCAATCAGTATCTTTCCAATGCCTGTTGCGTACCATCGTGCTCTATCCGCTTGCCTTGGAAACCTTAACACGCTCACCAAAGTGACAAGTGCAGCAAGGAATGACCATCGCAGATCAGGTAGCGACGCACCCCACCATCTGTGAGGCGCATCCATGTAAAAAGCAAGCATATAAGCGTAGACGCCAAATAGCGGATGCCGCACGAGAGCGGCACCAAGACCACCAAGGTAAAGTAGCAAAAAGGTTAGCGCTGTTATGCTCACGTTTGAGGGGCCGCCCGAATCTGTCAATCTGCCGCATAGATAAAAGGCTGTTCTCGTAGGTGAGGTTCTTAGTGAACGACGCTGCCACCAAGAATGGCCCCCAAGAAACAGACTCAGCAACCGTAAAGGGGGCCTTGCCCTTCCTCTCTGCGCCGCAACACCGGTTTGCTGCAAAATGCTACCATAAGGGATAGAAATACTATCCTTGGAAATCGTGCCGTTCACCGCCTTGGCTCGACCTGCGCCGATAGCCCTCGTTTCGTGTTACCAGTCACACGGCGCCACGCCTTGACTCGGGACAGCTAGGATTGGCGCGAAACCCGCCCAGGAGTCGACACGCTGGAGCCCTGTCAGCTATGCGGCGCGGGGGATGTCCAAATCCCGGATGAAGCTCCACAACTCTTGAGCAACACGACCCCAGGTTCTATTCTTCGCCTTGGCCACGATCGTTTCAGTGTCCCATCGCCGGTTCAGCCCCAGTTCAATAGCTTGCGCAAATGCAGCAGAATTTCTGTCCACTAGCATACCCAAGCTCGGTGAGTCAATTACTTCCGGAGTACCCCAAACGTCCGTCGCGACCACTGGCGTTCCACAGGCAAGCGACTCCAGAAGCACGTTCGCCCAGCCTTCTCTGGAGCTTGCCAGGCAACACACGTCGGCAGCACTGTACCAGAGCCGAAGCTCACTCGGTAACTTTGGCCCTACCAGTCGCACCACGCCCCTGGGCAAGGACTGGGCTTTCTCCTCCAACTCCCGCCTGACATCCCCCTCCTCACCCGCTCCACCGACAATTACGAGGCAAAGGTCTTTTATGCCTTTGGCATGAAGCTTTGCAATTGCATCAATCAGGATGTCAAAACCCTTGCGCTTGCATAGATGGCCCACAGACACGACCACCTTTCCATGCTCTACCAACCCCAGAGAGCGACGCGCGGATTTCCGCTCAGAAGGGAAGAACATATCCAAATCGACCCCGTTTCCGACTACACTCACCTTGTTCTCTGAAATACCCAGATCTACGGCTGCGTCCCTAAGTGCTGCACATACTGCGAATACATGGGCAGCCTGTGACAGGGTCTTCGTGATCTTCTCCCTGCGCACCGGGTCCTTAGTCGTCTCGCTAAGGTCGTCTCCGCGCACGGTAACCGTATAAGGAATATCTAGTGATTGCGCAACCCGCATCGCGGCGTATCCGTCCGGATAGGCCCAATGTGCATCAATGAGATCGATAGATTCCTCCTCGTGCAGCTTTTCTACAGACTGCCTCGTAGAGTAGTACATCAGATCACCATCGAGGCCTTTGCCCACCTTCGGAAAAGTCAGGTACCTGGGGTGGGTTATGGGCAGTGCACCACACTCCTCGGCTGGCGGCACCTGTGCATAGGTCTGGTACCGAGAGAAGCGCCCCGTCAGCCGAAACGGCAGTCTCGGAAAAAACGGGATAGGCGCCACCACTCTCACATCGCATAATTTCGACAACGCTAAGACGCGTGCGCGCACGAAAACGCCATGGAGGGGACTTACCGCGTTCGGAAACAACGATGTATAGGAGACCACCTTCATATACCACAACCGTCCATATACGTCCGTTGCCAGAGCTCAAAGACTAGGATCTGCCACAAGCGTTTGTGGCGGTCCTGCCCTTCCTCGTGTTCGCGCAACAGTTTGTTAATCACCTTCCTATTGAATATACCGTGGCGTGCCGTAGCATCGTCGAGTAGAATTTCCTTAAACTCCTTGTAGAGACCTTCCCTGAAGAGATACTCCAGGGGAGTAGGGAATCCCATCTTTCTCCGCTTCGTAATGGGCTGCGGCAGCAAACCACCGACGGCTTTACGTAGTAGGTACTTCCCGTTGCCTAATTTTAGCTTCAGCGCATCGGGTAATATCGCACAGAACTCCACTAGGCGATGATCAAGAAACGGAACACGCAACTCGACGGAAGCCGCCATACTCATCTTATCCGCCTTCAACAGTATGTCATCGACAAGCCAGGTGTTTATATCCACATATAGCATCTGGTTTAACCGGGATGTAGCCGCCGCCTCGCGGTACAAGTGGGCCACTTCCGCCTTGAACTGATCACCACCTCCCATCCGCGCCCAGACACCTTCATTGACCAAGGCCTCCTCTCCGGATCGCAAGTCCGCTGAATCATACAGAGACACACCGAGGTACCGTTGTTCGATCGGCAATTCCGCCAATGCCCCATACTTCCTTATCCTCTTGTCCCCACTACGCCGCCACAAGAAATTAAGTACGCTCCGTAGTGGTCCAGGCACCTTCCTGTATCGCTCTATTGCCTGCATGAATCCATAAATTTCATAACCAGCCAGGATCTCATCAGCACCTTCCCCAGAGAGTACGACGGTCACATGCTCCCGCGCCAGCTTGGCCACATAATAAAGAGAGATACCAGCCGCCTCCGTCACCGGCTCGTCCATGTGCTGAATATAGCGGGGCAGAAACTCCAGGAACATTTGAGGTGTCACCTCGATCTCCCTGTGCACCGTGGCATATCGATCTGCAACCAGTCTTGCGAACTTGGTCTCGTTGAATCCTGGCATATCGTAATAGACCGAAAATGTCTCCAAGGGCCTCGACAACTTTGGGGCCAACAGGGCCACAATCGCCGAAGAATCCAATCCGCCGCTCAAGAATACCCCTAAGGGAACGTCGCTGCGCAAACGTATATCTATAGCGTCTTCCAACAAGTCTCTCAATCGTTCCTGTGCATCGCCGAGACCCATGTCGTGTTGGGCGAATTGGAGCTTCCAATATCGCCGGGTCTCAATTCCCGTCTTATCCACACACATAACTGTACCTGGGGGTAACTTTCTAACTCCCTTAAACAAGGTCTGCCCCCCCGGCACGTAACCGACCGCAAGATATGCGCCAAGCTGCTCTTCGTTCAAGGCTGGGCGTACCAGTTTAGCCGCTATGAGTGACTTAATCTCAGATGCAAACGTTATACCTCCGGGTGTACAGGCATAATAAAGTGGCTTGATCCCTAGCCGGTCCCGCGCAAGCACCAGTCTCCGTCCATCCCATATGGCGAAAGCGAACATGCCGACGAATCTATCGACACAGTCCAGACCATACGCCTGATATGCTTTTAGAATAACTTCCGTATCACTATGCGTCTTAAAGGCGCCGTCTCCACCCAGTTCCTTGCGCAACTCAAGATAGTTATATATCTCGCCATTGAATACAACTACGTTCCCTCCCTCATCGGCCATGGGTTGATGTCCCGACTCGACATCTATGATGGACAACCGACGGTGGACCAGCCCAATATCTTGGGCCAAGAAGATACCTTCGTCATCGGGGCCCCGGTGCCGCACCGCGTCCGCCATGTCTAGTAAAGTTCGGCGCGCAACCCATTCCTTGGACCGATAATTGAAGACGCCCGCGACTCCACACATGGCAGATAGTGACTGGCTCCCACCTTCCGTACGGCGAACTCACAAACCTGCTCATAACGGCGAATCATCTCTGCCAGGCTATGATTCCGCATAACGGATATCCTCGCAGCCCGCCCGATGTCACGAAAACGAGAAGGATCGTCGAGATAGGATCGGATATGCCGCACCATCGCTCGAGCATCGTTGGGTGCAATGAGTATTCCAGTTACGTAATGTTTTATCAATGTCGGTGTCCCGCCCACTGCGCTGGCGATAACTGGTACGGCCGTCGACATCGCCTCCAACAGCGTGTTCGAACAGCCTTCGTTGTCCGACGGCAGGATGAACAGATCTAGTATGGACATCAACTGAGCCACATCGTCACGCGCGCCCAGAAAATGTACGCGCGACGACAAGCATAGAGCCACCACAAGCGCACGCAGAGATCCCAATTCCGGGCCTTCCCCTACGATCAGGTAGTGGACCGTCGGTAACTCAGGTAGCGCTGCGATCACACTTCCGATGTTCTTGATTGGATCAAGACGTGCCACTGTGCCCACCAAGCAGACGCCTTTCGGTATCCCGAGACTTTCCCTTAAGTCATCGCCTGCTCTCGGGACAAACCGCGTGGTGTCGACACCATTTTCTATCGTGACTACCTTTTCTGGACGCATGCCGACTCTCTCGATCAAGGCCGTCCTTATGGGTTCCGTGACCGCTACCACCGTGTTCGTGAACCTCGCTGCCAGACGCTGCCCCAGGGCACGTCTGAGTGTCGGAGGATGAATTCCGAGGTTCGAGAACCCATGCTCACTATGGATCAAGACCCTCCGCCCCATCAACCAGCCGGCGATCAGTCCTTCGCCCCACGCGCCCCAACTGTAGGTTCTGACAATATTCGGTCGTTGCGCACAAAATCTCCGAGCAATCCTGAACGGTATCGAGAAATCGTTTCCGGGCAACTTGCGCAACTTAAATACATCGCATTCCGCACGTATTCTTCGCACTGCACCGCCTTCTCCAGACAACACACAAAGCGAATGCCTAAACCGGCACGGGTCCATTCCATTGATCAGATTGATCAAGCCGTTTTCCATTCCCCCGACCTCAAAGCTTGGAACAATATGCAGAATATGTATCTCTTGACGATCCGACCTGCCCATCATGGCTGACACCAACTCGCCCCCTGAGCCTTCCCTACTCGCACCCCTGCCACGAATATCACCTACATGTCGCACACGAGAATATCTTGTCCATGCGGGACCACTGAAAATCCATCAATAGACGCCGCAACTTATGCTCCATCGTATCGAGATTGATATAATGCCGGAAGCGTGTTTTAAGATCCAGCCCTCTGATTACTGGCTGGTCCGGATCAATTTCCCATGGATGAAAGTAAAAAACCACAGGCTCACGATCGATATGATTCACCCGTTTGAGCGCCCCCTTGGAGAGCCAATATGGTAACAATCTAAAATAACCGCCACCACCACAGGGAAACCTCTGACGCCCCACAACGACCGTCGATATCGGTATTTCTTGCAGGCCTCCGGAAGCCAAGCGAAAGCCAAACCGGGGTGCGTTCGGCATACCGTAGTGGTCATGGTGTATTGGATAGATACTGGAGCTATAAGTATATCCTTCTTCCTCTAGGATCTCTGCTGCCCAAGGGGTCCGTTCGTCGATTGAAAAACTCGCTGCACGGTAACCGCATACCCGGCGCCCCACGAGATCCTCTAACAAACGCTTTGTCATCCTTACGTCGCGGGCGAATTCGCTAGGCGCCTGCCTGTTCACCTTGACATGGCTATAACCATGACTCGCGATTTCATGACCAGACTCCGCAATCTTGCACACGACCCTCTTATGTTTCTCAGCCACGCATCCCAGGACAAAAAATGTACCCTGAACACCAAAATCAGAGAACATACCTAGGATCCTTTCGATATTCCCTTCCAGCCTCGGCGCAAACTGATCCCAACTTGCACGCTCTATATAAGGCTCAAATGCCGAGACCTGAAAGAAGTCTTCGACATCCACCGTGATTGCATTGCGGATCACTTCTGCCTCTCCGACCTCAATGAACTGTTGAGCAGGCTTCCTATCTCGCGTGATGACCCGGTTTTCGATTGGTCGCGGCCTCCTTCCGCATTTAACGAGCGAGATGCTTCTTCCGGTTCACCCGGAGGGCGGCTATCGTACGGCCCCTTGTAAGACAAAGCGGAGACATTACCGAATTTGCTCAAAAAGTACGGCCGAAAACGATTTAGAACCACTCCCATAGACCCCTTATAATTGTGAAGATGCGCCAGCGCCTCAGCCACCATGTGCCTAGGCGTCTTTCCCGCCCCCACAACCAACATAATTTGCCCCATCATCTCCGCGATGGTCTGGAATTCACCTGCTCCAATAATCGGGGTATTGTCAACTATTACCAACCGATCCGTATATCTTTCTGCAATTTCCTGTATCGCCGCCTTGATCCGTGGACTAGAGAGCAGTTCGACGGAGCACGAATTCGGAGCGCCAGCGGGGAGGACCACCAGATTGTCTAGGCTGGTGCGCACTAACACATCAGCCACATCCAAGCCGGGCTGCAGTGCCAGATCGGTTAACCCTGGATGCCCATTGAGCCCCAAAATCCGGGTGACGTCCCTCCTTTGCAGGTCCGCATCGATCAACAGCACTGTGCGATCTTTTTCGAGGCTCCAGCTCAATGCCAGGTTGGTAGATATGTATGTCTTCCCTTCGCCTGCAATTGCACTCGTCACTCCAACCACATTCTTGACGACACCGTTATGCGGGGCCCCACGTGCCATTTCTTTGAGCAGGGAGCGCTTTATCCGCCGAAACTCATCCAATCTTGCCCGGTCACCCAAGACCTCCTTCTTGTAGCACACGATTTCCTTTATCGAGGAAAGATCAACGACCTCCTTTTTGCACGCCGCCGAGTTCGAAACTGCGTCGCCCCGCTTCCTGGTACCACAGCTCTCTTGCAGACTGACTTCAGGTTCACCTGAAGCCAACTCTTGCCGAGCACTCGGACGGGCAGGTGAGTTGGTATACCTCTTCATTGCCCTCTCATAGATACTCATCCGGCCTGCTCCCTTGCCCAGACGGACCGAGCCTCGTCGATAGCCGCCCGTGTATATCGGGAACCTTCCTTGTTAAAAGCTATCGCTCCTATAAACGCCAACAACAAAGCTACTATAAGAAAGGTAACGAAGACCTCGCCGATTCTCGTGCCAACAGGCTTATGAAACACATCTGGCGCCGACACGACCCCGTAAACCGGAAGCCCAAACTCAGTATCGATCGTTTTCACCGAGTACACAACTGGATGAATCCAGAACAGAAGATAGACCACCCCCAGCGCACAACCTATGCTCAGCCCCGTTGCCACCATTAATAGGAACATCCGGTTGGGGCCTATAGGTTTCAACGGAACAATTGGCGGATCTATGATGTTGAACTTCACATCATCACTGCTCTGTTCTGCCTCCCGAGATATTCTAGCCATCTCCATTCTCTGCTTTAATGAGAGATATTGGCTCTTCGTTACCTCGTACCCCCGGTTCAATTCCTTCAAATCTGCCTCCACCTGGGGAATCGTATCGACCAGCCCCTGAAGCTTCGCAATCTTCTCGTCTTGCTCCTGCATACGCTGCCGTAGAGAAGCGACTTTGACCTCCGCCTCACTCAGCGCTATCTTTAGAGTTTGGTATACCTCATTAATTCCAACAAATTCTGCGCTTTTCTCTGAGTCCCCACCACTCGAAGAGGCCATCTCCTCCTTGAGAGCACTAATTTTCCCCATTAGGGCCACAACAGCAGGATGTCTGTCAGTATATTTCGCCTTAAGCTCCTTCAGATCCGCCAAATACCCGTTCAGCCTTTGGCTCTCCGCATTGGGGCCTGCGTGCCCGCCTCCGACCATGCGCGTCTCACCCTGTAGTTGCCGGCGCAGCTCGTCACGCCGCAACATAGCCTCTCGCAACTCTTCACCAATTGCCTCTCTTTTGGAAATAGCCGCCTGGAGCCTCTCATAGTATCCGCCCCGATCCCCGGGAAGAAGGCCGATATGCTTCTTCTTAAACGCAGCCAACTTCTCCTCGGCCTCGCGCAGCGCCGTCTCGTACCGATCGGTCTGATCACGAAGAAAAGACTGCGCCAATACCGACTCAGATCTACTTGCGCCGAGGGTCTGTTCCATAAGGCTATCCAGAACCGCCTTTACAACCGCATAGGCCTTCGTGGGCTCCGAATTCGTATAGACAATATTATAAAGGCTCCCGGCACCTCGCTCCATCGTGATCACAATATCTCTCGCGAGGAGATCCAGTAGCTGCTGCTTGTCAACTTCTGTAATGGTTGCCAAATCCAAATCCGTTTCCCGCGCGATCTTCTCGAGATTAGGCCGACTCAATACCGCCTTCGTCATTAACGCGATGGCGTCCTCCACGTCTGAATCCACCGCCAGCCCCTTCAAGAGGGGTTTTAATAGTGATTGGGTATCAAGATACACTCGCGCATGAGCTTCATAGACGTCCGGGAGGGAATACACATACAGCCACGCGATGGCGCAAGTGAGCCAGACAATAGATAGTGCCGTCCACTTATAGTGAGACAAGGCGAACGATATGTCCGAGAGGATTTCTATATTCGACTTCATCGTATTTCGCATCCGTTCAAAACTACGCCACTCTTATGGTTAGTGGCTCGCACGCCCATCGACGCGGCTAGGCTCCCAGCCCAAACGGCGCAGTTATTGTGTGGGGTCCAGGCCGCGCTGGATGATGTAGTATAGCCTTTTACTCCCTCGCGGAGCACACTTGATCTATGGAAGTGCGATAGGCTTCACGACCGGCGTAACCGCACCGACGCAGCGCGCCATCAACCGCACCTCACTCCCGAGGGGTGTGGCTCTTCTAGAACGACGCAGGACGTCGAGGAAACAAAGGCTTACTGAGTCGGCAGCGGGAAGGGATTGAAGAAGGGGCCTCTTTTGGGGTAGGAAACATGAGAGACGAATCTTATGAACCCTGCCCCGGAGACCCCTTCGATGCCATCTTGCCCGAATTCCAGCGCCGCGATCGATACCCACTACGCGTCTGCCTGCGAGCAGTTCGAGCACCTGGTGGGGAGGCGCAGGCATCCGGACACCCAGGGGCTGACCCATGGCGAAGTGCAGGCGGTGGTGCATCGTGAGGGGATGGCACTGCTGCGCCGGCTGACTCAGGGACACCTGGATCAGCGCAGCGCGGAAGAACCGGTTCGGGCGCCGGTGATCGGTGACGACGGTCGGCCGAGGACCCATCGACGCATGGGTTGCAGACGCCGCCTGGAGACCCGCTTCGGAGAGGTGAGTGTCACACGCCGGGGCTATGGGGCGCGGGGCCTGGACAGCGTCTTCCCCCTGGATGCGGA
>Ga0114931_10009112_pt1 | contig 11928 bp, 9 predicted proteins | sample 2SBtaG_FD_89579 | JGI IMG/M metagenome (GOLD analysis project Ga0114931, IMG submission 89579) | Deep subsurface microbial communities from Kolumbo volcano to uncover new lineages of life (NeLLi) - 2SBTROV14_V59a metaG | ecosystem: Environmental > Aquatic > Marine > Volcanic | place: Kolumbo...
CGACATGAAATGACCGTGCCCCTCGATGAATCCGGGGATGACCGTTTTACCTCTGATATCGATCACTTTGGTATTCGGCCCATGGAAACGTGCAATCTCTTCTTTTGAACCAACCGCAACGATACGGTCTGCTCGAATGGCCAACGCTTCGGCCTGCGGTTTTTTTTCGTCGACGGTGATGAATTTTCCGTTCGTCAGAATCGTCTCTGCGGGTCTCGGTTTCTTCTGAAAACCCAAACTCGCAGAAATTAAAACCAAGCAGACAGGGAATCGAATAGTCAATGTTGTATTCATCGCGATGGTCCCATTAGAACAATCAACCGTAATAACTCGAAAGGATTAACTTGCATTCACTTTAGAGCATCGGCGAGGAAGATCCAACTTTGCAGTTTTGAAAACGAGGACTCGCAGGGTATTCAACATGGAAAAGGGAGAACACGCTGCCGATGAGGGACTTTCACCGAGATTTTCGACATGGGCAGATGGCGACGAGTATTGCAATCCAGCCCACAATAAACGCAACCCCGCCGAACGGAACCACCAATCCCCAGGTGATACCCAGCCAATGCGATCCACCTATCGTCAACACATACAGTCCTCCAGAAAAAAGTACAATCCCTGTGAGAAAGGACCAGCCTGCAATATCAAGTGTCCTCGAAGGTCTCCACGAAGCGAGGAGTCCCAGACCGATTAACCCCAGTGCGTGCCACATCTGGTATCGTACACCGGTCTTGAAGTCCTGCAAATACTTGTATGAAGCGCAGAAAGTGAAACCACCAATTTTGATCGATCTGGTGCTGCTATATTTCTGCACAAAATAATCGTCGAGACCGTGTGCGCCGATCGCTCCCAGGGCAACTCCCCAACCAGCCAGAAACGCACCGATCCAAATCCACTTCGATAGGGTATTCATCTCTGTCGCTCCTCTGGTTGACAATCGGTGACCGCGCGAAATTGACAACCTCATTTTATGGAACAAGACCTTCTGTGTAGAGGCTGATGTTGAATGGGAATCGATGATTTTCGATCTCTTTCATCCTTGAACTGGCATGTGACTTGAACTTCCCGGTCGATTGAGATGAAATGCAGTTGAGGTTCATGTATCCTCACCGCGATTGACCGCAGAAATCAAAAAGCAGAAAGAGGAGAATTCCATGTCGATGTTTGTCGGAGAAGCGTTGGTCGGTGAAGGCAACGAAGTTTCTCATATTGATTTGTTAATTGGCGATAAAAGCGGTCCTGTCGGTACAGCATTCGCTAATGCACTGGCCGGTCAAAAACAGGGGCACAGCAACTTGCTCGCCGTTTTAGAGCCGAATCTCGCTGTCAAACCGGCTACCGTGATGATCACCAAGGTCACGATCAAGGGTGCAAAACAAGCCGTTCAGATGTTTGGACCGGCTCAATTTGCCGTCGCCAAAGCCGTGGCCGATTGCGTGGAAGAAGGTGTGATTCCCAAAGACCAGTGTGAAAACCTTGTCTGCGTCTGCGGAGTTTTCATCCATTGGGAAGCCGAAGACGACAAGAAAATTTTCGAATACAACTACGAAGCGACCAAACTTGCCATCGCCCGCGCGATGAAAAATGAACCGTCCGCAGACGAGATGCTTGCAAAGAAAGCGGAAGCCAAGCACCCCTTCGCCGGTATTTAAGATCATTCCGAAGTGGCAACATCAAGCGGGTAGAGAGAAATTCTACCCGCTGTTTTATTGCGATGCAGTTTCCTCCGATGAAGAAAATACTAGTCCAGTTGGATACCGACCCTCAACCGAGCGTCTTCGACCGGATTGTTGCCATCGATGCCGGTGCCGATGACGTTTTCTCTTATGGGAACGTCGATCCAGAAAACGCCGTGAATCTGGTTCACGGTGCGATATTTACACGCGGTCCCGACGATTTGAAGAATACCGCGATCTTCGTCGGCGGCAGCAATGTCGAGCAGGGCGAGGCGGTGTGTCGGAAAGTCACGGAATCGTTTTTCGGGCCGATGCGCGTTTCTGTGATGATGGATTCCAACGGATCGAACACCACCGCAGCCGCCGCGGTGCTTCTTGCGTCGAAACATCTCGATTTTTCCAATTGCAATGTGCTGGTCTTCGGTGCCACAGGACCGGTCGGTCAACGAGTCTGTCAATTACTGGCTCCCGAAGGTGCCAATGTTTGTGTGGCTTCACGGTCGAAAGAAAAAGCGCAGCAACTTGTGGAGAAACTTCAGAACAATTTTGAAAGCTCGACATTCTCCGTTTGCGAAATCGGAAACGAGACCGAACGAAAAGCAATGATCCAAAAATCGAACGCCATCATTTCCTCTGGTGCGGCGGGGATTCCAATGATTTCAAAGCAGGAACTGTTCTCTTCGAAATTGTTGCAACTGGCGATTGACTTGAATGCCGTCCCGCCTTCGGGGCTGGAAGGGGTCGATGCCAGGGACAAAGCGAAAGATCGAAACGGAGTGATCTGCTACGGTGCTTTAGGAGTGGGTGGTCTGAAAATGAAAATCCAGAAAAGGGCGATCGAGACGCTGTTCTCTTCTTCGGATTTGGTTTTTCAAACCGAAGAACTATTTCGGCTTGCAACAAAACTTCTCTAACACACCATCAACCTGTCGAAGTAAGCTCCAACACTTCTTCCTTTTCGATTTGCGAGATTTTTTTATCCTGTTCTTTCTCGGCTTTCGTCACACAGTACGGACACTGGTCGCCGTAAATGATTCGGTTGCACACTTCACATTCATGAGGTCCGTAGTAAATCGGTGGCGGACTGGCAACGCGTTAGTACCCCAGATAGGCAAATACGAAAACGTTAAAGATAGCGAAGAACCAAGCCTCGGCTCCAAACTGCTGAAAGATGACGAACGTGATCGAGGCACAACAGGCACCATAGATCACCAGATCCTGCCATTTTCTCTTTTTCACTTGAGCCTTGCGGTAAACCGCTCTTGCTTCTTCGCTGAAACGCAATCGTAAGAGGTCTTTCTTCGATTTCTTGATATTCTCGGCATATTCCGAGTTGACCGAATTGAGTAATCGTTCGACGCTGTCAAGAATGCGGTACTCGTCGTCGAAATCGAAATTCGTTTGATGTGCCCACTTGTTGCGGTATTCTCTGAGTTCGCTGACCAGACTCCGCTCCAGAAAGCCGAGTTTATGTCGAAAAACCCGATTCCACTGGTCCCACATCACAGTCAGTACCGAATGCACATCCCACTTCAAAGTATCGCCATGCAGAATCGCCTGACCGCGATCTTTTCGAAAACTTTCTCGCGCGGTGTCAGCCCAGCGATCCTGAAAGACGGTTTTCAATTCGCTTTCGACATAAGGAGAAAGCCCTTGTAAAAGCGTATCCAAAGCCCAGGTAATTTTTTCGTTATTTGTAGACAAATCTCGACCCTCGGAATAATGCGACACCTATGCGACTGGTGAACATCTTAGATCAAATTGCAAAATTGCGAAAGCGGAGTTTTGAACTGTTTTTTTGGATGTTTTCTCAAAAGGGTCCGATGACGCAACTTCGCAATTCGACACTCAGATACTCTCTTTTTTTTCGTCGTCCACTTTCAATTCGTCTCGAATAGGTGGGGGAGAAAATTGATTTTCTTCGCACGACACGGATGTGCGAGTTCCCGGGCTAATCTGCGGGCTGGTCTTGTACTGATCGAGAATTTTTTTCAGATGCTCTGCATTCATCACTTCGCATTCGACCAGTTCTCGTGACATGTGTTCGAGTGCATCGCGTCTGTTGGTGAGAATCTCGTGAACCGTTTCGGAAGCTTCGTCGATGATGCGCTTAATCTCCAGGTCGATTTCCCGAATGGTGTCTTCGCTGTGAGCGGTGTCTGTAAAACCCTGTGTGATCCCAAAATACGCCGAGCGTTGAATTTCTGCATAATGTACACGCCCCAATTTCGGGCTCATTCCAAAATCGGTAATCATTCTTCGAGCGATTTCGGTGGCGCGTTGTAAATCGTTTTGTGCTCCGGTGGAATGTTCACCGAAGACCATTTCTTCGGAACTGATACCACCCAGCAGACAGCAGATCTTATTTTTGAGTTCGGATTGAGTTTGCAACTGTCTTTCGTCTTCGGGGATATGCAGCGTGTACCCCAGGCCCATACCCCTCGGAATGATTGAAATTTTATGCACGGGATCGGTATGTGGAAGACTACATGCCACTAAAGCATGACCGCATTCGTGATAGGCAATCCGCTGGCGTTCGTCTTCATGGATGATGCGCGTTTGTTTTTCGAGCCCCGCCATCACTCGTTCGATACCTTCTTCGAACTCGGCCATCGTGACGCGATTCTTTTCGTTCCGTGCAGCCAATAGCGCAGCCTCATTCACAATGTTGGCAAGATCGGCACCCACAAAACCCGGACTCATTTTGGCAAGCCGCGAGAGATCGACATTCTCATCCATTTTGATTTTCGTCGAATGCACTTTGAGAATTGCTTCACGACCCTTGATATCGGGGCGATCGACCATCACGTGCCGGTCGAACCGACCCGGACGCATTAACGCGGGATCCAGTGTTTCCGGTCGGTTGGTGGCACCGATCACGATGACACTCAAGTCGGAAGAAAAACCATCCATCTCGACAAGAAGTGCATTGAGAGTTTGTTCTCTCTCGTCGTGTCCGCCAGGGCCACCCGACCCGCGTGTTTTCCCCAGTGCATCGAGTTCATCAATGAAAATGATACTCGGAGAACGCTGTGCCGACTGTTGGAACAAATCCCGCACTCGAGCCGCACCGACTCCGACGAATAGTTCGACGAAATCGGACCCCGACAAACTGAAAAACGGGACGCCCGCTTCACCGGCGACTGCTTTGGCCAGAAGCGTTTTTCCTGTTCCCGGTGGACCCACCAGAAGAACTCCGCGTGGTATTCGTCCACCCAGAGCTTGATATTTACCGGGATTCTGCAGAAATCCGACCACCTCTTTCAGTTCTTCAACAGCTTCGTCGATACCGGCAACATTCTTGAAATTCACGTCGATATCTTCCTGGGCATACATGCGGCCTCGATTACGGCTGAAAGACATCGCGGAACCCGCGCCGCCCATTCTGCGAAAGATAAAGATAAAGAACACCAGGAATAGCAATGGGATAAGAAACAGGTAGAACATGCTCCAATCGCTGGGTCGTTCACTGAACGAGTAGGCGATTCCTTTCGAACTGAGCGAGTCCTGGAGTTTCTGGACGGTAGTTTCTGGCATGCCTGTCGCGTTGACGCGATACTTTGTGATTTTTTTAGTTGATCCTTTGGGCTGATCCTGAAAGCTGATATTGCCTTTATAAAGATCGATCACTAATTCGTAGACATTTTTTTTGTCGAATCTACTCTGTTGATTTTTCTTCGCAAGTTCGCCATCGGGATCCAGACCGTTAATAAATTCGCTGTATTTCATTGCCTTGCCGTCCGAACTGCCACTATTCAGCGAGAACAACACGACAACGATGATGATCAGAATCATCGAGTACCAGAGAATGCTGGTAGAATTTTTCCGCTCCGGTTTTTTCTTCCCCAATCGATTTTCCGGGGTATTCTGAGAGTTTTTCGGAGGTTGCTCGCTGTCAGATTTGGTCATAGGTGTTCGATCGGATGGAAAATCTCTCGGAGGGCAGGACGCAGAACCGGGATTCTTTCATTTCCCGAAACGGAAGACGGAAGACAAACAGGCCCATTCTACCCGGCAGCATCATTCAAGCTACACAACTCTAGGGCTTGAAATCCCTTTGGTCAACTGTCGAAATGCCCTTTATCTTCGAGTGTTTGACTGCCTCCATTTCCTGCCCTGGGTTGAACTCGACTTGCTACAAAAAATAGGACTCCCTACAATTCCCAAATTGCCCTAAACTTTTCCCCTGAAAAGACTTGCTCTCGCAAAACGGACAACATGTCACTCACCCAATGGGCTTCCCCTCTCGATTCGACGAGAGATATCGAACTGGCACGCCTGATTTCATTCTTTACTTTCTTATAAGTTCTATGAAGCAAATCGTTGTACTCGGTTCAACCGGTTCAATAGGACGCAGTACCCTGGATGTGATTGCTTCACACTCCGCGACGATGAATCTCTTGAGTATCGCCGCTCATCGATCATGGGAATCGATGGCCGAGCAAAGCCAAACGTTTCGACCTAAAACCGCAGTGCTGGCCGATGCCGAGATGGCGAAGCATGTCGATCCCTCAATGTTCCATCAATCGACCGCTCTCCAATATGGCGGAGAAGAGATCGAGAAAATTGCCTCGGACTCACAAGCCGATCTCGTGATTGCCGGGATTGTGGGGGTCGCTGGGCTTCGTGGAACATGGGCTGCCATCGAAGCAGGGAAAACTGTCGGTTTGGCGAACAAGGAGACGTTGGTTGTTGCAGGTTCTCTTGTGACCGATCTGGCACGGGAAAATCATGCGACAATTATCCCCGTCGACAGCGAACACAGTGCAATCTTTCAGGCATTGCAGTCGGGAACCGAAAAAGAAGTCGCCAGAATCGTACTCACTGCCAGCGGAGGGCCTTTTCGCGGCTGGAGTTCTCAGCAACTTCAAGATGTCACACCCGAGATGGCACTTCAACATCCCACCTGGAAAATGGGGAAAAAAATCACCGTCGATTCCGCGACGATGATGAATAAGGCACTCGAAATCATCGAAGCACGATGGTTATTCGGCATTGAATCCGAGCGCATCGAGGTTGTCGTTCACCCGCAATCGATGATTCACTCCTTTGTGGAATTTATCGACGGATCGGTGATTGCACAGATCTCTCCCCCTGACATGCGACTTCCGATACAATATGCTTTAACTTGGCCTCAAAGGATGGAGAGTGTTTCGCGTAAGCTGGACTGGATGCAATCTTACGACTGGAATTTTCAGCCCCCGGACAGGGATGCGTTTCCCGCATTGGATTTGGGTTTCGAAGCGGCAAGCCGGGGGGGTACCTGTGGGGCCGTATTGAATGCCGCGAACGAAGCGGCGGTGGCAAGGTTCCTCAATAACGAAATAGGGTTTGGGGAGATACCACGAGCCTGCCGGGCCGTGTTGGATTCCCACAATTTCGATCCCTCTCCCAGTTTAGACGATTTATTAAAACTCGACAAAAAAACTCGCGAGGAGATACAGCGGTGGTAGAAACACTCACGCTTGCAGCAATCAAATGGGGTTACATTCTCTCGGTTTCCTATAACATTCTGTTGGTCGCCTTGGGATTAGGACTGGTGATTTTCTTTCACGAGTTAGGTCATTTCGCTGTGGCGAAATGGTGCAACGTGCAGGTCGAACGATTCAGCATCGGTTTCGGACCGATCCTCTGGAGTATTAAAAAGGGAGAAACCGAGTACGCTTTCTCACTGATCCCGTTCGGTGGATATGTAAAAATGCTCGGCCAGGATGACATGGACCCCAGCCAGTTATCCAGTGAGGAAATCGCCGAGAACCCGCGTTCGTATTCGGCGAAAAATGTCTGGCAGCGGATGGCTATCATTTCCGCAGTCGTGACCATGAACATCATCACCGGCATGTTATTCTTTGCGATCGCCTATCATTCCGGAGTTCAAACGCCTCCTCCCAAGGTAGGCAGTCTGCGGACTGGTATGCCTGCATGGGTTGCGGGGTTGAGGCGAGGTGACGTTCTCACTCAAATCAACGGCAGCGAATTGAAATCGTTTACGGATGTGACTCGGAAAGTTGCGCTAGGAAAAGGACCGGTCACCATTCTCGCAACCCGCAACGGAAAGCCTCTCGATTCCATTACCATCACACCTGATCGATCTGGGCCGAAAAAGAGAAGACGAATTGGTGTCGGTCCTTATTTCAGTCTGACTTTAATCGATCCCAAGGACGCATCCTTTTCGCCGGTCGCCCCTGGATCTCCTGCCGAGAAAGCAGATTTTCGACCGGGAGATCGCATCGTTCGTATCGGGAACGACAAGCTGGACGATTACGCTCAGATGAAAACGATTCTGGACGCTCGCCGTTCCGAATCGCTGGATTTTTTCGTGATGCGAAAAAACTCCGATGAAGAGATCAAACTTACTGTTGCACCCAATCGGATGAGGACGCTCGGTTTATCAATGGAAATCGGGTCGATTGCCGCCATCAGGAACGATTCTCCCGCCGCGAGGGCTGGATTGAAAGTCGGACAAAAAATCATCCGCATCGATAATAAAAACATCGGCACCGAATTCAACCCGATGAGGCTACCCGACTTCTTCGAAGCGAAATGCCGCGAGAAAGTCGATGTCAACTTGACGATTCTCCCTGCCGACGAAAACGAACAAACCGAAGAGGTCGTCATTCATTTTCAGGACAAAAACGACAAGCCCTGGGCGGCATGGAGCGAACCACCCGATGCCAAGGGAGTTCCCCTTTCGATACCGGCTCTAGGGATTGCGGTCCACATAGGTCCGGTGGTGATGTCTGTCGATAAAAAAGGCCCCGCTGCGCGTCTCGATCAAAATCATTCTCCGTTGATTGTGGAAAAAGAGCGCATCAAATCGATGACGCTTTACATCCCCGAGGGAGGGGTGCAGGACGGGTATCACAAGAACGAACCGATTATCATTCCGTTCGACAAGTCCGAAACCGAAGCGAAGGAAGACAAAATTCGCAACTGGCCACGCGCGTTTTGGCTGATGCAGATTCTGCCGACGCGCAGCATTCGTCTGAAGGTTGCCAACATCAAGGGAGAAACGCGAACTGTCGAAATCGATTCGGTTCCGGTTGAAGATTGGTTCGTTCCCTTGCGGGGACTGAGTCCTGACGTGGACTTAGTGGAACTCAAAGCGGAAAATGCACTCGATGCCCTTCAAATGGGCTACTTCAAAGCGAAAGATACGATTCTCGATATTTACCTCACCATTCGCAGTCTGGCCGAAAGACAACTCTCCTACAAGGAGCTTGCTGGTCCTGTGGGAATCGCGAAAGTTGCTTATGCCGTCGCAGACCAGGGGATTGCGGATTTACTTTTGTTTCTCGGTTTTCTCAGCGTGAACCTGGCCGTGCTGAACTTCCTACCGATTCCGGTTCTCGACGGCGGACACATGGTCTTTCTCTGCTGGGAAGCCATCACACGAAAAAAACCGAGCGAACGAGTGATGATCGCCGCAACTTACCTGGGCATGGCGTTTGTTCTAGGTTTGATGGGTCTGGTGCTCTACCTGGACCTCTTCGTCAACCGGGTTTGAAGAAGCGATATCGTCAATGTGGAGTGCATTGCTGGCTCGGCCAAGTAGCGAATTCGTCGCAGGTATGCTAAACATGTAAACATACCACGAAAGTTTTCTATAAATACCGGTCAAATTTGTTATTTTGATCGTTTCATCGATTCGCACTTTTTTAGTCCTCGAGTATGCCAACGCTTGACTGGATCGGTAAGAAGGCCGTTCTGAACCATCACCGGGAAGTGCCGTATCATCTGCTGCGGTGCGATAAGAAATTGTCCGTGGGCGACGTGGGCAGCGGGAACCTGCTGGTCGAAGGGGACAATCTCGTTGCGCTCAAAGCGCTGTTGCCGTACTACGCCGGGCAGGTGAAGTGCATCTACATCGACCCGCCGTACAACACCGGCAATGAGGGATGGGCGTACAACGACAATGTGAATAGCCGGGAAATTCGGAAGTGGCTGGGGAAGGTTGTTGGGAAGGAAGCGGAAGATTTGTCCCGGCACGACAAGTGGCTCTGCATGATGTACCCACGCTTGCTGTTGCTGAAAGAGTTTCTGTGTCAAGACGGGATCATCTTTGTCAGTATCGACCGGCATGAGTTCGCGGACTGCCGCCTGCTTCTCGATGAGATTTTTGGAGTGCGGAACTATATCTCGACGCTGGTTTGGAAATCCCGGCACTTTGTTGACGCCCGACCAACGAACGGCGTGTCGGAAGATCACGAATATGTCATGGTCTACGGACGGCAACAGGGCGCGCGACTTCGCGGAAAGCAGAAGGATTTCGGGAAATACAAGAATCCCGATAACGACCCACGTGGTCCGTGGACTTCGTGCAGCTTGTTGGGAAAGGCAACGGCAGAGCAACGCCCAAACCTGCACTACGATTTTGTTGACCCCCTAACCGGACAAGAGTTCGACTGCCCGGAGCGGACAGGATGGATTTGCGCACGAGAGACGATGGAGTTCAACTCACGCGACAAGAGATTGCTGTATCCAAAGAAGAAAGATGGGAGACTTCGCGTCAAGGTATTCCAGAAAGAACTCAAATCTGATTTCATGGGGTTTCCGAGCGTCATTACCGAGTTCTCCACGAGCGACGGGACTGTGGAACTCCGCGATATTCTCGGCGAGCAGGTTTTTAGTTTCCCTAAGCCATCCGATCTTCTCGCAACCTTGATTGAACAGGTAACCGATCACGACTCAATCGTAATGGATTCATTTGCTGGAAGTGGAACGACTGGACACGCGACCGCGAAAGTCAATGCCCGCGACGATGGGAGCCGCAGGTTCTTATTGATCGAAATGGACTCTGACATTTGCCGCTTGATTACCCAAAAGCGTCTCAGAACGATTGCATCCGAAAAAGGCTTTGACTCCACGGCCAAATCGTTGTTGCATGAGAAACGCTTGACTGTCAAGCGAGTTGAACAGGGCCATAAACTCATTGAAGAACTCGATGAGGCGGAAGTCGAACATTCAAATGAATACGAAGAGTTTTCTCGCGAAATCGTCGGTGACAAACTGTGCCTATTTGGGACTCGCAAGGAACCCGCATCCGGTTTGTCCGGCGGATTCCGCTACTGCACATTGAGCAGTTCGCTGTTTGACGAAGCTGGGATGATTCAGGCGGATGTGAAATTCTCCGACTTGGCCGCGCATGTGTTCTTCACTGAAACGGGCGAGCCGATTCCGAAGCGGGCCACCGGCAAGACGCCGTTCATTGGCGAATGCGACGGCAAGGCGTACTACCTGTTGTTCAATGGAATCTTGGGCGACAAGCGACCCAATGGCGGGAATGTCCTGACGGGGCGGACGTTGGAGTTGATTCGGACGGCCAGACCCTCCCCCGACCCCTCCCTAAGAGGGAGGGGGGGAAATAAGAGCGGCCCCTCCCTAAGAGGGAAGGGAGTCAAGAAGGACGGACCCTCGTTGCAAGAGAACGGTGTCACGCCGTGCGTCATCTATGGGGAAGGTTGTCGACTGGGTGCAGCACGACTGAAACGCGAAGGAATCGTGTTCAAGCAAGTGCCCTATGAAATCAAAGTGAGTTAAAATTATGAAATCAAAGTGGATGAAAGAAATCCCCCTCCCTCTTAGGGAAGGGTTCAAAGTCCGTTAATCCCCCTCCCTCTTAGGGAGGGGTTAGGGGAGGGTCAAAACGTCATGCGAGAAAAACGCCACCGAATCCCGCCAAAAAAAACCGAGCGGGCAAAACAACTCCGCAGCGATTCGACGTTCCCGGAACGTCTGTTGTGGAGCCGACTGCGCGGGAAACGGCTGGTGGGATTGAAATTTCGGCGCCAGCACGCTGTTGGTCCATACTTCGTGGATTTCTACTGTGCCGTGGCACAACTTGTCATTGAGTTGGACGGGCGAACTCACGATGGCCGCGCAGCGTATGATCGGCAGCGAACGGAGTTTTTGGAAAGGGAAGGGTTGCGCGTGGTTCGTTACTCGAATGATGATGTTCTGGAAGATGTGGATGCGGTCGCGGAGGATATTGCAAGGCACGCGGGATGGTCGGCTGACGAAAAGACCCTCCCTAAGAGGGAGGGGGGTAAGAAATGACGATGCTGGTATTGCGTGATTATCAACAGCGAAGCCTTGAAGCGCTGGAAGCCTATCTGCGTTTGGCGTCTCGGCAAGGGGCGAAGATGGCGTTCCTGCACGAGACGGAACGGCCTTACCGCAGCGTTCCCGCGCTGCCCGAACTCCCCTACGTTTGTTTGCGCGTGCCGACCGGCGGCGGCAAGACGTTGATGGC
>Ga0114931_10009113_pt1 | contig 11928 bp, 7 predicted proteins | sample 2SBtaG_FD_89579 | JGI IMG/M metagenome (GOLD analysis project Ga0114931, IMG submission 89579) | Deep subsurface microbial communities from Kolumbo volcano to uncover new lineages of life (NeLLi) - 2SBTROV14_V59a metaG | ecosystem: Environmental > Aquatic > Marine > Volcanic | place: Kolumbo...
GGTAAGGACTCCTTCTCGGCATATCATACCTCCACAAGAGAGTGAATGTATATGCCGAAACTTAGGAATCATATAGAAAAAAGTCAACTCTAATACGTCAGCGTATTTATGAATCCATATACTAAGCAACAAACATTTCCAAGTCGTGCATCAAACCACCACCTTAAGAAATGGCGGTTCAAGGGAGGGAAAAACCAGGGTGAACCTGAAATGTTGCTACTTTTAGGAGATCACGCGCTGGTCTTCGTCGGCATTGTCGGAGGCCCTTGAAGGTGAAATAAATCTCAGTTCCCTGTGTCTGCAATATTGCTTGCACCGTGGCACTAGTTGTCGCCATCCACTCGCTTTGTTGATTTTTTGCCAAAGCTTTCTCACATTTTACCATCGTTTTAATTTGGCTCCGAAACAAACAAGAGAGATATAACCTTGCACAAATCGATCAGCCTGCACACCTGGAAGCGGCACAATCAGTTTCAGTTTTTCAAGGAATTCGACAACCCGTTCTTCAATATCTGCGCGGATGTGGATGTCACCCGTTTGCTGGCCTTTAAAGCCCGGCACGATGCGTCGTTTTCGATTGCGGCACTTTTTCTCGCAACCAGGGCCGCCAACCATATCGAAGCGTTCCGTTACCGAATCAGAGGCGACAAGGTGATTGTGCACGATGTGATCCATGCCGGCTCGACTATTCTGTTGCCGGATGAAACCTTCGGATTTTGCTATTTTCATTTTTCAGAAAATTTTCATACTTTTCATCAAGCCGCAGAAGTTGCGCTACGGGAGTTTAAGAAAGCCGAGAACAAGTTTGACCCTCACGACGAGAGAGATGATTTGATACACTACTCCATTATTCCGTGGGTGTCTTTCAGTGCCTTCGCACATGCCAAACGATTTCGTCGAGAAGACTCGATCCCCAAGATTGTGTTTGGCAAATATCACGAGACCGGCGGCGCTATGAAAATGCCGGTATCGGTGGAAGTGCATCATGCCCTGGCGGACGGCTTGCACGTCGGCAAGTTTTACTCGCTGTTTCAGGAATATCTCGACGCGCCGGAGAACCACCTGGCACATGAAGTCTGACAGGGAATGCCGAATCACAAAAATGTCTTTGCACCAACCGGACATCCTATGAAAACGACTCGACCGCTGCGACAATTGACGAAATCTGCTCTGCTCTTGGGATTTTTGTTGGCGTTTTTTAATCTGCTCTCTCCCGCGCGTACGACATTTCAGCGATCCACCGCACAGATTGGTGCGTACGACGTTCGGATTCTGCGAGACTCATGGGGCGTGCCCCACATATTTGGTGTCACGGATGCGGACGCGGCCTACGGTTTGGCTTATGCGCACGCGGAAGATGACTTCGTGACTATTCAAGAAAACATCCTCGCCGCGCGCGGGCGGCTGGCGACGGTCCGCGGTTCGAAAGCACTTACAAGCGATTATGTTGTTTCCCTCCTAAAAATCTGGCCCAGAATCGATGCAGGATATGAGTCTGATTTGAGCCCGGACGTGCGCACCCTTTGCGAAGGTTACGCTGCCGGACTCAACCACTTTGCGGCCCTGCATCCGGATGCTTTGTTGTCGCACCTATTTCCGGTCACCGGGCAGGATATCGTCGCGGGCTTCGTTCACAGAATGCCGGCCTTTTATGGACTCGATCAGACGCTAAAAGCGCTTTTGCAACCTGCTAACGACAGGTCGGTGGCTAGACGTCAGGTTGTCCCGGAGCAAGGTTTGGCGCCTCTCGGTGGCTCCAACGCCTTTGCCGTCAGTCCCGCCCGCAGTGAGAACGGTGAAACGTTTCTCGCCATCAATTCGCATCAGCCGTGGCAAGGACCGATGGCCTGGTATGAGGCACATGTGCACAGCGAAGCCGGCTGGGACATGGTTGGGGGACTCTTCCCGGGCACGCCCCTGATACTGCACGGCCACAACCGCAACCTGGGCTGGGCCTTTACCGTCAACCATCCGGACCTGGTCGATTCGTATCTTCTCGAGATCAATCCGGAAAATCGCAATCAGTACAAACTCGATGAAACGTGGCGAGATTTGGTGATTGATAGTACGGCGCTTGAAGTTAAACTCCTGGGGCCGATTGCAAGAACAGTAACTCGTGAGGTTTTATCTTCAGAGCACGGACCCGTAATCCGTACTGGCCACGGCACCTATGCCGTGCGCTATGCCGGCCTGAACGAAATCCGACAAGTTGAAGAGTTTTACCGCATGAACAGGGCCAACAGTTTTTCTGAGTTTTATGATGCGCTTGGGATGCAAGCGCTAGCCAATCTGAATATCGTCTACGCAGACAAAGAGGGTGATATTTTCTATATTTATAATGGGAAACTCCCAGGGCGCGACGATGCCTACGATTGGTCCCAGACACTACCTGGCAATATCTCCGCCACTATCTGGAAAGATTTCCTGCCGCTGGATGACTTGCCTCAAGTCTTGAATCCCAAGTCAGGGTTTGTTGTGAATTGCAATAGTTCAGCGTTCAATGTCACAGTTGGTTCAGAGAATCCATGGCGCGGTGGCTATTCCAAGACCCTGGGAATCGACACCTACTTGACCAATCGCGCGCGCCGGTTGCTCAGCCTCTTGTCGCAGGACGATTCGATCAGTTCCGGAGAGTTCTACCAGTACAAATACGACATGACTTACGATCCGCAATCGACGATGGGTCGCTATATCGCCAGACTGCTGCGACTCAGCGAACCAGAGGAGCCGCTGCTGCGGCAGGCCATCGAGCTGCTACGCAAGTGGGACCTCAAGACGGATGAGGAAAACACCGGAGCGGCCCTGGCGGTGCTCACCTTTCAGCCCTTTCTTGAGAAAGGTATACATGATGCCGACGGCCAGGCATTACTCGATGCTTTGCGCCATGCAGCCGAACGTCTACAGTCCAATCACGGCCGGCTGGACGTGCCTTGGCGAACAGTTAACCGACTGATACACGGCGGTCTGGACCTTGGGCTGGCTGGCGGCCCCGGTGTGCTGCATACGATCGATGGCAGACTTGTGCGCGGTGGCCGCCTGAAAGCCTACGCCGGGGACTCCTACATCATGATGGTGACGTGGGATTCGGCGGGTCAGGTTCACTCAAGTAGTATTCATCCATTCGGTTCGGCAACGGCTCACCCGGACTCTCCCCACTATTCTGACCAGTCGATTCTGTTCTCTCAAAGAAAATTAAAACCCGTATGGTTTAATGAAATAGACATTCGGAATAATCTTGAAAAGGAATACGGCCCGGGGAAGGAGATGTTGATCCGGCAGCCAGAATATTTGACGCTGAAATAGTAGTGCCCTGGAGTCGGGGATGATGTTGGGATCCCAGATTACGTCCCTAGCGGGACTGAGTTCTGTGGGAGCTGCTTATGCTACAAATATTGCGTCCCTGACGGGACTGAGCTTTTTGTGGATTGGTAACGCTATAAATATTTTGTCCCTAACGGGACAGAAATCAAGAGTGGTGTCATTACAACAAGTGTTTGGTTGAGTTCCAGTTTCTTGAGGTACCTGCGTTCACGATAACCCAACAGGGCAGAAGGTGCATCGGAACGAAAGTCCCGTTAGGGACGGTATAATTATAGCCAACAGGCAATTTCAATCTTTCCTCAGCCCCGTCGGGGGCGAAATATGATGCGGCAAGAGTCTGAGGCGAACAGGGCGTCGAGGGTGGTACGGAGAATGAATACTATGTCCCTGACGGGACTGAGCTTTTTATGGATTGGTGGGCTACAAATATCTTGTCCCTAGCGGGACAGAAATCAATGGTGGCGTCGTTACTACAAGTGTTTGGTTGAGTTTCAGTTTCCTGTGGCACCCGCGTTCACGATAACCCAACAAGACAGAAGGTGCATCGGAACGAAAAGTCCCGTTAGGGACGGCATATCTATAGTATAGCCAGCAGGGAATTTTCCTCAGCCCCGTCAGGGGCGAAATATGAAATAGACGTGGGTACAATCCATTCATGCATTGATCATTTCAAAAAAAGCATTTTGTGGTTCATGACTGCATTTTCGGTTTCCAATCTATAGATATAAAGGCCGCTGTTGGCAAGTCGTCCTGCATCATCCCTGCCATCCCATGAAACTGACCTATCGCCCGGCGGTTGGGCCTGGTTCACCAGTGTTCTGACTCTTTCCCCCAACAAGTTATAAATTCTTAGTGAGACATTGGCGCTCTTTGCCAGATGATAGGTGATGGTCGTCGCTGGATTAAAGGGATTGGGAAAGTTCTGAAAGAGCGTGAAGTCGCGCGGACTGGCAGGCTCCTCTACGGAAAGAACAATCTGCCCGATTTTATCCTCCTGCACAAGGTCGAAGAAGGAATGCTGCGTGACAATGTCAGGTCCCGAAGTCAGCCCGGAGTCGAGGACGATGGCCACGCTATCGTTCTCGCCGAGAGATAGCGTGTCGATGACCGTTAATTGAGTCCACTCACTAGCAGTCGTTGTGTCGACAGAAAGCGTGGTTGTCGTTTCTCCGCTGAAGACTTTCAAATAGAGGCTCGTTCGCGACATTTTCTGTTCATCTTGCCTGGCCCAGGCACTCACCTCAACGATGTCTCCGTCACTTACATCCGAAAGTGTCTGTTGAGCCGTCCTCGGGAAACAGCCTTGTAGATTTCCCGCGAGAAATCGCAGGCTCCAGGAACCGCCACCAGCCGGTGCATCTTGAAAAGATTCCCCATCCTCGCAGGCGATGGTCCAGTTTTCCAGGGAAGGGTGGCCGTTAGCTTCGAAACTACCATTGAGAACCTGGGAAAAACCAACAGCAGGTAGGAAAAATAAACAAAGCAACCACCGGCTGGTGAAGGCCCTTTTGCAGGGTGTGCTTAGAGAATTCTGCATCTTCATGGCCTTGCTCCTTATGCTAAAATGCACACAAAGTTACAAATCGGGCGCGGCAAATAGCAAGAAAAAAACTGTCCTGCCACTGAGCACAGGCATCTAGATAGAAACATGCGAACCCACAAAGTTTGGGTGCCGGGTGGATTTTAGTAAACGAATAGGCATGATAGTTTCACCCCGGTCGGATTTGTGTAGGGGTAACATCCTGCTGTTACGTAAGAATCAAACCCACACCCCAACGTTGCAATAGAAAAGCCACCGAGCCTGTGCGCCCGGTGGCTTTTTGTCACTTAAACTAAGTTGTGCTAGCGCACGAGTGTCATCTTCCGCACCTGGCGCACAGCACCTGTCTGCAACTCGTAGAAGTAAAGACCACTCGAGACTTTGTGCCCCCGGTTGTCCTTGCTGTCCCAGCGCAGGCTGTGAGAGCCGGACTGATATTGCTGGTCCGCCAATTTGCGAATCTCCTGGCCAAGGCTGTTGTAGATTCGAATGGTCACATGACTGGCTTCCGGAAGCTTAAAGCGAATCTCGGTTTCGGGGTTGAAGGGATTCGGGTAGTTTTCCAGACCCGCCGCTTGCTCCGCCAAAGCCGCTGCTGCGACCACTGTCTTGTCCACATCCTCATTATCGTTCTTAGAATTATCATCGAGCGTGACTTGAACAATCTTGGTGGCCCAGCCGGCGAGCTCGCCCAGCCGCGTATTCGGCTTGGCGTACTCGGTGGTGTACCAGAAGGTACCATCCTCCGGGTCGACCGCCATGGCGCTATAGTCCCCCCAGCGCGCGGCCGTACCGAGCTGCACAAACTGGTCGACATTACCATCGAAGACAACTAGCTCATCCAAGTTGGCCGAGCCGCCTTTTCGACTGGCCACGCCAATACTCGGGTAAGTGGTGGTGCTCGATATGCTGTACCCAAGGCAGGTTCGGCCTTCTTCGTTCATCGCGATACTGCCCATCCAGCGATGGTCGCCATCAGGTGAAAAAGTGTTCTGCTTTTTCAGCTTCCAGCCTTTCTTTTTCTTTTTGCGGAAGTCATACCAGCGGATGCCCGCCTTGCCATTACCGTCGGTATCGACGGTATGGTTCACCATTGCCCGCATTTCGTTGCCGAAATTGCGTATCTGCAGGCGGTGCATCAGACGGTCGGTGATAGCTTCCAGACGAGGCGCTCCTTCAGGCTGGTCGATGCAGCGTTCACGCACGGCGTTGCAGAGATCCGTATCGAATGGATCGACCGGGATCCTGGCCACTTCGCTGATGGTGGAATTGCCAGGGTCTTCAAAATCGGCCTCGATTTCCCAAATGTCAATTCGGTTGCCTGAGCCACCGTTGTTTGTAAAGAAAGTCGGGGGGACATCGTCGAATTCCGGGCCGTCATTGTCTGCAGGCAGAAAGCCAAATTCATTGGTATTGGTTTGGAACAACACCATAGTCGTCGGTCCCGGACTGAACGCTTCCTCCTTGTCGATCGCACCCAGGCCTACGCCGCCGAAGCCAAAAAATGGCGGCGTGAAGAAATTCACCATCACTCCGATGGCATCGCTGACAAAACCATATTTCGGATAGTCCGGAAATCCGATGCTGGAAAAGTCGAACTCATGCTGAAAGTAGCTGCCCGTCGGATCGTCACTGGTAGAAATGGCCATACACAGAGAAAATCTTGAGAAATTGTTGGGGAAAGCAAACTGGCTTACGAACCATCTCTCAGTCTCTTCATCATAAAGGACAATTGGATCGCCCTGGTTGGTGGCTTCACAGTCCCCGCCCAAGCCCGTCCAAAAGGCGTTGTTGGGGAACGGACCGAGGACGGTATTGCCGCTCTTGTCGAAAATAGTTGTCACGCTGTTGATTATCTGTACGTAATGATCGGAGCCGACGTCACCGTCCGTGTCGGGCGGGAAGACTAATCCGTCGGTCAACGCGTCGTTGTCATCGTTTTCCGCCCCGTCAAAAATTTGCAGAAGTGTAGCTTGCTTGCCACCCCCGCCAGCGGAAGATGTCTCGATGTCATGAAACGGAATTCCTTTGAGGGCCGCCTTTTTCTGGAGAAGGTCAAACGTTGCTCCTTGCATCAAGGAGGCGCCTGCCTTGCCTTGGTCCCGCATAAAAAGCGGGACTTCTTTGACTGAAGCTGCAGTCGCAGTTGCCTCTGAGCGTTTGGTTAGAGTTGTAGCGGTAGGCGTCACCAAACTGCTCAATGGATCAGAAACGCCGTCGCGAACCGACTCGAGGACAAACTGTTCCGGTGGTGGAGGTACGTCCACAGTGACCAATAGATTGCCACCGCCGGCGCCATCGAGGAATTCCCCAAACTTGATAAAATAAGTTACGCCGCCCGTAGCGTCGAAAATCAAGTTATCCGTGAGTCCAACATCGACGCAGGCAACTTCCGTGAGCGCCCCGCAACTGCCGGTAAAGACGCCATGTGCCGTATCCAAAGGCCCACCGCCCGCAGCCGTGCTGCCATCCGTGCTGATGTTGACGGTAATGTCGGCCGGTGGCGTCCAAACGTACCAAACAGTGTTGCCGTCTGTTTTTGCGCCGCTGCCATTGCAGCTGAGCGATGGGTCCGCCGGGTTGCTCGTGGCAGTGGTAGTGTTGACATTGTCAGTGAAAGGTATAGATGTGATGACTGTGGCCCCCGTACACTCATCATTCGACGGCTGGGCATAGAGTGGTAAGCAAAAAAACAAAACGACCAGTAAAGTCCCCAAAGTTTTGATAAATCTTGGGTGTCTCGCGGACTGGTCTGGTTTGTCATAACGTTGCATGGTTTACTCCTCCTAACCTTTACGTTCATGTTATTGTGAGTTATGAACAAACGCGCTCCCCCGGAACGCCTAACCCAGAATGCTGTGACTGAGTCGGGCTACCCAGTGGATGGAGACAACCTTACTACAAATGACTAAACGGGATCCATTTCTCACACCCCCCTTCGTGGAATTTTGAGAAACGATGAAAATAAACTGAAGAGAACGATTACATTAAATCTAAAATGGGGGAGTATGATGATCGTCCCCATTCTATCATCACGAGTAAACGGCAAGGAATTGTCAGATCAAGAAACGCTTAACGAACTAACTTCGCTTCAGCTCAGGAAACATGTGTTGGAATCACCATGGAGAAGAGATCAGATTTCCCAATTCGAAACATTTGAACGATGGCGCGATCTCGTTCAGGCTTTGTTGCGTTTTCCTGGAAAACTGTGATAAAAAAAATGATGGTGCACGGCACGGTTCGTCCGCCAGTTTTTGGCTGGTAGGCGATGCTGCGGGTTCAGATACGACACGAATGTAATAAGAAATTGGAGAAATGCAAGAGAAATTCATGGTTTTCGGAAAATGTTTTTGAATATCGCAAGATTGGGCCTATATCTGTCTTCTTCTGCAATGGCAGTTTCATTTGATGTCATCCCCTATGGCAACGGGGCTCCGATATCGGGCACAGGTCTGTCGGTCCAGGGCCCGGCAACTAGCTGGCGTCGAATTTTACTTGACTTTTTGCTGTCACCTCAGCACTTTTTCAATCGAGCTCCCGCACGTAATCCAGCCGATCAATGGAGAACATCGCGAATGCGCTGCATGTAGTCGCCAACGTCTGGTTGAGATCGCTTTTCGAGTCACCGTAGGAGGTGCATAATGACAAAGTCACCAAGCTGCCGCCGTTATTTGAAGGGTACGGTTGCGGCGTTATTGCTGTTGGTTTCAGCCTGTTCAACCTCAAACCACGCCGACCTGGTTTTATACAACGGCACGATCTGGACTGTCGACGTAGGGAACCCAACCGCAGATGCAGTCGCCATCCGGGACGGTAAATTTGTCGCAGTGGGCCGCCGCGCGGAGGTTCAGAAATGGCAGGGAGCCGACACCCGTACGATCGATCTCGGCGGCAAATTCGTTCTGCCTGGTTTCAACGACAACCACGTGCATTTTGCTTCAGCGGCCCGTTTCCTCGAATTCAACATCATGAAGGCTTCGACTCAAGAAGAATTCGTCGCCCGCGTTCAGCGTGTCCTGCAAACCCTGCGGCCAGGCGAGTGGATTCTGGGGGGATTGTGGGGCGCCTACGATCAGTGGGCCAGCGGCAGCGCAGGCGGCCAAAGCCGCACCGCGTTTGCACCCGATATGCTACGGATAGAAGCCTTAACCGCGGATAACCCGATGTTCATTCGCAAGTTTGACGACACTGAATTCGCCGTTAACCAGACGGCGCTGCACCAATTGGGCCTGGATCCATCCAATCCATCCGAATTTCCGGGGATTGTATTTGTGCGCAATCGAGAGCATGAATTTAGCGGGATCTTACGCGGTGAGGGTGTCCTGCCCTTCGTCACGCCGAAACTTCCGGCGACCTTTTCACACCAACGCCGCCTGAGTCAAACCCGCAATGCCCTGGCGGAAATTCGCAAATACGGTGTGACCAATATCAGCGACATGTCTGACGACGAGCAGTTGGACATCTATAGAGAGTTGCGCGCAAGCGGAGAGCTCACCGTTCGCGTGCATTTTCGCCATTTTCTCGACCGCTGGCAGGAATTGGCTGACCAGGGCATCAAGGTCGGTTCCGGTGATGCCTGGATCCGCCTCGGCAGTTTGAAAGGACATATCGATGGCATTATGGGGAACAGCACGGCCCGCTTCTTTGAACCGTACGACAATCAGCCCGGCAATCGGGGTAAGTGGCGTAAGCTCATGGTGGATGAGGCAGGTGAGTTTGTTGAAGGAAAATTTCTGGGGTACATGCTAGGAGCGGACAAAGCGGGCCTGCAGCTGACAGTACACGCGATCGGGGATGAGGCCAACCATCTGCTCATGAATTACCTGGAGGAATTGGAGAAACAAAACGGCAAGCGCGACCGGCGTTTTCGTCTTGTGCACGCGCAGGTGCTGGCACCGGAAGACTTTCATCGGCTGGGAGAACTGGGCATCGTCGCTGAAGTACAGCCGTTCCATTTAAGTGACGACATGCGCTGGATGGAAGAACGCATCGGCCACGAACGTTGCCGCGGCGCTTACGCTTTCAAGAAAATCGTCGACAACGGTGGTACCCTTTGTTTCGGCACGGACTGGCCCGGTACGGCCGCGGCCGAATATCCGATCAATCCGATGTTTGGACTTTACGCTGCTACCACCCGTCAGACCGTCATTGGCCAACCTGCCGGCGGCTGGTTTCCTGAAGAAAGAATCAGCATGGCCGACGCGATTAAAGCCTACACGCTAAACACTGCCTACGCCAATTTTGAAGAGAATATCAAGGGTTCTATCGAGGTCGGGAAAGTGGCAGACCTGGCGGTGTTATCCAATAATTTGCTGGAAAGCCAGCCCGAAGACATTCTAAAAACAGAGGTGCTGTACACGATTGTTGGCGGCAAGGTGGTCTATCAGCGTGAGTAGGAGGGCTAAGGTGGCAGAGTTCGACTCTTGCCGCCACTTCTGTAGGAGCGGATGAGAGAGGGCGCCAAAGGGTCGGTTTTTTAAGCAAAGATACGTCGAGGGAAAATATGAATCAAATAACACCATTGCTTCCTACGCTCAGACTTGCTATGGTGATCACCGGATGGACCGCCTTTGCAGTTATATTCATGTTGCGAAAGGCGCCCGGTACAACTGAGGCCCAGAAACGGGACACGGTATCAATTGTTGGTATTATTCTTCAGGCAATCGCGTTTGCCCTGGTCTGGTCACAACGCAGGCCGTTTATCGCACCGACCAGTGGGAGCGGTCTTATGTCGGCCATTCTCCTGGACCTCGTCATCTTACTCTTGCTGGTCGGTTCAATATGGTTCGTTACCAAAGCGGTAAAAACCCTGGGGAAGCAGTGGAGTTTGGCGGCCAAACTGGTCAAACAGCACCAGTTGGTCGTGCAAGGGCCCTATGGCCTTGTCCGCCATCCGATTTATGCTGGAATGTTGGGCATGTTCATGGCGACGGGACTGGCGCTGAGTGATTGGTGGGCGATAGGAACCGGGTTGGTTCTGTTCGTGGTCGGGACGATGATCCGAATTCGAGTTGAGGAAAAGTTGCTCAGAACGGCCTTTGGGAATAAGTACGATGAGTATGCCGCAAAAGTCCCCGCGCTTCTGCCATTGCGGTGGCGTGCCTAGTAGGACGTTGCAACAAAATCCCATGCAGTCCTACTCTCCCTGGAGAAGCCGGTTTGGTCTCACCTGAAACAAGTCCGGGGATTGGCTATGATGAAATTTAGGTGGGGACGTAGCTCCCTACTGCGGGCACCAACAAGAAATTATGTTTTCCTCGACCGAGTGTGTCCCACTGCACGCTTTGCCGAATCAGATCAATCCGCTATCTCCTTATCACGGGCGGAATCTCTCCCGACAGTGGTCGTGAGCCCGGAAACGAAAGCGCAATTCTATCCGTGAAGCACTCACGATGTTCGCGCCGTTTGGTGTGTCTCGAAATCGGAACGGAGAGCAAGCCTCTTCATTATCCGACACAGCGTGCTTAGCGCCCCACGGTATACGGACAAACTCTCCTCCATTCAATCAGCCGACAGAATGTTCTTCCTAATCCGGCCTGTGATTTTATGGGAAGTGCCCAGACCGCCAATACCATCGGTGTGCCAACGCCATTCGCGAGCACTTGCGGAATTGAGATGGAAAGGCGCCGCGCACAGAACTTTTTGTGCAGGCGACGCCTGCGTGAGCCTTTTCGGCGGCAGTTTGCGCGTTAACAGTAGCTGCGAAAATGAAAATAATGCGCAACCACCTGAAAGGTCAGTACGATATTGAATCACGAAAACGCTCGCTCAGAAACGGCGCAGGTCTGCATACAGTCATCGTCAATCTCACGGTCATTTTCAATTTTCCCTGTCCTGCTTGCTGCGCTTTTGCTTCCGAGCTGCGGCGGGCATGAGACGCGTGATCCCGCCCCCGCCAACGTTCCGAGTCAGACCACATCTGTCTCCAAGCAACAACCCGCAGGGTCGGTCTACTCCGCGGTGGTGCGCGGTGTCTTACTCAGGCGGAATCGCGATGGCCAATGTACGATCCTCGTTAAAGCCCTGCAAGCAGCCGGTGCCGGCATACCTGTGATTGCGGCCGGCGA
>Ga0114931_10009114_pt1 | contig 11926 bp, 15 predicted proteins | sample 2SBtaG_FD_89579 | JGI IMG/M metagenome (GOLD analysis project Ga0114931, IMG submission 89579) | Deep subsurface microbial communities from Kolumbo volcano to uncover new lineages of life (NeLLi) - 2SBTROV14_V59a metaG | ecosystem: Environmental > Aquatic > Marine > Volcanic | place: Kolumbo...
GTGCATGGACGACCCCGAGACCGGCGCCGGCGTCGGATTCGCCTTCGACTTCGCCCGGGTGCTGGTCGATCCGAAGGCGGGCGGCCCCCGAGCCACGGTGACCGGTATCGCTCGCGACGGCGCGACCGGCAACGGCCTGCCCGGCGTGGTGATCGACGCGGGCGGCGCCTCCACGACCACCGGCACCGACGGCCGGTTCCGGCTCCCGGACGTCATCCCCGGCCTGGTCGTGGTCTCCGCGAGCCAGTCCGGCTTCGCCCAGGCCGTCCGAGCGACCGACCTGGCGGCCGGCGCCGAGGTGGACCTGGACCTCTCCCTGACGCCCGAGCTGGCCTCCATCGGCGACCAGCTCGCGCGCTATGGACGCGTCACCCTGCACGGGGTGCACTTCCCGAGCGGCTCGGACACGATTCAGGCGGACGCTGGCCCGGTGTTGACCGCCCTGCGGGACACCCTGCAGGGTTCGGAGGAGCCGGTGCAGGTGCGCGGGCACACGGACTCCGACGGCTCGGAGGCCTACAACCTGGACCTGTCGAAGCGCCGGGCGGCCGCGGTCGTCGCCTGGCTGACCTCCCACGGCATCGAGCGCTCGCGGATCGACGCCGCCGGCCTCGGCGAGGCCCAGCCGATCGCCGACAACAGCACGAACAGCGGAAAGGCGCTGAACCGGAGGGTGGAGATCGTGGTGGGCACCGCGCTCACCGGCGCGTCGGACTCCAGGGGGGCGAAGGCGGCCTCGGACCTCCCGACCTGCCAGCCCCCACGATAGGCGCTCGACCCGCGGGCCTACGCCGCGGACCCGGCGCCCCCCTCCCCGCGTGCATCAGAAGGCCCGCGCGCTCTCCCACACCTCGTCGTGCAGCACGTCGCCCTCCTCCTGCGCATCGGGCACCGAGCGGTGCACCAACACCCGATCCGCCTCGACGGACACGAGGTCGATCAGTGGCACCAGGCGATCCAGGTGGTCGTCGATCTCGGTCCCGTTGCAGATCAGCGTGCCTCCCGGGTGCACGAGGTGCACCCCCGGGTCGCGCCAGATCCGGTCGTTCACGACGGTGTCGAGCAGCGCCCAGTGCAGCAGCTCGTAGTACGGATCGTAGCGGATGTAGAGGAGCGGGTCGTCGAACAGGCCGGAGCGGGCGACCACCGGGGCGGGACGATAGCGCGCCCCCTCCACCTCCTTCCCGAAGCGCAAGGCACGCAGCCGCCCGAGGGTCTCGCGCGGCGGCACGACGATCCGTACCCACGGCTTCTGCAGGTGCACCCTCCCCTCGGGCAACGCCTGCGCGAGGTGGGCGCCGACGGTCTCGCCGAACTCCATCATCTGCGCGCGCTGGATCCGCAGCGCCTCCGAATCCCGTGCGAAGACACGCACCCGCTGCAGCCAATCCTGGGCCGATTCGCCCGGCTGAACCTCCAGGTCGGGGATCCGTCCGCCGATGCGGAGCACCAGCTCGTCGGTCCCGGTCGGGACGCGGGTCTGCAGGCGACACAGCACGAACAGCGACAGCCCGTCACTCGGCTGGATCAGCCCCATGCCCAGCTCGTGCAGGTCGTGGCCGAGCCCGCCCCGCAGACCGGCCTCGACCCACGCCAGCTCGAGGTCGCCCGGCAGTTCGCGGGTGTCGAGGTAGAGCACCTGGTTGTCCACGAGCAGCCATGCGATGTCGGTCACCTCGGACTGCTGGAACGCGGTGAACAACCCCTCCACGACACGCACCGCATCCATGACCAGCGTGTCCATGCCGCCGACCGGCGTCCGGGTGCCCCGGAGCGCCCGACCGAGCTGCTTCCAGCGCGGCGGTGCCTCGCGGGTCTCACCGGGCAGACCGACACGAATCCGGGATGCGAGCACGGGCCACCTCCTGGGGTGTACCGTTGCAAGTTCAGTGCCCGAGACGGAGGTCTCGCCAGGGCTCCGGCGCTGGATCCGGGGCTACTTCGCCTCGGGGATCGGCGCCTTGCGCGGGCTCGCAGTCAGGAAGCACCCGTGCTGGGTGTACTCGTCGAGACGACACGACCACAGGAGCTGCCCGTCCTTGACGGTCATGTCGGGGCACCCGTCGCACATGTTCATCTCGCCGTCCGGCATCATGTCGATGGGCTGGATGATCAGCACCGACTGGAAGTGGAGCTTCTCGGCGGCTCGCCACGGAGCCCGCGCCGTGTCCTTCGCCCAGTTCGCGGCGATCTTGCGGACACCGGTGTCGAAGGGCGCGAAGCCGGAGAGCATGCTGCGACCGTGCGAGAGCATCGACGGCTGCACGTAGCCGAGCCACTTGCCGGTCACCGCGTGGTGCGCCGTCTGGATCATCTCCATGTACCGGGGCCCCACGTAGCCGTGGATCCTGCCCTGGGCGCCCAGGCGTCCCGCGAGCAGCCACTTGAAGCTGTTCGGATCCTTCGTGCCGCCGAGGTAGGCGGCGGGGCTGTAGCTCGGGTCGGCCGCGCGAATCACGTCGACCACGTCCTGGGCCTTCAGCGGCTCGGGGTTCTTGTCCTGGTCGTAGTAGACGAGGTCGCCGAGGTTGTCGCCTTCGACGGGATCGCCCTGGGCGAAGTAGTCGAACTCCGCGCTGCGCATGGTGCGGAACAGGATGAACACCATCCCGTGCACGATGTCGATGTTCGACGCCGCCCAGTCGAGCAGCTCCGGCACGTAGTGCAGGGTCTCGGGGAACACGGTCATGTTGAAGGAGACGGACAGGTCGCCCGCGGCGTGGACCCTCTTCGCGTAGTGCTCGCGCAGGGCGTTGAGCTCCAGCTCGTTCTTCTTCTTCCACCCCGGGCGGCCCTGGCTGGAGTCGATGTGGAAGGTGAACCCGAACAGCCCGGCGTCGCGGAGCTCGGCGAGCAACTCGTCGGTGAGCGCCAGCCCGTTCGTGTTGATGATCGGCTTCACGCCGAAGTCGTGCCGGATCATCCGCACGACCTCGACGATGTGCGGGTAGACGAGCGGGTCGCCGCCGGCGATCGACAGCGAGTCCACCTTCCGCTGCGCCAGGAAGCTCGCGATCTCCGCGCGCACCTGCTCGAGCGGCTTGTCGCTCTTCGGATCGTTCCGCGAGTAGCAGCCCTCGCAGTACAGGTTGCACCGCTTGGTGGGCTCGAGCCATGCGAGGACGTTGTCGGTCAGCGACCAGGGCAGGCGGTAGTAGTCTGTCGGGCGCAGAACGTTCGCTTCCATCGGGCACTCCTCGGGTCGACTGCCCGAAGATAGGGAGGTCCGAGGCCTTGCGACCTCCGCCCGATGACCGACTCAGTGCGGCGGGCCCGGGTTCACCACCTTCTTCTCGGTGCCGTCGAGGGGAAGGAGCTCGAACTGGGTCGCCACGAACTTGCCGTGGTCGATGCTGCCCGACACGAGCGCGCGCCGGGAGGTGGTGCACATGCCGCCGGGCTTGTGGGCGGTCACCGTGTCCTCGGGGTCGACGCCCTGAACCCAGTAGTCCTTGCCGTCGAGCTGGACCGCCCAGTAGCAGCCGCCCTGCATCCCGAACACGTGCATCCCGCAGCCGACGACCGCGACCTGATCCTTCACCTGGACCGGGGCGTCGCCACAACCGGCGAAGCTCGCCGCCACCGCGATCTGCGCGGCGAGGAGGGCGGAGCGGACGAGGCGGGTCGAGAACATCGGCTGTAGGCCTAACCGGTGAACATCCGGCACACCGCTACCCGCAGCGGATCGCGGCAGAACGTGACTTCACCGAGTCCGGGGGGCCTCCGGGCGCCGCGTCCGATAGGTTGTCCAGCCGACCCCCGGAGAACCCATGAAGATCGTCGTCGTGGGCGGCACGGGCACCATCGGTGCCGCCGTCGTTCAGGCCTTGTCCGAGCGCCACGAGGTGGTGGTGGCCACCCGTCACACCGATCCCTCCGTCGACATCGAGGACCCAGCGTCCATCGAAGCGCTCTACGACGCGCTGCCCGGCCTGGACGCGGTGGTGTGCACCGCGGGGGCCGCCGCCTTCGGCAAGCTCTCGGAGCTGTCCGACGAGGACTTCGCCCTCGGACTGCGCAGCAAGCTCATGGGTCAGGTCAATCTCGTGCGCCTGGGGCTGTCCCGCCTGAACGAAGGCGGCTCCTTCACCCTGACCTCCGGGGTGCTCGCCGTCCGGCCGATCCCCGGCAGCGGGGCGATCGCGCTCACGAATGCCGCCCTCGAGGGCTTCACGCGCGCAGCAGCTCTCGAGACCCCGGGTCGCGTCCGGGTGAACGTCGTGAGCCCCCCCTGGATCTCGGAGACCCTGCGCGCCATGGGCCGCAGCCCCTCTTCGGGGCTGCCCGCCGCCGAGTGCGCCCGCGCCTATGTCGAGGCGGTCGAGGGCACCCAGAGCGGCCACGTGCTCTGCCCCGAGTAGCGAAGGGCCTTTACGAGCCGAGCGGGCGTGCCCACCTTCGAAGGGTGGAGGAACGATGCCCGGGTCCCTGGTCTTCGTGTGTCCGAGCTGCCTCGGCATCAATCGGGTCCGCGCGGACCGGCTCGACGCCGGCCCGACCTGCGGGCGGTGCCACACCCGACTCGACACCTCCGGCAAGCCGCTGCCCCTGAGCGACGACGCGCTGGACCGCGTGGTGCAGAAGAGCCCGGTGCCGGTGCTCGTCGACTTCTACGCCGACTGGTGCGCCCCGTGCCGGGTACTGTCGCCGACCCTGGAGGCCCTCGCACGCGACCGCGCCGGTGAGGTGATCGTCGCCAAGGTCGACACCGAGTGGTTCCCGCGCAACGCCCAGCGCCTCGGGGTGCGTGGGATCCCGGCGGTCTTCCTGTTCCACGACGGGCGCAAGGTGGCGGACGCCGCCGGGGTCCGACCGCGCGCCTTCTACGAGGACCTCCTGCGCCGGGTCGACTGACCCCGCGCCGGATCGCTCCGGACCGGATAGGGCCCCCCTCTTGCCGGAGGCCCCCATGCCCGAGTTCGCGTTCCAGGAGATGTTCCCCGTCGCCGAGGACACCCACACGCCCTACACCCGCATCTCGGGCGACTTCGTGTCGACCGACACCTTCCGCGGGCGCCGGGTGCTGGTGGTGGAGCCCGAGGGGCTGACCCTGCTCGCACGGCGTGCCTACCGCGACGTCGCCCACCTGCTCCGCCCGACCCACCTGCAGCAGGTGCGCAACATCCTCGACGACCCGGAGGCGTCGGCCAACGATCGGTTCGTGGCGCGCACCCTGCTCCGCAACGCGGTGATCGCCTCGGCGATGGTGCTGCCGAGCTGCCAGGACACCGGCACCGCCATCGTGCTGGGCAAGAAGGGCGAGCAGGTGTTCACCGGCGGAAACGACGCCGCGGCCCTCTCCCGCGGGGTCTTCGACACCTACACGCAGACCAACCTGCGATACAGCCAGCTCGCGCCGCTGTCGACCTACGAGGAGGTGAACACCGGCACCAACCTCCCCGCGCAGATCGACCTGTTCGCCACCGAGGGCGACGAGTACCACTTCCTGTTCGTCGCCAAGGGCGGTGGCTCGGCGAACAAGACCTACCTGTTCCAGGAGACCAGGGCGCTGCTCAACCCGGACACGCTCCTGCCCTTCCTGGAAGAAAAGGCGAAGAAGCTCGGCACGGCCGCCTGCCCGCCCTACCACCTCGCGATCGTCATCGGCGGCACGTCGGCCGAGACGAACCTCAAGACGGTCAAGCTCGCGAGTTGCCACTACCTTGACGGGCTGCCCACCGAGGGTAACCGCCTCGGCCACGCGATCCGCGACCCGGAGCTGGAGCAGCAGGTGCTCGAGCTGACCCGGCGCACCGGCATCGGCGCGCAGTTCGGCGGCAAGTACTTCTGCCACGACGTCCGGGTGGTCCGGCTGCCGCGTCACGGGGCGAGCTGCCCGGTGGGCATCGGCGTCTCCTGCTCCGCCGACCGGCAGGTCAAGGGCAAGATCACCGCGGACGGCATCTACCTCGAGCAGCTCGAGACCGACCCGGCCCGCTTCATGCCCCCGGTCGAGGATCACCACCTGTCGGACGAGGTGGTGAAGGTCGACCTGAACCAGCCGATGAACGAGATCCGCGCCCAGCTCTCGCGCTACCCGATCAAGACGCGGCTGTCCCTGAACGGCACGATCGTCGTCGCCCGGGACATCGCCCACGCCAGGCTGAAGGAGCGGCTCGACCGCGGCGAGGAGCTTCCCGCCTACTTCCGCGACCACCCCGTCTACTACGCGGGCCCGGCGAAGAAGCCCGAGGGCTACGCGTCCGGCTCCTTCGGGCCGACGACCGCGGCGCGCATGGACCCGTACGTCGACCTGTTCCAGGCCCACGGCGGCTCGATGGTGATGCTCGCCAAGGGCAACCGCAGCCGGCAGGTCACCGAGGCGTGCCAGAAGCACGGCGGCTTCTACCTCGGCTCCATCGGCGGCCCGGCCGCGCAGCTCGCCGCCGACGCGATCAAGAAGGTCGAGGTGCTCGAGTACCCGGAGCTCGGCATGGAGGCGATCTGGAAGATCGAGGTCGAGGACTTCCCGGCGTTCATCGTCGTCGATGACAAGGGGAACGACTTCTTCGCCCAGCTCCAGTAGGCTGCGGCCATGCTCTCCTTCACCGCTTCCCTCGCCGAGCTGACCGCCGCGCTGGACCCCGAGCGCGACGACCTGGCGCTGAAGGTGCTGGAGCGCTGGAGCGCTGTCGCCGCTTCGAGGACCTCGATCCACGCTGGCCAAGGCCGACTTCTGGCGACGGTAGTCCGGTCGCCCATCGCTTCAGGGATGGTTACACCGCGCCGCTTGGAGGTCCCATGAGCTTCTACGCGGGAAAGAAGGTCTTCATCACCGGTGGCTCCGCCGGCATCGGTCGCGCCATGGCGCTGCAGCTCGCCAAGCAGGGCGCGAGCATCATCGTCGCCGCCCGCGGGAAGGAGCGGCTCGACGAGACCGTAGAGGCCATGAAGGAGGCCGTCGGCGGGAACAACCAGGTCTTCGACAGTATCTCCGTCGATGTCACCGACGCCCAGGCCATGCGCGACGCAGCCGAGCAGACGATGAAGGTGCTCGGCGGGATCGACGTGCTGATCTGCAACAGCGGCTACGCCCAGACCGGCACCACCGACAACCTGTCCGACGAGGACTTCGAGAACCTGCTGAACGTGAACTACCTCGGGCACGTGCACACGGTCCGGGCCTTCCTCCCGCACTTCATCCAGCAGAAGTCCGGCAACATCTGCCTCGTCTCGTCGATGCTCGCGTTCTTCAGCACCTGGGGCTACGGCGCGTATTCGGCCAGCAAGTACGCCATCGCCGGCTTCGCCGAGGCGCTGCGCCATGAGATGATGCTGCGCGGGGTCAAGGTCACCCTGTTCTACCCGCCCACGACCGTCACCCCCGGCCTCGACCGCGAGAACGAGGACAAGCCGCCCGTCCTGCTCCAACTCGAGATGGACAACAGCTTCACCAAGGTCTACCAGGCCGAGCCAGTCGCCGCGTCGATCCTCGAGGCGACCCGCAAGGGCAAATTCGAGGCGTACATCGGCTGGGACACCTGGCTCGTGTTCACGATCCTGCGCCACTTCCCGCGCCTGGGCCGCTGGCTCAACGACAACGAGCTGAAGACGGCGATCAAGAAGGTCGAGGCCAAGGGCGGCTCCACCGAGGGCGAAGCCGCACAGCACTGAGTCGCGGCTGCGCGAACGCACACACCCGGCGACGGGCCGAGGCCGTCTGTCGCCGGCCCGCGCCTTGCACCGTGTCCTCCGCTCCAGGAGGATCCCCATGGAGCTCGCCTACAAGGTGACATCGCTGGGCGGCCGCTCGAGCCAGGTGCAGATCGGCGCGCACACCCTGCAGTTCAACATCCCCGACGGCACCGGCCACAGCGGTCCGGGGGCGCTGGCGGTCTTCGTCGCGGCGGCCGGCGCGTGCGCGTTCTACTTCGCGAGCGGCGTCCTCCAGGCGCAGGACGTGCCCTCCGAAAACCTGTCGATCGACGTGCGCGCGGTCACCGATCCCGAGCCGCGCCGGCACCTGAAGTCCATCGTCGTCACCGCGAGGCTCGCGCCCCCCGCAGCCCATCTCGCCGAGGAGGTCCGAGCGGCCATCGAGGGCTGCCCGGTCCACGGGACCTTCTGCCTGCCCCCCGAGGCGTCCGTCGAGATCGATGTGGGGACCCCAGCCGCCACGTAGAACGCGGCCTCCGAGCGCCATCCCCTATGATGGTCCTCCGAGGAGGACCCGTCGATGGCTGCTGTGACGACGCGAGAGACCGAGGAGGCCGTCGAGGTCCTGCTCGACGGCGACGTGATCCACGAGGCGCGCAACGCGGTCGAGGCGCAGGCGATGGCCCAGTGGATCACCTTCCAGGTGGACCGCGGCACGAGCACCGCCGACCTCGAGCGGATGCTGCGGGGCGAGGCGCCGAAGAAGGCCACCGGCTACTCGGGCGGCCTCGTCATCGGCGGGGAGGACGAGCAGGACGAACCCCCCGAGAAGAAGACGAAGAAGTCCTCGAAGAAGGCCAAGAAGCCCGATAAAGCGGCCGACGAGCCCGACCTGTCCATCCTCGACAACCGGGTGACCAAGGTGAAGAAGATCGTGGAGAGCGGCCAGTGTGACGGCTGGCTCGACGCGCTGCAGAAGGCCGAGGAAGACGGCAAGGGTCGCAAGACGGTGTTGGGCGCCATCGAGGCCCGCCGCACCGAGATCGGCTAGGCTTCCGCCGGGAGGCCCGGTGCCCCACCGCGACCATGTCTGCATCCTGCACGTCGGGGGCACCATCGGGATGGTGCGGGGCTCCCGCGGGTACGTCCCGCGAGACGGCTTCGTCGAGCACTACCTGTCCACGATGGGCGAGCTGTCCCGTGATCCGCTCCCGGGCTGGGACCTGCACGCGCTCCCGCCGCTCCTCGACAGCGCCGACATGCAGCCGCGCGACTGGAAGCGGATCGCCCAGGCGATCCTCGAGCGGTACGACGACTACGACGGCTTCGTGGTGCTCCACGGCACCGACACCATGGCCTACACGGCCTCGGCGCTCTCCTTCCTGCTGCCCGGCCTCGGCAAGCCGGTGGTGCTCACGGGCAGCCAGCTCAGCCTCGAGGACGTGCGCTCGGACGGTCGCGAGCACATCATCACCTCGCTGCTCCTCGCCGGGCGCCACGACATCCCCGAGGTGGGGATCTACTTCGGGTCCACCCTGCTGCGCGGCAATCGCACCCAGAAGGTGAACGCCCACGACTTCGTCGCCTTCTCGTCCGGGGACGTGCCACCGCTCGCCACCGCCGGGGTGAGCATCCGCCTCGCGCGCTGGTTGATCCGCCGACCGGGACCGGGCGTGCCCGACGCGATCGCGCTCTCCCGCGAGCCGCAGGTGGTCGCACTCCGCGTGTTCCCGGGGATCTCCGACGACCTGCTCCGCCGCGTCCTGGCGCCCCCGGTCGAAGCGGCGGTGCTCGAGACCTACGGCTCGGGCACCTTCCCCAGCCGCCAGGCGGCCCTGCTGCGCGCGATCGAGGAGGCGGTGGCGCGCGACGTGGTGGTGGTCAACTGCTCCCAGTGCCACCGCGGCCGCGTGCGCCAGGAGCTGTACGAGTCGGGCGCCGGCCTCGCGCGCGCCGGCGTGGTGAGTGGCCACGACATGACCGTCGAGGCGGCGCTCACCAAGTTGTTCTGCCTGCTCGGCTCGGGCGTGTCACCCGCCGAGGCCCGCGATCGGATCGGGGAGGACCTCGCAGGCGAGCTGACGCGCCCCGAAGAGGTCCCGCCGCTGCCCCGGGACCGGATCTAGCAGGTCCCCGCACCGTTCGACCGCCAACCTGCACGTTCGACGAACAGCGCCCGTCGATCCGCCCTTCGTGCTTGCTCGTGCCCAGGACTCGGTGCACCCGCTCAGGGTGATGGGCATGCAACGACTTCTCTTCGCCGCGGCGCTGTGGGCCGCTGGCGCCACGGCCTTCGCGGGCACCGCGTACTACCCGGCGATGTCGTCCTGGGGCGCACTGCTGTTCGAGGACCAGTGGTCCCACACGGGCGACCGGGACTTCAACAACCTGGTGCTCCTTCACCACTACGCCTTCTTCGACGACGACGCGGGCGCGCCCGTCGACCGGAGGGTCCTCGACCCCGAGGTGCAGGCCATGGGCGCCGACCGGCGCGGCGGCCTGGCGTTGCGCCTGCCTGCGAGCGCGTCGCACGTCGTCTCGGCCTCCCTGCGCGTGGGTACCGACACCACCGCCGGCATCGGCGCCTGGGGCGCACCCGTCGCCCTGACCGTCGAGAGCGACGGCGGGCAGCCCCTGATGTGGCTCTTCGACGACCTCCGGGCCGACCTGTGCGACGGCGCCTCCGGGTTCATCGTGTGATGGCGCCGACGCTACCTGCCCGGCCACCTCCTGCCTGCAGATCCTGAACGACGGCGAGTCCCACGGCGACGGCGTGTACTGGCTCGACGAGGGCGACGCCACCGGCACCTTCCCGGTGCACTGCGACATGACCACCGACGGCGGCGCGTGGACGCTGGTGCACGAGACGGACAAGTCGAGCGGCGCCGACCGCACCGCGAGCGGCGCCAACGTGGCGGCCCTGGAGACCGGGGTGGTGAACACGGTCGCGGTCCTCCCCCGAGCGACCATCGCCGCCATCGGCACCACCTTCCGCGCCACCGCGAGCGACGGCGCCCACGAGCTCATCTGGACGAACCTTCCCTACTTCACCGACGACGGCACGGTGAACCCACCCACCGCCACGAGCATCCAGGTCCAGCTCGCCTGGAGCGCCCCGTGGGTGACCGGGTCCTACGACTTCCACACCCAGCACTCCGTGTGCATTCGCTCGGACCCGGCCGATCCCAACGGACAAGAGCACGCGTGCTCCACCCGCTGGTGCTGCGGCGAGCCCAGCGAGGGGCTGTGGTTCAACGGCGGCGCGTGGGCGCCCGGCGGATACTACGCTGGGACGTGGGCCATCAGCTCAGCTCCAGCTAGCGGCCGAGGATCCGGGTGACGAAGCGCTCGTCGAAGGTCTCGCGGGAGACGAGGTCTCGCATCCTCGCCCACGTTTCGTCGGCGACGCCCGCATGTTCGGCGGCCTTCATGGTGTGGGAGTAGCCCCGAGCACATCGGCGCCGGTGATCTCGTAGGCGTGGCCAAGGACCAGCCAGCGCAGCGCGGCCATGCCCGCCTCGAGCGCGAAGGTTGGCTTCTTCTCCTCGAAGTCCCGCGCCGCTCGCGTCAGGGTCTGCGGCGAGCACGGGGTCCGGTTGGCGAGCGCAATCGCCTCGTCAAAGAGCTTCGCCGACTCGGCCGCGGCGAACCACTTGCCCTCCTCGCCCGGCGTATACGCCACCAAATCGGCGAGCACCGCGTTCTTCGCCTTGTGGGGGTACCTCTTCGCCACGGAGCGGAACCACGCGAGGTAGGTCCCGGCTTGGTTGGCGACGAGCCCGTACCGGTCGTAGGCCTCGTCGGCGAGCCCGGCGGAGAGCAGCACCTCCTCGCAGGCTTGGGCGATCGCGACGGGGCTGTCGTTCAGCCCGCGACCCTCCTCGGCAAAGCGAATGGCCTCGGCCTTGCGGCCCAGCGCGGCGAGGGGCTTCACGCCGTACTGCCGGTGGTGCCACATCTTGTAGGGGGCCATGTCAGGGGGGCATGTCGAGCAGCTCCTGGTGGCGGCCGGCCGCGAGGAGCGCGCTCAGGCAGTTGATGGTGCCCTTGAAGTAGCCTCGCAGCTCGGGGTCGGGGCTCCACGCCATCTTGCACGTCCCGATGAGCTCGTCGGCCCAGTGGGACGCGACCTCGGGGCTCGCGCAGAGCTCGCCCCAGTAGTCCCCGAGCGACTCGAGGTAGGGGATGGTGTCGTCCTGGTAGGCTTCCCACAGCCGCTCGAGCCACTTCGCCCGCGTGCCATCGTCGGCCAGCGCCGCGGCGATGATCTCCACCAGTGCTGCGATGGCGTTGTTCACCGCCGTGCCGATCGCCCCCGACGAGCTGTCGA
>Ga0114931_10009115_pt1 | contig 11926 bp, 10 predicted proteins | sample 2SBtaG_FD_89579 | JGI IMG/M metagenome (GOLD analysis project Ga0114931, IMG submission 89579) | Deep subsurface microbial communities from Kolumbo volcano to uncover new lineages of life (NeLLi) - 2SBTROV14_V59a metaG | ecosystem: Environmental > Aquatic > Marine > Volcanic | place: Kolumbo...
AGCCTCAAACCGGCCAAGTTCACGGACAGTAGAGGGAAGAAGTTTGACGGTTTTGTGAGTCGTTATGCCATCAGGCGGCCAGGAGATTACACCTTTTACATTGAGCCCAAGCCATACTGGGAGGCATCGGAAGACAAATATATCGTCCATTATACCAAGGTGGTGATTGATGCCTTCGGCCTTGAAGAGGGCTGGGATCAGGAGGTCGGTTTGAAGACCGAAATCATGCCGCTGACCCGGCCTTATGGTTTGTATACCGGCAATGTCTTTCAGGGTGTCGTCATGGTGGACGGCAAACCGGCGCCCAACACAATCGTCGAGGTGGAATATTACAACAAGGATGGCAAGCTGCATGCTGAAGCGGACCCCCTCATCACCCAGCGGGTGAAGGCGGATGCTAACGGTGTCTTCACCTATGCAATGCCCCGGGCCGGATGGTGGACCTTTGCCGCCCTGACCACAAAAGAAAAGGCCATGGAGCACGAAGGCCGCAAGGTTGATGTAGAGCTTGGTGCACTGCTATGGGTCAAGACCCATGATATGAAATAAACTGTTGATTGCCTGCCCCTCGTGTGGCAGGTATTTTTGAGTATATTGGCACAGCCGGTCATAGACCGGCTGTGCTATTTTCGAACCCCTGATCTTCCTGTCGGGACAATCAGTAAACTTTCTCCAGAGTAAAGCCTGGGTTGCAGCGGCCGATAAGCCTGTTAGCAAATAGGGAGAGTTAGTTGTTATGAAGTTTCAAACTAAAATTGTTCTTGGCGCATCAACCATTGTTCTGTTTTCTCTCGTCATCAATGATCTGATCAGTACACTATCGCTGACGTCTTTTGCCCGTTGGGGCCTGCAGGCAGCCATCGTGCTGCTTGCAGCAGTGGCCGCTTACTTTGCTGCCCGCCGACTCAGCCGGCCACTGAGTCGCTTACAGGCAGAGATTGAGATAATCGAACATGAGTCGGATCTGACCCGCAGGATGACGCGCGATCGTTATGATGAGGTTGGGGCAATCGCTGCGTCTCTGAACCGGATGTTTTATAAGTTCAACGATATCATCGAGAAAATCATGATGGAGACCACCCAGCTTACTGATGCAGCTGAACAGATGTCATCGGTAGCCGCTGAATCGCAGCAGAAAATTCTGCGCCAGCAGTCGGAAACCGACCAGGTGGCCACTGCGGTTACCGAAATGTCTGCTACTGTGAGTGAGGTGGCGCAGAATACCACCAGGGCCGCTAGTGCCGCTGATCAGGCTAGCCAGACTGCAGTCCAGGGGCAGGAGGTGGTGCTGCGGGCAATCAATTCCACCGATGAAGTGGCCAAGTATATCAAGAGCGCCAGCGAAGTGGTGGCCAAGCTGGAAAGTCGGAGTGAAAATATCGACTCAGTGCTGGATGTCATTCGTAGCATTGCCGAGCAGACTAATCTGCTGGCCCTTAATGCTGCCATCGAGGCCGCTCGTGCTGGTGAGCAGGGGCGGGGTTTCGCTGTGGTAGCGGATGAAGTACGTTCTTTGGCGAGTCGAACACAAGCATCCACGGTTGAAATCCAGAGTATGATCGAGCAGCTCCAGGCTGAAGCCAAGCGGTCAGTTGAAACTATGGAACAGAGCCATATTATCGCCGGTAACAGCATTGAGCAGACCCGGGAAGCCGGAGAGGCATTTTCCGGGATCGTTGAAAGAGTCAATGAAATTAATGACATGAATATCCAGATCGCCAGCGCTTCCGAAGAACAGTCTGCGGTCGCGGAGGAAATCAACCGCAATGTGGTGGTAATCAGCGAGATGGCGCAGCACACCACCGAGGGCTCCTTTCAGATTGCCTCGGCCAGTGAGCAGATCAGCAATCTGGCCGAAGAGCTACAGGCCCTGGTCAGGACCTTCAAGGTGTCAGGCCAGAAAAATTTTGATTTTGCCGCGGCCCGGGCCGCCCATCTGGCCTGGAAGACCAAACTACGTGGTTATCTGGATGGCAAGGCCTCCTTGAGCCGGGAGCAGGCAGTATCACACCGTCATTGTATGTTGGGTCAGTGGTATTACGGTGGGGGCATGGAGAACTACGGGCAGCTGAAAGAGATGAGGGAAATTGAGGTGCCACATACCGAGTTGCATCGCTTGATCGGGGCAATCATTGAGGCGAAGGAACAAGGCGAGCTGGAGGATGCTGAACGATTGTTTCTTGAGATAGAGCCTCTGTCACAGCAGATCGTGAGACTGCTGGATGCCGTGGCAGCTAAGGTGTAGCCGCTTTTACGGCAACGGCATGTTTTGTCCGCCTTAGTGTCTGGATCTGGGGCCGTCTTTTTCATGCCAGCATTCGCCTTCTATGGTGCGCGGGCCATGTCGCTGTGCCGCACTGTGAGTGTCGCTGCCAGGGGTGATCAAGCTGCGCTCCAACAGCCAGGTGATGAGGCGGCGGCGAATTGAGGGAATCAGGCAGAGAAAGCCCAGCGTGTCAGTAAAAAAACCCGGGGTTAGCAACAGGGCACCGCTGATCAACAGGACGACGCCCTCGAGCATTTCTATGGCCGGGATTTCCCCGCGGGCCAGCATGGCCTGTACCCGTTGCATGGTGGCGAAGCCCTGCAGGCGGATCAGAAAGGCACCCAGAACAGCGGTGAAGACCACCAGAAAGACGGTAGGCAGCGCACCGATTATACTGCCCACCTTGATAAGCAGATAAATCTCCACCATGGGGATGGTCAGAAAGAGAATTAGCAGAATACGGAATACGGTCATGATCTCGCTTGGTCAGTCATGGTCACTGTTGACACTATACCACCATTTTTGCTCCTGCCGGACAGATGAGGTATGTTCACGGGCATGGGGACGGAGCCAGGCTACTGCATCGTAATGACGACCTGTCCTGACCAGACCTGTGCCGAGGCTATCGCCGTGGCGCTGGTGGGGGCTGGGCTTGCGGCCTGTGTCAATATCCTCCCTGATGTCCGCTCAGTCTATCGCTGGCAGGGTCGTATCGAGAAAAGCACGGAGAAGGTGTTGTTGATCAAGACCCGCCGGGATCATTATACTGCTGTGGAGCAGGCCATAGTGTTACAGCATCCCTATGAACTGCCGGAAGTCGTGGCCATGCCGCTGGCGGCCGGGTTGCCCGCTTATCTGGACTGGATAGATGCCAGTCTTGAATCTTCCAGAATGTGATCGATCAGCCGGTTATTTTTGCCGCATCCTATTATGATGAAAGCGCTGCTTCATTCCTTATGCCGTCATTTCGTACAGGCTGGTATCCATCGGGGATGTGGCTGCTATTTTCTTTAACTAACGGTTTTCGAGGTTGGGCGTGACTAGGATAGCATTCAATAAGTGGGGCCGGGTACAGTGCTGGATTCTGGTGATTTTCTTGTACGGGCTGCTGGCCGGGACGGTACAGGCGTCGGCCGGCGAAAATTCCGGCAGCATCTTTAAAGGGGGCAGCATTTTCGGCCAGGGTCTGGGCTTTAGTGGTGGCGCAAAGAAATTTCTACCTGCGGACCAGGCCTTTATGTTTACAGCCGATGTCCTGGATGGACAGGATATTACCGCCCATTGGCAGATCGCAGACGGTTATTATCTTTATCGGAGTAAATTCTCTTTTCAGTTCAAGGGCGCAGAGGGGGCGAGCATCGGTGCGCCTGTTTTCCCCGCAGGCAAATTCAAGCAGGATGAATATTTTGGCCGCATGGAAGTCTACAAGCATGCGGTCAATATCGCCCTGCCGCTGAAGCGGAACACGACGGGCCGCCTGCCGGTAGTTCTGGAGGTGCGTTATCAGGGCTGTGCGGATGCCGGCTTTTGCTATCCGCCACAGAAAAAGCGCATCGATCTGGTATTACCGGCAACGGGTGGTGCAGGCGCTGCGTTAAGACCGACGGCTGCCACACCCTTGGCGGATATGCCGGAACAGGACCGTATCGCCCATTCACTGGCGAGTCAGAGTACCTGGCTTAGCCTGCTAGGCTTTTTCGGTTTCGGCTTATTGCTGGCTTTTACTCCTTGTGTCTTTCCCATGCTGCCTATTTTGTCCAGTATTATCGTTGGTCAGAGGCAACAGGTATCTACCCGCAGAGCCTTTATGCTGTCCGCCAGCTATGTGTTGGCGATGGCGCTGACCTATACCCTTGCAGGTATCGCGGCCGCTCTGTTCGGCAGTAATTTGCAGATCATGTTTCAGAATCCATGGGTATTGGCCAGCTTCAGTGCCGTGTTTGTCGTCTTGGCGCTGTCCATGTTCGGCTTATTTCAGCTGCAGCTACCGACTGCCTTGCAGTCAAGATTTTCGGCATTAAGCCGGCGCCGCGAAGGCAGCAGCACCTATAGCGCTGCCATGATGGGTTTTTTCTCGGCACTGATCGTTGGTCCCTGTGTGGCGCCCCCTCTGGCGGGCATTTTGATCTATATCGGTATTTCCGGCGATGCCTGGCGCGGCGGTTTGTCACTGTTTTTCCTCAGCCTGGGGATGGGCTTACCGTTGCTGGTGTTCGGCACCTCGGCAGGGAAACTGCTTCCCAGGGCAGGTCCCTGGATGGATGTCATCAAAAACAGTTTCGGCGTCATGCTGTTGGCAGTGGCAATCTGGTTACTGGAACGCATTATTCCAGCTGAGCTGACACTATTGCTCTGGGCGGCGCTGCTGATTATGGTTGCTGTCTATCTCGGGGCCTTTGATCGCCTGGAAGGCGTGGTCACGGGCTGGCGTCGCTTCTGGAAAGGGGCGGGGGCGATGGTGTTCATTTATGGTGTTGTGCTGATTGTCGGCGCCGCGGGTGGTGGCGTGGATGTCCTGCATCCCTTACAGGGGCTCCGCCTGGCCGGCACACAGATGTCCACGGGAGCAAAGGCCAGGCAGCCGGTGCAGGTCTTCAGGCCGGTCAAGGGCACGGATGGCTTGATGCAGGCGGTACAGGCGGCGGCAGCTAATGCCCGACCTGTCATGGTGGATTTTTACGCAGACTGGTGCATTGACTGCAAAAGAATGGAGCGCAGGACGTTCACTGATCCGGCAGTCAGGCAGTCCCTGCAGCAGATGAGCTTGCTGCAGGCGGATGTGACGGCCAATGATGCGGATGACAAGCGCTTACTGAAGCAATATGGTTTATATGGTCCACCGGCAATCCTCTTTTTTGACCGTCAGGGCAGGGAACTGAAGCAATACCGCCTGGTGGGCTTTCTCGATCCTGCTGACTTTAATCGTCATGTCCAGGCGGCTTTGGCAGCAATGCTGTGAAAAGCAGTACTTCAAATATACGCCCGGGGGTGATCCTGGCCGTGATGATCGGACTGGGCGTAGCGGCGGTTGTCATTAACATCCTGTACAAGGCGCAGATCACCAGGGAAGCGTCGCAGGGAAAGGATGCCGCCAGTCTCATCGGACGTCATCGCCCGGAATTCACGCTGTCCGATCTTGACGGTTTCCCCAGGGATAATCGTGAATGGGATGGTCGCGTGGTGGTGCTCAATTTCTGGGCGGTCTGGTGCCGCCCCTGCCGCCGGGAAATGCCCGCCTTTATTCGTATCCAGCACCGTTTCGGTGCTCAGGGCGTGCAGTTTGTGGGCATCGACCTGGATACGGTGGATGCCCGCAAGGTCGTCCAAAAGTATCTGGGAGAATTTGCGCAAAAGATCAATTATCCTGTCCTGCTCGGCGACGATGACGGCATTGATATTGCCAGGGCCTATGGCAATGCCTTCGGTGTCTTGCCCTACACGGTGGTGATCGGTCGTGATGGGCGTATTGCCCATATCCAGTATGGCGAATGGAGCGAAGAAGCGGCCAGTGAGGTGATCGGAAGACAGCTTGGGGTTCAGCAGCCAAAGTAAATCTAGTGACGAACGGCGTCGAACTCGCAGTGATGTCACGGCAACTTTACAAGCTTTGTCGATCAATGCTAGATTAGCATAGCGGCTGTCGTCATTGTATCCAAAATATAGTTCAAGGTATTCGCTGTGGCTAAAATTCTGGTCATCAATGGACCGAACCTGAATCTGTTGGGTGATCGGGAGCCGCAGCATTATGGCGCCCGGACGCTGGAGGAGGTCCGGCAGCGCCTGGAAAGTATTGCTGTCCGCTCAGGAGATGAGCTGTTATTCTACCATAGCAACGCCGAGCATGAACTCATCGGGTGCATTCAGGATGCGCGTCAGAAAGGCGTTGATTTCATTGTTCTAAATCCTGCGGCCTTTAGCCACACCAGCATTGCCCTGCGGGATGCCCTCAGCGCAGTGGCCATTCCCTTCATCGAGATACATCTATCGAATATTTATGCCCGGGAGGCCTTTAGGCAGCATTCCTATTTTTACGATATTGCCGTTGGGGTGATCAGCGGCCTGGGTGCCCAGGGCTATGAGCTGGCATTGCAGGCGGCTTTGCAATACGGCAAACCCTGACTATTCATTGGTACAGCAAAAAACAACAAATTCGACATATGGATATTAGAAAAATCAAAAAGCTCATCGAGCTGTTGCAGGAATCCGATCTGGCAGAAATCTAGGTGCATGAAGGCGAGGAATCGGTGCGCATCAGCCGCAACTCGCCAGCAGCATCCCAGGCCGTTTTTGCCGCACCGCCCGTCATGGCGCCGGCGGCGGATGCACCGGCACCCGTAAGCATAGAGGAGGCCGGGGAGGAAGTTTCTCTGCCCAGGGGGCATACCGTGACCTCTCCCATGGTGGGCAGCTTTTACCGCGCCCCGGCGCCCGGGGCACAGCCTTTTGTTGAGATCGGTCAGCATGTCAATGTCGGTGATACGCTCTGTATCATTGAGGCCATGAAAATGCTGAATCAGATTGAGTCCGACAAGGCCGGGGTGGTCGCGGCAATTCTGGTAGAAAACGGTCAGCCGGTTGAATATGGCGAGCCACTGTTTATCATCGAGTGAGCCGGATCAAAGATGTTTGAAAAGATTGTGATTGCCAACCGTGGCGAAATCGGTTTGCGCATCCTGCGATGCTGCAGCGAAATGGGTATCAAGACCATCGCTGTGCATTCCTCCGCAGACCGGGATCTGATTCATGTCCGTCTGGCAGATGAATCAGTATGCATCGGGCCACCGCCTTCGACCGACAGTTATCTCAATATCCCGGCCATCATCAGTGCGGCAGAAGTCACGGATGCCGTGGCTATCCATCCCGGCTATGGTTTCCTGGCGGAGAATGCCGATTTTGCCGACCGGGTCGAGCAGAGCGGCTTTGTTTTCATCGGCCCGCGACCGGAAACCATTCGCTTGATGGGCGACAAAATCTCGGCCATCGAAACCATGAAAAAACACGGTATTCCTACAATTCCCGGGTCGGATGGGCCGCTTAGCGATGATCCGGCCAAGAATCTTTCCCTGGCACGGAAGATCGGTTTCCCGGTGATTATCAAGGCTGCCGGTGGCGGCGGGGGTCGTGGTATGCGGGTGGTGTATAGTGATGCCGCCTTGGGTAATGCCGTCGCCATGACCCGCGCCGAGGCGGAAAGCGCTTTTGGCGATGGTACGGTGTATCTGGAGAAATTTCTCGAAAATCCGCGTCATGTGGAGTTCCAGATTCTGGCGGACAGCCAGGGCAATGCGATTCATCTGTGTGAGCGTGACTGCTCCATGCAGCGGCGCCACCAGAAGGTTGTTGAGGAGGCGCCGGCGCCCGGTATCAGCGCAGAGCAACGCAGCCGTATCGGTGCCCTGTGCGCCCAGGCCTGCCGGGAGATCGGCTATCACGGGGCGGGTACTTTCGAATTCCTCTACCAGGATGATGAGTTCTATTTCATCGAGATGAACACTCGCCTGCAGGTGGAGCACACCATCAGTGAAATGATTACCGGTATCGATATCGTCAAGGAACAAATTGCCATTGCCGCTGGAGAACCGCTGCGCTATCGCCAGGAAGATGTGCATATCAATGGCCACTCCATAGAGTGTCGTATCAATGCGGAGGATCCCATCAGTTTCACGCCTTCACCGGGTGTCATCACACAGTATCATCAGCCGGGAGGTCCGGGTATCCGCGTCGATTCCCACATCTACAATGGCTACCGGGTGCCGCCCTATTATGATTCCATGATCGGCAAGATCATTGCCCATGGGGAGGATCGTCATGCCGCATTGGCACGGATGCGTACAGCGCTCAATGAGGTGGTGATCGAGGGTATCAGCTGTAATGTTCCTCTGCATCGCGATATCGTCAGTGATGCCGGGTTCCAGCGGGGAGGGGCCAACATCCATTATCTGGAAAAGAAACTGGCCGACACGGGTGCGTGAAAGCGTGTCGGCATGGCTCAGTCCCGTTTGCCGGAGAGAATCTCCGCCAGGGGGCTCGGCTGGCGCCGATAGTGTTCCCATAGCCTGACGGACTGCCGGTAGATGGGACGTCGTACCTGGGCAATGCTGGCGGTGCGTACCTGAGCGCGGCTGCGATGAAAGTCGAGGCAGGCCTCATCCCAGGGCAGGCCACACCAGTCCAGTAATTTACGGCTTTCCCCTTCCTGATCGTTGACCAGTGATTCGTAGCGGATGTCGTAAATGCGCTCCGGCAGTACCTGGTGCCAGTGCTGCATCAGATCTTCATACAGCCGATAGTAACGGCCCAGTGCCTCCAGGTCATAGGTGAATTCCTGGCTGCTGTGAAAATAGTTTTTGAAACAGGACCAACAGTTGGCCATGGGATCCCGGCGGCAGTGAATGATGGTGGCCCGGGGGAAGAGCAGCTGGATCAGCCCGACAAACTGGAAATTGCCCGGTAGTTTGTTAATGATATGTCGCCAGCCGCTACCGAAGCGCCCCAGGCTGTCCAGATAGGCCTGCGCCAGTCGGCGAGTGTCAGCGGCATCCAATGTAGCGATATGCTCGGGGGTGGCGGGTCGATCCAGCACGCTTTCTGGTCCCGAGAGTATATCCTGCAGGTCATTGACTTCGCCGGCGCCGTAGACCAGTGGGTAGCTGGCGAGAATCTTTTCCACCAGTGTGGTGCCCGAACGCGGCATGCCGAGAATAAAAATCGGCGTGCTGTCGGCCAGACCATGATGGCAGTGCGCCTTGAAAAAATCTCTGTTATAGACGGTCTTCAGGCGCTGGAAAAATCTGGCATCCATGGCAGTGCTATACTGAAAACCCGCGTATTTTAATCGATTACCATCTCTAAAGCTGATAAATGCCTGTTCATAGTGGCCACAGTCTTCATAGGCCTTGCCGAGGGCGAAATGGATGCTGATCCGGTCTTTGCTGGCCAGGTCTGATTGCTGCAGTAAGGCCTCCATGCGCGTGATATCTTCGTCGCCGTTGCGAAAGCGTTTAATTGTACTAATGGTTCCAAAGGCATCGCCGAAATCCGGCCGCAGTTGCAGGGCCTGGCGAAAACAGGCCATCGCCTGATCAAAATCCCCCAGTACCATATGGGCGTTGCCAATGTTGAACACGGTCTGTGGCTGGTCGGGCTTTAGCGTGTGAGACTGTTCGTAATACCGCAACGCCTGTTCCACCTGATTCTGTTCCAGCAGGATATTGCCCATATTCAACCAGGCCTCGGCGTAGTTGGGCTGCAGGGTGACCACTTGCTGTAAATGGTCCATGGCGGCCTGATAACGGTGCAATTCCCGGCAGGCACTGGCGAGATTGAGATGGGCTTCAAGGTAGTCGGGTTTGAGTGCCAGGGCTTGCTCTCCTGCCGCAATGGCGTGTTCCAGCTGACCGTTGAGCAGGCAGGTGGTGCTGAGATTGAAATGATAGAGTGGATTGTCTGGTTGGCAGCGGATCGCCCTGGTGATGAGATCGATGGCAGCCTGGGTGTGGCCGGTCTGCTGGGCGATGGTGCCGAGCAGATGCAGGGCATCCGGATGTTCCGGGGAAATCTGCAGGATCCGCCGGTAGAGATCGGCTGCCTGTTGCAGCCGGCCAGCCTGGTGGTGAGCAATGGCAGAGTCTAAAGTTTTAGCGAGATCGTTTTTCTGATTCTCCATGGTCTTTTTTCAACGGGTTGTGGGGATGAGGGAGTGCTGCCACATGGTGTGGTAGGCATGTTCCAGTATACGCACAAAACTGGCGGCATCATAGAGAGAGACCGCCATGCGCTGGCGGAGGCTTGTACGCAGGGTATTGCGGCGTTCAGTATCTTGGGCCAGAGCGGCAGCACAGGCCATAAAATCCTTCTGAGAATGGGTAATCAGTTCATTCAGGCCCACGGTGCTGAGCATGGTGGCGCTAAGGCGTTCGATGAAGCGTTCTCCCGCCAGGGTAATGACGGGCACGTCCATCCACAGGGCCTCGGCTGTGGTGGAGCCACCAGTGCGGGGAATGGTATCCAGGGCGATATCGACCTGGTCATAGATGGCCAGATGTTCCGCCACAGTGGGTGTCATGGGTCGTAGAATAAGCTGGCATCGATAGTTTTCCCCATAGTCTGACGGACTGCCGGTAGATGGGACGCCATATCTGGGCGTTGCTGCAATGAAAGTCTGTTCCAGGGTAGTTTGCACCAGTTCAGCAGTTTGTGGCTTTCGTTCTTCCCTTGTAATAGCCAGGATATCCTTTTCAGGATGCTGCTGGCTTATTTTGCATCCCCATAGATTGTGTCTGTCGTTCAAGTGTATCAATCAGAGGTTGTAATTGTTTGTGGTAATGCTGCCAGGATTTGAGTGAGCTGTCATACAAGGGACGCCGTACCTGGACGAGGCTGGCGGTTTTCACTGTCCGTTCGGAATGGTGAAAGCTTAGACAGGCGTCTTCCCAGGGTAGACCGCAATATTCCAGTAGCTTGCGGGTCTGTTCTCGCTGGTTAGTCACTAGCATTTCATAGCTTATATCAAAGATAAAGCTGGGTAATACTTGATGCCAGTGATGCATGATCCGCTCATAGAGTTGGTAATACTGCCCCAGTTCAGCCAGTTCATAGGCATAGGGATGGTAACCGGTGAAACAGTGTTTGAAACAGGATAAGCAGGTGGCAACAGGGTTGCGTTGACAGTGAATCAGACGAGCGCGGGGAAACATTACACGGATCATGCCGATGTAGAGATAGCTTTTTAACAGTTTATCTGTTATCCGCTCCTGGGCTGGGAAATAATCCTGGATACGCCGCTGATATTCTCTGGCAAGTTTGGAAAAGTCCGCTCTCTGAAGTTGCTCTACCCGATGGGGGAAGTTGCTGGCATTCAGTGTGGGAATGGTCACGAACAAGCTATAAGGAAGTGCCTCGATTTCCCCCGCCCCCTCTACTTGCGGGTGACTGGCAAGAATCTGTTCTACCAGGGAGGTGCCTGAGCGCGGCATACCGAAGATAAAAATGGGCTGGTAGTCTGTCAGGCCAAAATTCTGTTTGCTGGCAAAGAAGGTTTCACTGAAAACAGCCATGATTTCACTAAATAGGCTTTTGTCCTCATCAATGTGGTAGTGAAAAGTGGAGCGTTTTATGCGGTTGGCAGTTGCAAAATTCCGGAATGCGCGATCATAGTCGCCTCTGCGTTCGTAGACATTGCCCAGGGTGAAATATAGCAACGCGCACTGTTCATCCGCCAACACCTTGTCATGAAGTAGCTGTTCCAGTGGGGTGGGATCGATAGTATCGATATCATTTGATCCCAGTAAAGACAGAGAATACCATGCCTCGCCATAATCTGTTTTATGCTGTAGAGCTTGTTGTAGATAGTGCACAGCTTCCTGATATTGTCCCTGCGTTGCGTATAGATTAGCCATGTAGTAAAAGCTTTTCTCGTTGTCAGGAATGATTGCCAGGGCTCGCTGGTAGCAGCTTAGTGCTTGGGACATCTTGCCCCGACTGCTGAGCAGGTTGCCAAGGTTATTGCAGATATCAGCACTTGCCGGTGCTTGTGCCATTTCTATGGCCTGCTGACAATAGTGTATAGCTTTCTCCGTATATCCCATTTTTTCAGTTGTCCGTGCCAGGTTATTGAATGCTTCGGCATAGCGGGGATTGAAGTGAATGGCTTTCTGGAAA
>Ga0114931_10009116_pt1 | contig 11926 bp, 9 predicted proteins | sample 2SBtaG_FD_89579 | JGI IMG/M metagenome (GOLD analysis project Ga0114931, IMG submission 89579) | Deep subsurface microbial communities from Kolumbo volcano to uncover new lineages of life (NeLLi) - 2SBTROV14_V59a metaG | ecosystem: Environmental > Aquatic > Marine > Volcanic | place: Kolumbo...
GACCACTTGGTTCGTTCTTGGTACCACACATACGGTTTGCCCGTTCTCATTACGAACTGCTCGAACAATTATGGCCCTTACCACTTCCCCGAAAAATTAGTGCCGTTGATTATTCTTAACGCATTGGATCGCAAGGCCTTACCCGTTTACGGCAATGGCGAAAACATCCGCGATTGGCTTTACGTCGAAGACCATGTGCGTGGGTTATGGCAAGTCGTGTAGAAGGGAAAACCTGGCCGTACTTACAACATTGGGGGAAGCATGGAACGTACGAATCTGAGTGTCGTCACCGAGATCTGCGAGATTCTGGACGAGCTAAGGCCCCATGCGGACGGAAAATATGCCGACTTGATCACGTTCGTCCCAGATCGCCCAGGGCATGATATGCGATATGCCATTGATGCTTCGCGCATTCAGAGTGAGTTAGGCTGGCAACCCGAGGAAACATTCGAAAGTGGTTTACGCAAAACTGTCGATTGGTATCTGAATAACCAGTGGTGGTGGAAGCCGATACGCGAGAAAAACTACCCGAGACTCTAAAGTCGGAAATCATGCTGGATTCTGAATTAGATTTTCAAGCAGCTTCACAAATTCATCCGACTGGCACGCTCGATTAAAGTGCTTTGAGACATATTCCCGGCCATTATGCCCCATCTCTTTCGCACTTGCCCGGTCGTCGGCAAGCTTCACAACGGCTTCCGCAAGTTTTTGATCGTCGCCTGGGCAAACAAAAATACCCGCGTTTGCCTTTTCTACGACCTCTCGGATGACGCCATCAATGCCTAAAACGATGGGCCTGCCTGCGGCCATGTAGTCAAAGATCTTATTGGGGTACGTGGTCTTGAACATAGGAATATTTTTCAAGGTTGCCAGGCAAGCATCGGCAGCAGCTAAAATCGAGGGCATTTCAGACTTTGGTCGGAGTCCTACCATCCGAATATTTTCTAGCTTTTGCTCGGCAACAATTTTTTCGATTTGGGGCCGATCTTTCCCGTCTCCTACTATCAGAAAACAGAGGTCTTTTCGATCTCTGAGCCTTTCTGCGGCTCGCGTAATCGTCACTAAGTCGTTCGCGGGCCCGATAGCACCGGTGTAGGCAATCACAAACTTATCTTCTAACCCAAGCTCGCTCCGAAACTCTAAACCTTTTTCCTCCGGATCGAACATGGAAGGATCGACCCCATTGGCGATCACGGTGACTTTTTCGGAAGCGATGCCACGTTGTTCGAGAAGATACGTACGATAAGCGGGAGAATTTACCAGTAGATGATCAGCGCGCCGATACAAAAAAACTTCAATCCGTCGGGCAATCCATATGAGTACGGGATTCTTCAGGACACCCATATCGATTGCAAAGTCGGGCCAGAGATCGCGAATTTCCATCAAAAATGGCTTGCGACGAAGGGCCGCAATCATCCAAGCGGAAAGCCCTTGGAAGAGCGGCGGAGACGTTCCCATCACGATGTCGATATCTTTTACCTTCAACCCTTTAAATACGGCCGTTATCATAAAACTGAAAAAAGCGATCACGCGCAATGTGAAGCTTCTGTTGATCGTATTGAGCGTACGGGCGTGGTAGATTTCTACGCCTTCGATGATTTCAGGTTCCGATTCGGTAAGAATGGGCTTCCCATCCAAATAACTCACATCCGATGCGACGACAGAAGCGTGATGCCCTTTTTGGACTGCAAAACGGGCAAGCTCGAAATGGCGTGTGCCACCACCTTCTTTAGGTGAGAGAAAAATTTGATGGATAAGTAAAAATTTCATAAAAATTCCAAAAGATCAATTCCACGAGACGGGGGGTTGGGACATGCTCTACGAGTGTATTATAATAGACTCATTGTGTGCATGCTCCCCGTTGTAGTTGGTAAATTTCTAGCCCGCGACGACGAAAAAGAATGAAATACTATGGCAAAAAGAACTCTCGATCTTTCGTAGCCCTGGCAATGCTTCTCCCCTTACTGCCTGTGCTGATAATTGTTGCCATCATCTTGCGGTTTACCGGGGAGAGGCACGTTTTCTACGTTCAGCCCCGCCGGGGCAAGGGCGGGAAAATGTTCGGGCTGATTAAGTTTGCTACTATGGTAGCTGACAGTGAAAATATTGGTACCAAGGATATCACCGTAAAAAATGATCCGCGTGTGTTGCCATTTGGTCGCATCCTGCGAAAAACAAAGATTAACGAGCTCACTCAGATACTCAATGTATTGAAAGGTGATATGAGCATCGTTGGCTGGAGACCACTCTTGGAAGCAGGGCTGAATCTCTATCCTGAGGAGATACGGCAAGAGCTATTCAAAATTCGGCCTGGCCTAACGGGTATCGGCTCGATTGTCTTTCGAGACGAAGAACGGATCTTGCATCTCACCGAAAAGGACAATCGAGATTGTTACCGCGATGACATCATGCCCTACAAAGGGGAATTGGAAACTTGGTATGCCCGCAGTCAATCAATTTGGCTCGACATCAAACTAATTTTTGCCACGGCGATCGCGGTCTTGCTACCTTCCAGCGATTTCTATATCAAGATATTTCCTGATCTGCCTCGCCTACCTGAATCGAGCGAGATCGCTCGAATTCGCAAGCTCCAACCGAGTAATTCTACTACGTGAACTTGAGCAATGCTATTGATCTGGTTAGGCACGAGGGGCCAGCTTGGGTGGCGTATCGGTTGCGCCGTTGGGTTCTCCATCGCATAGGCTGGCAGCGGCTGCGCATGCCTGCCAAACCATGGAGTCACTTTTCACTCGATCGATTGTTCAATGCCGAAGTTCCCTGCGAGCCCCAAGCCTATTGGGCCTACCGTCAGAAACGCAGCGCAGGCTTTTTCTTTGCGACCAGCGATCGCTCCTCCTACTGTGAAAAACTGCGAGCGATTGATTCGCAAGCAGGCGATTCAGAATCGAGCTGGTGCCAAGAGCGTCTAAAAGAAATAGGCGCGGGGAAGATTCATTTTTTTCGGCACCATATTTGGGAAACCAACTGGCCTCCCCAGTGGCACACCAATGCACATGATGGGAAAACAGCGCCCACCGATATTCATTTTAGTCAGATCGGCGATTTCTCGGTTGGCGATATTAAGATCATCTGGGAACTGAATCGATTTGCGTTTGCCTACGATCTGGCACGAATCTTTTGGCGAACAGGCGATGAAAATGCGCCGCGTCTTTTTTGGGAGGCATTTGAAGATTGGTACGATAATAATCCGCCAAATTTAGGCGTCAATTGGAAATGTGGTCAGGAAATCGCATTTCGACTGATGGCTTGGTGCTTTGCACTATGGGCGTTTTGGGACAGCAAACATTCGACCGCAAGCCGGGTTGCCAAGCTGGTCCAAGCGTTAGGAGTCTCAGCACACCGAATAGATGCGAACATCGCCTATGCGCTAAGCCAAAACAATAATCATGCTGTGACCGAGGCGGTTGGGTTATGCACCGTGGGGATGTTGTTTCCAGAATTCAAATCCAGCGCCCGTTGGTGCAAAACGGGGAAAAACGTATTGGAAAAGATGGCCGAGCGTTTAGTTTTCGACGATGGAGGTTTCTCGCAATACTCGGCCAATTATCATCGTTTGATGTTGCACGACTATTTGTGGGTACTGAAATTAGGGGAAATCAACGGCATGATTTTTCCCTCCTCGCTCCAGCAAAGAATTCAGCAGGCGGGCGACTTTTCGCTAGCGTTAATTGACCAAATCAGTGGAGGGGTGCCCCGATATGGTGCCGATGATGGTTCTCTCGTTTTGCCGCTAAATGAATGTGAGTACTGGGATTTTCGTCCTACCGCGCAGTTGGCCCATTGGATCCTTCGCCGCCGCAAACCATTCCCCGGTGGTCCCTGGGATGAGGATCTGTTGTGGCTTTCAGGCGAGGAGGCCCTGGAGACGCCGGTAAGTAATGGGAAACCTGCCGATCTCCAGGCAGAGCAAGCCGGTGTCTACGTTCTGCGCAGCCAGCAGAGCCATGCGGTATTGCGAAGCGGCAAATATCGCTTTCGTCCTAGTGACTTAGATTTGCTACATGTCGATCTCTGGTGGAAGGGAGTCAACGTTGCTATCGACCCCGGTACTTACAGCTATAACGCAGCAGGCAGTTGGGGAAATAATCCACTACGGGCCACGAAATACCATAACACCATCGAAGTTGACAATCAGAATCAGCCCCAAATAGCAGGCAGATTTCTTGTCCTGCCATGGCCCGAAAGCGAAGTCGAGGAGTTTACTCACGACCCGACTGGCCAGCTATCAACTGCAGAGGCTGTCTTGAAGTTTCCCCACTCTGTCCATACCAGGGCCAAGCATCGGCGTGTTATACTAAGAGTTTTGGAGGACAATTGGCTCATCTTGGATCTGGTTGATTTGTCGCCGTCGGGCGATGCGAGGCTTCATTGGCTGCTGTGCGATGCAGAGTATAACTTGGACCATGCAGAGCGCCACTTGAGCCTCGATCTGTCTCCTGGGCCGTTCCACCTGCGTTGGGGCGTGCTGGAGGGACAGCCCGGTGATTGCCAGTTGATCCGTGGAGACAAAAGCAGTCCCCGAGGCTGGAGAAGCCCGGCCTATTGGAGTAAAGTGCCTGCATTGTCGCTGACTCAGCGGGCCCAAGGCGATCGGATCTGTTTTTATTCATGGTTCAGTGGCCACGATGCAGAGATCACTGTGGGCGATAGACAAATTGACATCTCGCTCTGCGAATCGGTTTTGCACTGCGAACTGGCAGAAGATCCTCAGGACAACTTGCCGTTAAAAGTCACTTTGACGGGGACAACACCAGCAAAGATAAGGTGAGCGGCAGATGAGAATTTACCAAGGACAACTCGACGAAAGGCGTAGGATCAGGGGGAAGGGGCTAGGATTTAGGAGCTAGGGAAATAAGGGCTTTTGCCCGCGGTACTACCCCTAAATCCTAGATCCTCGTCAGGCTGGTATGTTCCTATCTACCGCTCGCCTAACTTGGCCGTCGACTTAATCGAATTACGGATTATTGGTATCTGAAACTAGAGGGAAAGAGTCGCCATGTGGCATTCAACCGAAAACGTTCTACCGGTGATTGGGCGGGAGAAATGTCTGTTTGACACCGACATCCAGAGCCACGCAGCCGAACTGAAAGAGCTAGTGAGCACGAGCTCGTTTCTTGTGATCGGCGGGGCGGGCACGATTGGGCAGGCGGTCGTGAAGGAGATATTCAGACGTGCTCCCAAAAGGCTGCATGTTGTCGATATCAGTGAGAACAATCTGGTAGAACTTGTCCGAGATATCCGTAGCTCGCTTGGTTATATCGAGGGCGACTTCCGCACACTGCCGCTCGATTGCGGTAGCAAGCAATTTCGTGCCATGTTTCGAGTCGAGGCACCTTACGATTATGTTCTCAACCTCTCGGCCCTTAAGCATGTGCGAAGCGAAAAAGATCCCTACACGCTGATGCGTATGATCGAAGTCAACGTGCTCAATACCGAAAGTACGCTCCGGTTGGCATCCGAATTTGGGGCCAAGAAATACTTTGGTGTTTCTACGGATAAGGCGGTTCGGCCTTCGAACGCGATGGGTGCCAGCAAGCGGGTGATGGAACTATGCCTGATGCGGGCCAGCCGTGAGATCCCCGTTTCGACGGCTCGATTTGCCAATGTTGCCTTCTCGGATGGCAGCTTGCTACACGGGTTCATTCAACGGATCCACAAAAGACAACCACTGGCAGCTCCGCAGGATGTTCAGCGGTATTTCATCACCGCAGAGGAGTCGGGGCAACTGTGCCTCATGTCCTGTCTGCTTGGCGAGAATCGGGATCTGTTCTACCCAAAGCTCGTTGAACAGTTTCAGTTGACACGTTTTGACACGATTTGCAAGAAATTCCTCGAGCAGCTTGGCTTAGAACCTGTTGCCTGTGAGACCGAAGAGGAGGCACGCAGCTTGGTTGAAGAACTTGCTGCAAAGAAACAGTGGCCTTGTTACTTCTTCGATAGCGACACGACTGGCGAGAAGGATTACGAAGAGTTTTACTCGGACGACGATGTACTCAATCTGGATCGCTTCCAAGGCTTTGGTGTTGTCCGCGGTCCTGAGCTTGCCGAGGAGAAATCCCTGGCGACATTTTTTGAAAATGTACAGGGCTTGCTTGATCGCGATCAATGGACGCGGAACGACCTGCTTGAGATTTTGCAAACCACGGTTGCCGATTTCGCACATAAAGAAACAAATAAGTTTCTAGATAACAGGATGTAGTCGAAAATATTACTAGTGCTTTGTCACAACTAAAAATTAGGGGAATCAAAGCACTAGTTGATGTATTTCTTTCTTACTCGAACAAGTTGAAGAGACGAACGTGAGTAAACCACAAGACACATTCATTCCACTTTGCGGGCCACACATGGGTGGCAACGAGTGGAAGTATGTCAAAGAATGTCTAGATACCCACTGGGTATCCTATGTCGGCTCATTCGTTGAGCGTTTTGAAAACGAATTGGCGGAAATCGCGGATGCACAGCACTGTGTTGCTACTAACGCAGGAACGGCTGCCCTGCATCTCGCTTTGATTCTCTTTGGCGTCGAGCCGGAGACCGAGGTGGTCATGCCGGCGATTAGTTTTGTCGCGCCCGCCAATGCCATTCGATACTGTGGCGCTTGGCCTACGTTTATCGACATTGATCCCACGACTTGGCAAATTGATCTGAACAAGCTTGAGGATTTCCTGCGGAACCACTGCGAGCAGAATTCCTCTGGTAAATTGATCAATCGCGAAACGGGGCGACCCGTCGCTGCCTTGCTCCCGGTGCACCTGTTCGGAGGTATGGCAGAGGTTCAACCGATTGCTGATTTAGCAGCTCGTTTCGGCTTGCCCTTGATCGAAGATGCGGCCGAATGTTTGGGGGCCAAGTATCGGGGACAAGGCATAGCAGCTCCGATCGAAGGATTCGATCCAAAGCAGCGCATCGTTATTACCAGTTTCAACGGAAACAAGATTGTGACGACCGGTGGGGGCGGTGCTCTGTTTTGTGACGATGAGCTGACCGCTGCCAGAGCCAAACATATCAGTACGACTGCCAAGACAGATCCCGTAGAATTTCATCATGATGTGGTTGGCTACAATTACCGATTATCTAATGTGTTGGCAGCCATTGGCGTCGGGCAATTGGAGCTATTAGACCAGTATGTCCTTCGGAAAAAAACAATCGCGAGTCGCTACGAGCAAGCTTTTGCTGAAGTCGAGGGGATCGAAACAGTACCAGAAACCGAAACCGTCGAAAGCAGCTACTGGATGTATACCATCCGCATCAACAGAAAATCTCGCGAACTGGTAGATTGGCTCATTGAACGCAACGTGCAAGTCCGCCCAATATGGTTTCCCGTGGCTCGACTTCCCGAATTTCAGAATCATTGTTTTAGCTATGCCATCGACTTTGCCGAACAATTTTATCAGTCTTCCCTCAGCATTCCCTGTAGTGTTGTATTAGAAGAAGAGCAACAATCCCGAGTAATTCAACTCATCAAGCAGTGGCTTGCAGACGGTGCCGGATCATGACCAAGATACTTGCGAACAAAAAAATCTGCGTCGTCGGATTGGGATACATCGGCCTGCCAACAGCGGCTGTCCTTTCGTCGCGCGGTTACGACGTCCATGGCTTCGAGGTGAACCCAAAAGCTGTCGAGATCATCAATTCTGGTAGAGCCCATGTCGTCGAGCCTGATCTTGATATCTTAGTCCGTGCTGCTGTGCAGACAGGAAAACTCAAGGCGGCAACCGAACCGGCAGAAGCTGATATCTTTATGCTCTGTGTTCCCACCCCCTTCAAAGGTGAATACGTACCGGATCTTACCTATGTTCAAAAAGCGGCGGAATCGATTTGCCCGCTGATTAAAAAAGGCAATCTCATCATCTTGGAGAGTACCAGTCCGCCAGGTACGACCGAGTTGGTCGCGGATATTGTCACAAAAAATACAGGGCTATCTCGCGACGAGGTCCATTTTGCCCATGCTCCTGAACGCGTACTCCCCGGAAAAATTCTACGTGAAGTGGTCGAAAATGACCGCATCATCGGAGGTGTCGACGACGCCTCGACCGAAGCCTGTGCCGAGTTTTACGGTACGTTTGTCTCCGGCGAGTTGCATCTTACCAATGCGCGAACAGCCGAAACAGCGAAACTAGTTGAAAACGCATTTCGCGATGTAAACATCGCTTTTGCCAATGAGTTGTCGCTGCTGTCCGAAGAATTGGGTTTGGATGTGTGGCGAGTGATCGAGTTGGCCAACCGGCACCCACGCGTCAACATTCTTTCGCCAGGGCCTGGCGTGGGCGGGCACTGCATCGCTGTTGATCCCTGGTTTTTGGTTCACGCTAGCCCCGAAAGCACTCCTCTGATTCGTACGGCCCGAGAGGTCAACCAACAGAAACCGTTGCAAGTTGTGGAGAAGATTGTCCGCCGAGCAAAGCGATTCAAAGACCCCACGATCGCCTGTTTGGGATTGGCCTACAAACCCGATATCGACGATCTTCGCGAATCGCCAGCGGTGACGATTGTCGACGCTCTGATCGAAAGCAAAGTGGGCGAAATCCTCGTAGTCGAGCCCTACATCGAGACGCATGACCGTTATCAACTTGGAACGCTCGAAAAATCGCTTACTGCTGCTGACATTGTTGTGGTACTTGTCGCTCATCGTCCGTTCAAAAAAATCACCTCCCACCTGCTCGCAGAAAAAACTGTGTTTGATGTGTGCGGTGCGTTACGCGGCTAGGGGCTGCGAAAAAACAGCTTGACGAATTTGTAGCCGTTCGAAAATCCGAAGCACGAAACGATAGAAAAATGCATCGAATTGCTGTATTCATGGGAACGCGCCCCGAGGCCATCAAGATGGCCCCAGTCATCGCTGCTCTTTCGCAAGCCGAGGGCATGTCTCCGTTGGTCGTCTCGACGGGCCAGCATCGCGAGATGCTCGCGCAAGTGGTCGACCTGTTCAATATCCAAGTCGATCACGATCTGGACGTGATGCAGCCGAATCAAACGTTGGCCACACTCAGTGCCCGGCTGATGACTTCAATCGACAAATTGCTGCAAGCCGAACGGCCTGACATGGCACTAGTGCAGGGCGATACGACAACCGTGTTGATGGCGGCGCTCGCTTGTTTCTACCATCGGATACCGATCGGACACGTCGAAGCAGGACTACGCACCGGAAATATCTGGTCGCCGTATCCCGAGGAAGCCAATCGCAAGCTGGCCAGTAATCTCATGACGCTGCACTTTCCACCAACAGAACTCAGCCAGCAAAACTTGTTGGACGAGAGAGTCCCCGCCGACAAAATCGTGATCACTGGCAACACCGTCATCGACGCGCTGCACATGGAAATTGGTCGGCAGGCTGAGCCAGAAGTGCGAGCCAGTATCGAATCACATTTCGAGTCGCTACTCGGCAGCGATTGGCATACACGCCCCTTTGTATTGATTACTGGGCATCGGCGCGAGAATTTTGGTGGGGGGTTTGAGCAAATCTGTGACGCTTTAGCCACCCTCGCAAAGCGTTTTAGCGACCATTGGTTTATCTACCCCGTTCACCTCAACCCGAACGTCCAGGGACCCGTCTACGAGCAGTTGGGCGATTTTGAGAACATCAAGCTCATTCCGCCGCAAGGCTATCGGCAGTTCGTCGCCCTTATGAATGCCTGCCAAGTGGTGCTGACCGACTCGGGCGGCGTGCAAGAGGAGGCCCCAGGGCTTGGCAAGCCCGTGCTGGTGATGCGTGATACCACCGAACGCCCAGAGGGGGTCCACGCTGGCACGGTGAAGCTGATTGGTACCCATGCCGAAACGATCATTGCCGAAGTCAGCCGCCTACTGACCGATTCGTCGGCCTATCAGGCGATGTCAGAGGCGGTGAATCCCTATGGTGATGGCCACGCGGCCCAGCGGATTGTTGAGACGCTCCGCAAACATTTAGCAAACATCTAGCAAACATCTCTAGATACTGCCTGAACGCCTCTCCACTGAATACGAAAGCTTTCAACGAGGTAGTTGCCGGGGAAGGCGTTGAAAGTAGCGGAAGAAGTAGAGCAGCGCCAGCCCGGCCGCGCCGAGCCAAAGCGAGCTTGGCTCGGGGAGCCTGTTGAGAGCCCCCAGAATTCCGGGAGTCTGCCCAAAACTGCTGCTGAAAAGTAGTCGGTCGGCAGCATCAACATCGCCATCGCCGTCTGCGTCGCCCTGGCTGTGGGACGCACCGGTCAAAGTTCCAAAGTGACTCTGCATAGTCAGAAAATCCATGCCGTCGACGTCGCCATCTCCGTCGAAGTCGGCCGTGGGAGCGTCGAGCTGTGTCTCCATTCGCCACGCCAAACCGAAATCGCGGCTGCTTCCCAAAGTCAAATTACTCACCTCAAGCGTGTAAGTTCCTGGACTCAAACCAGAAAGGAAAATGTGTTCGATGTTGTCGATCGTACTCACACTCGATTCAACTTCTGTCCCCAAAAATGTGCTTGAGGAATCGTAGAAACGAAGATCTAGGTTGTCGAGTGAAACGTCAGGGGTAAAACCCGCTCCTGGGTTCGAGTCGGTCACTTCGGCATTCCAAGTGAGAATAACCGATAGCTCGGTTGCCGTACTCCCTGCAGAAACCTCAAAATTATAATACAAGGGTAATCCTTCGCTCGCAGCGCGATAGTCCCAGCCATCGATGCCGACGGGGCCAGTCGGTTGCCCCAGACTCCCCACATCGTTGCCCCCAGACTGAATCAGATAGCTGTTGTAAACGTTCAACTGGCCAGCGCCAAATTCGTCGTCCAAAGGCTGTGTTGCAGTGTGATTCCAGGACGGGAACTCTTCCTTAGTAGCCCCGGCCATTAAAATTGCTTTCATCGTTGCCGATTTCGTTGCATCGGTTCCAAGGCCAGACTCATGCAACATCGTTGCCGTCGACGAAACAAGTGCTGTCATGGCGCTCGCGGTGGCATCGGGGCCTACAATATCTGGTTTCTGCCTTCCGGGGTAATTATAGACACCCAAGCTTTGAGTCGTCCCCGTCGGATTCGAACCTATCGTGACGCCCACAGCAAGCGCATTCAGACTATGTGCCAATAGCGGAGGAATGGTGTTGATTGTGTGATTAATTCCTACCACAGCGGTGATGTTGTTTTGGTTTATCAGATAGTCAAATCTTCCCAATGCTTCAGCATTTGTCGACTCTGAGCCGAACGTACCTACCCAACTAAAATTTGCCACTCGGAAATCGTGAGGATCGGGCGTGCCGCCGCCCAAATTCAGAACACTTGTCATCCAATGATTGGCTTCGTAGACAGAGACCGAATTCGCTCCGGGAGAAAAGCTTCGGGTGTTACCGTAGAAAAACTGGCCGACGTTGACAGAAGCGTGGGCTGAAAATCCATTGGCAGAGCCTCCCGAGGCATCGGTAATTATCACCGCCTCTAAATTGGGATCGCCGCCAGCAAGAAAATCGACGTAGTTGGGGTCTGGAAAGTAGACAGGGTCGGTGGTGGATGCAGCGGACGAAGCTTCAACTTGAACGATCGGCACGCCACTCCCGATCGGGATGCTCGAGCCAAGTGCTGCTTCCAATTCGGTATAGCCTGTTAAGTCTTGGTTCTCCTGCACGGTTAGCGCCCTTGCATCGCCAGCGACGAACACCCCGGCTAATACGGCGAAGACTCCGCGTAGAAGCCACTCGGAAAGATTACATCGGGAGAGGTCGGCGGCAAAAACAGGCCTGCCGGCAGACTCCAATTTCGTCGATTGCATGGGGCTGCCTAGGCAATAAAAGAAGCTGTTCCGTGGCTACCATTGTAGCCGGATACGGCGAACAAGGCGAGCCATTAGAGCAAACTAGCTCAATTTGGTGCCCATCAAGACAGTTAAAATCCGACAAAACCACTTGGACGAGTTCAAGCCTCCCCGCGGTGCATTGCGACAGAGGAAACGTGTGTGACTC
>Ga0114931_10009117_pt1 | contig 11925 bp, 10 predicted proteins | sample 2SBtaG_FD_89579 | JGI IMG/M metagenome (GOLD analysis project Ga0114931, IMG submission 89579) | Deep subsurface microbial communities from Kolumbo volcano to uncover new lineages of life (NeLLi) - 2SBTROV14_V59a metaG | ecosystem: Environmental > Aquatic > Marine > Volcanic | place: Kolumbo...
AACAACAATCATACTTTTCATGAACTTGATCTTGGAAAAAAAAAGAACAACAACTATTACTTTTCATAACTTGATGTTGGAAGAAACAAATAACTGAACAACTATCTTTTTCATGAACTTGATCTTGAAGAAAAAATGGAACAACAATCATACTTTTTCATGAACTTGATCTTGGAGAAACAAATCACTGAACAATTATCTTTTTCATGAACTTGATCTTGGAGAAAGAAACAAATCACTGAACATTTATATTTTTTCATCAACTTTGATGTTGGAAATTAAATCAGCGAACAAAGTTTAATAACCATTTATACCATTTTATAATAATTTTACTTAAAGAACATATTTTTTGAATGATTGTTCAGTGATGATGTTGATTACTTTAATTTTATCCATTTTCCATAAAAATGGATGAAGATATAGAACTGGATGATCTGATCTCCTTTTATCCACCAAGTTTCGAACCAGAAATACAAAAGAAAATCTCTGCCAAAAAAGAATTTAATGAGTTGTCCTCAAATCCCAAGGAAACTTTGAAGAAAGCACGTGGTGATTATTTCAAACATCAAAAATTTATACAACGTTTTCTCCAACATTACAATGAGCTAATACTTTTTCATGAAACTGCAACCGGAAAATCTTGTGCTATTACCGCCACAGCAGATATATTGAAAAAAGAACATGAATCAACGGATACTAATTCTTTCCTTTCGGGTGGATATATTGAAAGGGCTATTGTAATTGTCAACAACAAGCAATTAAAAACTAGAATGATTGATGAAATTGTTTGTAAGTGTACAGATGGAGTATATGATACGCCAGAAGCTGAGGCTTCTATAAAGAAAGTTTATAGAAATGTCAGACAATGGTATACGGTGAAGGAAAGAGAGTCCTTTGCGCGTAAATTAGCAAAAATCAGTAACCAGGAGATAATCGAACGATATTCCAACAGTATTATCTTTATTGATGAAGCGCATAATTTACGTTTTAGGACTTTCAAAGGAGAACCAGAAAGAAAGGAAAGACCTGATATAAAACTCAAAAGGCACATGCTCAATCGATTTTTGGTTCAGGGATTGAAGGATTTGGCGAATACATATGATATCGCTATATCTGGAAGAAAAGATGAAATTATAGATCAACTCTTAGATGATCCAAGTCTTTCATTGAAGAAAATTAATAAAGCAATAGACTCTGGGAAATATGCATTATCAAAGACGGAAAAAGATAGAAAAAAGCCTAAATTTGGAAAAGAAGATATTTATGTTCAATTTTGGAGATTATTTCAAGTAGCTAGAAATACTAAAAAAGTGTTAGCCACTGCAACGCCTATGGTTAATGATTCATCAGAAATCAAAGATTTACTTAATTTGATATTACCGTCTCGTATTTCTCCATATGATGAGAATTTTCCTAAATTTACCAAAAAAGTCACAACTACTCAATTAGGTCAGCTTTTATACATTTCTCCAAACACCAAAATCAAAGATATGACCAATCAACAATTAGAGAAATTATTTAGGGGAAAAGTATCTTATGTTCGTCGATTAGACACAGGGATTGACATTCAATATCAAGGGATTCCTATTTATAAAATTCAAGGTTATCACCACGCGCCAAAAGACTATGAAACAGAAACAAAGGTTTATTTAGGAAAAATGAGCGATTTTCAGTCTAAAATTTACCGGCAAGTTCGAAAAGGAAAACAGAATGAGCTTCGAAATAAAGAGCGTCAAGTTTCTAATTTTGTCTACCCAGATGGTTCTTTTGGATTGAAAGGATTCAATAAATATATATCGCAAATAGGTCATAGATATCGAGTAAAAACCGAAACAGCATCAGGTAGAGAGTTTGCCAAACAAATTTCTACCATTGACGGTATACGAAACTTAGGAGTTAAATTTGCTGAAATAATTGAGATTGCCAATTCAGTTAAAGGTAATATTTTTGTGTATTCTAACTATTCCAAAGCCTCGGGTGCTGTACCCTTTGCTATGTGTTTAGAAGCTCAAGGGTATGAATTATTTGATGAACCAGATATGAATAGTGTATTTAGATTGAAAAACATCACCAATGTCCAAACTTATTGTACCAACGGAGCTGGAGAAAGAGTAATTCGAGAAAGTTTTGCAAAAAAACCTATATATGCTTTTCTTTCTCCGGATATTACTACCTCTTCACTAGAAGTTTTACTATCTTTGATGAATTCCCCTGAAAATAAACATGGAGAATATATCAAGATCTTTATCACCACTCCTGTAGGAGGCGAAGGTATAAGTTTAAACAATGTAATCAGCATTCATTTGATAGACGGGGATTGGAAACATGCGACCAATTATCAAGCGGAAAGTCGAGCCATCAGATCTACAAGTCATGTTGAACTATTGAAAGAACAATCAAGGGTAGAAGTAAAAATTTTCAACCATGCTGCTTATACTTGTGAACCATCTGAAGAAGGAACCTCCACATTGGAAATGGATGATGATTATATTTATCCTTGTGAAAATAATAAGCTTCTATCTATTGATATTCGTCTATATGAACGATCTTAGAAGAAAGACAGAGAAATTAAGAGAATGGAAAGATTAATGAAGAAGGTAGCTGTGGATTGCCAAGTTCATTTTCTGAGAAATACTAGAGTTGGAGATCCTAGTATTATTGATAAGGATGGAACCGGAGAATGTGACTATGCGGAATGTGTATATGATTGTTGGGACCCTAAATTCACAGAAAAAGACTATACAACGTACGATGTGTATTATATCAATGAACCTATTGAAGCCGTCACTCGTATCCTCCAAGAATATTTCAAAACCCATTTTTCCATAAAAATGGAAAAAGTGGTGGATCTCATCCGCGATGATGTATATCCCTATCTATATGTTGATATTCCTCCAGAAATAAAATATGTTCAATACGCAATAGAAAACATTTTGAATAAAAGATCTATTTTCCAAAATAGATATGGACAAACCTCTTATCTTCAAAAGGATCAAGATACTCTTTTTCTATCTTTAGACTATCCTCTTTCTGATTTGAAACATCAATCTGTCAATGTGAAATATTACACAGCTAATTTGATTGGTATTTTGGATGTACCGCTAGATAAAATTGAGAATATAGGCAAGGAAGAACAAGAAATGCAATCGATTGAGGAATTAACAAAATATAAACCTTTCACAGATGAATTTGAGAAAATATTTTATTCTTTTGACATCGATATATTGGCAAAATTACTTGAAAATGCCATTCAACGTCGAATTGACAACAATGAAACTGCTTTTTCAAAGAAGATTATGGAGAGATTAAGTGAAAACCTCAACCCTCCCTCACCTGCTGTTCCTTTTGCCAGCTTGTGGTATGTGATTCATAAACCAATCACAGAAATTAAAAAAGTGGAACGAAGGTTAGAAGAAAAATCTACTGGAAAAGGGAGAAAACCCAAAGAGGGAACACGCGTGCCAGATAAAATTGATTATGAGCCAACATGGGATGAAAACACAGAACCCGTTTATTTCCATATTTTGTACAGTATAGAACCTGGTAGAACAGATTATGCTGCTGCTTCTAACTATAAGAATGTCTCAGGAAAAATTCGATTATTTTCACTTTCTGAGGGGCAGTGGAGAGATGCTACTCCCATTGAACAAGTAGTTTATAGCAAAAGAGGACAAGAATTTCTAGAGGAATTTCGTAAACCTTATGAGGAATCACCTATTCATGGGAATTATTACAGTGGTCCAGTAAAAACATTTCGTCTGGTCAGCAAATTTATGGAAAAACAACCACATAAGAAATCTGCAAAAAGAAACACAAAAGACAAAAGAACTATCAACAGAGGAAGGGTTTGTGAAAGTTATAACATCTTGGATCATATCCAAATCTTAAATTTTCTTGAAGTTGATGTTCCAGAATCAGTAAATATGGAAGAAATAGAATCCATGAATAAATCTGAACTAATAACAACCATTTCAAATAGACCAGGGTTTAGAACCTTTGACACCAAAAATTTGAATAAAAAAGACCTCCAATATTATCTTGGATGGATTGAATATAAACCTCCAGGAAAGAAAAAAGAAGCAATGTGCAAAATCATCCAAGATGCATTATTGTCAAACAATTTGATATATCAAACCTATTAATCACCTAATTCTATGCACATACACCATAGTATCCATCCCATTATTTTGTGTTTAAAATTCTTGACACGTGGTTTATCTGATCCATCTATTTCAAATTCAACATTTTCTGTTTTTATTTGCTGATTGTCCAATATTAATTCCACAATTTTGTCAAAAATTTCTTTGACTTTACTATTTTCTTTGGCCGAGGTTTCCATATAAGAACATCCTTCTTCTTGAGCAAATTTGTTGGCATCTATATAAGAGATGCATCTTTTGATGAATAAATCTATTTTATTACCTACAAGTAGAATAGGTAAGGATTCCCCAAGAGGACTAATTTCTCGTGATCGATATATAAGATCTTTAGCTCTCAAAAAACTATGATGGTCCGTGACATCAAAAACCACAATTAGTCCATCAGTAGAGGATGATTGATAATGTTCAGTGATGGTTTCAAATCTACTTTGTCCCGCAGTGTCAAAAATTCTCAAACTCAAATTACAAGATTTTGTCTCAGAGATAGGAAATGTGATATTTTTAAACCCTACATCAATACCTATAGTACTATTGAATTCGTCAGTAAATGAACCTGACATAAATTGTAACAATAAACTGCTTTTACCAACACCCGAATCGCCAATCAAGACAACCCGATAAGACATTTTACCAGTCCACATTTTGAGTTCCAATATAAAATCGAAAAAATTATCAGAAGCAACTCTATTATCCTCGTAACGAATATATTTATTGTGCAATAAATATACCTGATATAATTTACAAGTTAAAAACCATTTAATAACCTTTCATAATCGGGTATTTATTGACTTCTTCAAGTAAATAATGCCCAGGAACTTCATTTAAAAGTTTTTCTACGATTTGATCCTTGTTTAGTCGAGTCGTTTTCACACCAAACTTCTTAGCTATTTTTCTCAAGTTGGAAATAGACCTCGATTGTAAATCTTCTTCACTCAATAGATCTTCGACTTCCCACATAGCTTCAGAAAATTTCATGCGATCAATGTGTTTCATAAAAAGATGTTTGTATTCATCTGTCCAATTATCTGCATATTTAAGTTGGGTAACACCAAAATCATGATAGGCTTTCATTTTATAGAGATAGTCATCACAAAACGCTCTTATCTTTGCAGATGAAGCACAAAGATTCAAAAGATCTGGATAATATATTTCAACCATCATAGCTCGTATAAGATCTGTTTCACCTCTACTGAGCAAATCTCTAAATACAGTAACGATTTCTTCTTGTTTAAAGTCTTCTTGCACTTCCATTTTTATTTCATCTCACAAAAAAATATGTAACTTTATAATATTATACTATCATTAATTACTGATTTCGATAACGTATATTTATCGCCCTATTTTTTTGCTCTCTTTTTCCAACAACTGTCTAAGCCGAAGTAATTTTCTCAAAATCCATTCACCATGCAAATCACTAAATTATCTTTTTCTTCAACTTAATCTTACTGAACAAAGATCGTAGTAAAACACAAAATATATAACATATTTATATATTTTATTGGGATTTAAACAATATCTTTTCTATTTTCACAGGCAGGGCAATGTTGTCTAATTCTTGACCAGCGATCAATACAATGTACATGGAAACACTGTTTGCAAATATCACATTTCTTTTGAGAACAGAATTGGTTGTCTTTGATATTAAGTCCTTCACATCTGATACAAACAGAATCAAGATCTTGAGCACAAATAATACATCTATTATAACTGGTGTCGATCTCGCCATGATCCGATCGTACACTAAAAGTCTGAAAAGCAATCATCTGCATGATTTCCTCGGGTAAAGAACTTCCCAACGGGTTTCGAAATCGATTAACGAGATAAAAGGTTAAAATACGTTTTCTATCTTCTTTTGGTATATATTCATATATATTTTCCAATCTAAGACACCCTGTCAATGCAGAAGTAACAATATCTTTGTTTTTTGACACTATTACTTTTTCAAGCTTGGGTAGTAAGCGAATAGAGGAAGTGACCTCTTTTAGAGGATTTAATTGCAAATCTATAATTCTTAATTCTTTATTTTTGTGGAGATTATCAGGGAAGGATTCCAGACGATTATTTAATAGATTCAAGTACCTCAAATTAGGAAGGACACTCAAATCAGGTAATTCCTTAAGATTCTTGTGTGCTAAGCTCAAATAAGTCGTATTTCGAAAAACAGTCATTACTTCTCCGTTGCAGATAATAGAAACGCTTATAGACATAGTTAACTTAAACTGTGTTATCGTATCGAATTATTTTTAAAAAAAACATTTTTTTTATTTATGTAGATAATAACCCTTGTCTACTGGAAACCCGTTGTTCGAGTCCTTTTATTCCCTTATCAATAAGAGGCTTGGCTTTTTCTCCTATTTTTTCCACTCCTTGTATAATTCGGTTTTCTAGTATGTAGAATTCACAAAGTGCTTTTTCAACAGTTTTTTCAACTTTGTGAAATGCACTATACATAATGCAACAAATAACAATGAGAACAATTAAAATAAGAATGAGGAGAATTATCACTCCAATCCACCATCCAACATTATCAGTCCATACCATTTTAATAGAATAAAGAAAAAATGAATTTATCATTGCATTCTTCATAAAAAATGGACATTGAACAACTAAGAAAATGGTGAAAAGATACTTGTAAAATTGCCAACGAAAATGGAAGAAACCAGATGGTATTTAAGATAATACAAAATCTATAAGATGTAAATTTCCCAAATTTACATATTTTAAAAGTTTGCACTATATTGATTTCTTCATCATCTATGTGTAAGGAAGTTTCTCGATACTGCTTTTCTTTTTTTTCTCCTGGATCAAGTTGAAGAAAAAGATAATTGTTCAGTGATTTGTTTCTCCAACATCAAGTTGAAGAAAAAAATAATGGTTGTTGTTCTTTTTTTCTCCAACATCAAGTTGAAGAAAAAGATAATTATTCAGTGATTTGTTTTTCCAAGATCAAGTTGATTGGATATTTAGAGTTCTTATATAATATGTGCATATATTTACATATAATCACTGTTTTTGTCATGAATAATACTTTCTTAGTTTATTGATATAAGCGCAGAGATAAGATAAACTATAGGTACCTTTTCTTATTTCCTCAACTTGAGATGAAGAAAGATAACCTTTGCCTTGGGCAAAGGAAAGTACTTCTTCTATCGTTCTGAATTGTTGATTATCTACACTGCAACTCTTTGATTCTCTGTTACACTGTTTGATGTAATCTTTAAATGGAATACAAGACAGTCTTTTCAATGGATGATTGAGATCATTATAAATACCTTTCTGTTTGTCGATATATCTTTGAAGTTTATTTTTCTTTCCTTTGCGTTCCAAATCAATGGAATAATCTATCATCCTCTGAGTGTCCCAGATCATATAACCTAAACCAGCAATGAGTAACCCCTCCATCTCAATAGTGGGTATATAGTAGTTGGAACCATCTAAAGACAATATAGGATCGCCACCCAAGAAAGTGTTATAAGGAAAAGTAAGAGTTTCTGGAAGGGCAACCCAAAAATCAATGATATGATCCACATCCCATTCTTTATCATCAAGAGTTCGCAATTGATAGCTAATGGAAATATTTGTCCCTCCTTTTACGGGTTGAAATAAATTGAAATATTTTCCTGTTTCTCGGTTTTTTCCCATTTTTAGTCCATAATTTTTGGATAAAACATCATCCATATGCTGCTTATTTTTCAGATAAAACGTATTCAGTGTATTCTCAAAAGTCTTACTAACTTCATTATTATAATCATACATTATTTTTTTGTTAGATTCAGTAAGTTCAACTCTCCTATCAGCAGTTAGTTTAATATCAAAGTCTCGAGTGAAAAATATTTGTGGACCAATAAAGTATCTATTGAGAACATCTCCTCCAGAAATGATCAATTTTAGATAAGCATCAGAGTCATTCATTTTCTTGATCATGTTGAATATGGGTACTTCCATAGTATCCTTCACAAAAAAATATGCACCATCGAAATCAGCCATTTTTATTGTTAATTGGGATTTTCTTATTTGTAAAAGTTGAATATGAGAAAATCACACCATAAAAATAAAAAATCCAGTCCTTCTTTTTTATTTTTTAGCAGCAACAGCTTGATATTAATGAATTTGTCAGGATTAAAGGATTAGATTTTATAACTATAAAATTATAAAATCTGTACTTGGTCATATTAGGCCAGTGAAGAAATAACATGGTAGACCAACTACACATCATTTTTCTTCAAATTGGTAACATATAGTAGAATTTCATACTATATATATATATTATTGAAGTATTCGAAATTTTGTGCCTTGTTTTAAAATGAACAAACAACCTGATATGATGTTTGGTCCTTTAGGAAATATCATTTATAACGTAAGTCCCGAATTCTCTAAATTTATGATTGAACAAAATAAGTATCAAATGAATCTTTCATTGTGGAAGAAATATATTATTTGGAAATATACAGTGTCTTCAACTCCCATCACAAATTTTCTTCTTCAACTACAGAGAGGAATTCAAAGAACAGCCAACAAATGGACATTAGATTTTTTTTGGGATTATGATATTGATTTTTATGGAGCTAAAAATATTGAATCACCATTTAAGAAATGGATGCAATACTTTGAAAGACCAAGAGACTATGTTATGTTAGATAATCGTGAGAAATTCAAGATTTCTAAAGAAATTATTAAACAGTTCCAGATGGATTTGAGAAACATTATCATCAAAGCGCCCAAAACTGAGAGCGATTTTTATGTATATAAAGCATCTGGATTTTATAGTGGAGTTCCTTTAGAAGAAGGAAATTTAGTGTCTCGTAGTATTTCACAACAAATATTTGATGAACCTATTTTTTTGGAACAAAAACCATTCAATAGTACAACTTATAACCCTAAATTAAACTTTGACCAATTCTTAGATAGGCAGAAAAGATGTTGTATGTTTGAGGTGAAAATTCCTAAAGGTAGCTCTGTGTTGGCTATTTCTGATTATATTCATGCGCATCCTTATGAAAAAGAAATTCTGTTACTACCTGATGTCGATTTTGAGATTGTCAAGACCAAAAAAATCGGTATGACCTTTATCAAAAGAGGCGTTCATAAATACAAAATTCAGTCCAAACCTTATCATATTGGTCCTGTTTTTGAACAAAATATTTCTTCTTGCAAAGAAGATGTTGGGTGGTACGAATTAACACTTTTCGAAACCAACCTTGTTTCTTAAACGGATCTTAAAAAATGGAACAAGCAAACGCAAATGAAGAAGTCACAACATATCACTGCCTTTATTCCAGAAAGCCAAAGTTCGAAATATCAACTTCATAATATACAAATTTACGATTCTGGAGAGATAAAGAACCTTATTCAGTCGCCATCAACGGAATTGGTAAATTTCCATCTCGTCCTTAAAGATTTATTACCCAGAGGAAGAATTTTTGGTAGTGGACCAGTCTTTAAGAACCAGACATCATTGAATATTTCCCGTTCTTTGCAGGAATACATTCAAAACATACAATCTACCAAAGAAATTTTTTTAGGTGATATCAAGATAGGAAAAGATTACAAGTATGATATATATCTGGGAGAAGAAATAGCAGGGAAAATAGAAGATCGTCAGGATTCTATAAGTTTGGATGATTTCTATGAGCTTAAATCTCTTACAGAAGACAAATATAACCTTTGTTGGACTCCAAGAGAAGTTATACAAGGGTTTAAGTTGCGAAAAGATAAGACAAAAATCATATTGAGTGATTTTTTTGTTGATCATTCTCAGACTATTGAAATGGAGATTTATGTGGCTCTTCCTTTCTCTGAAAATTTCTTGGGTAATGACCCTCGATCACCACATGCAGATTTTTTGGAGAAATTTCAAGAGAAGTGGGGCATACAACGTCCATGGAGATATACCTGCGTCAAAAATTGGATTTTAATCCCGCGATTCAATCTGGATGGTGAAGTCTTTTTTGATGATGATGAAATCACTGATTATGCTAGAGATCTAAGATATCAAATCTGGAAACTATCTATCACTGAGGAAACTTTCTATTCATGCATCGAAAAACTCAATGCTTATCTACGTTTTGTAAAAATGTTTTCAGATAACGATGATATAAATACTAAATCTTTAAGAATTAAAGATCAGGTTCAGATTCGTTTGGCACAGGAATTCAAACATGAAGATATTGTAGAATTTTTAGAAATTTTGGAAGATTTTTTTAGTAGTTCTGTGGCTTATGTTCATGCATTGGTTTGTGATTTGGAAGCTCTAGAATTTGTTAAATCTAAAAAGGCTAGATTAGATACATCTTTTGTTGAACAATCCTTAGAAACTATACATTATTTGCTGAAGGAACACAAAATAAATGATCAACTGGGTACTCTTAAAAAATATGTTGTTGACCATGCAAAATCTTATCTCCAGATTGATCCTCAAAAAATTTTATTCCAACAAAAATGATGTATATAACACAAGTAGTTCCAAAAAATGTGGTATCTATTTCCTCCTGAAATCAAGGAAAAAATCATATCCAAAATATCATTGAAAGAATTGGTAAAAATTTCAGAAATAAATAAGAATTGTAATGAATATGTTCAAAATCGCATACGCAGTTATATGTTAGAACAGCTTGAGAATGTTGTCGCCAGTGAAGATCAACAAAGAATGAAGCAATGGAAAGAAATTTACTATGATAAACTGCCCATTGATGATCCAGAGAGAAAAATTATTATATATGCTATTTTCTTCTTTTCTGGTAAATATTGTATTCCGATAAATTTTATCCCATACATATTTCAATGTATCATACCCGAAGAATATCAACACTTTGTGCAGCTCGGATATTTATTCTGTCAAGATATAAAAATACCTGCATTGCAGGAGATAAAATATGAGGATATACTAACCAAAACACCAGAAGTAGATCATCCCCTTTTTGGAAAAATGACTGTTCATAACCCTTATTTTTCACAAGTATTTAAAGAACAACTTTCCAAGTTGTTCGAAAAAACATCTTAGCTCTTGGGAGCTAAGACGTAATAAAACATATGTTTTTGCCTTCAAAAATGCATGATTTCAAGGAAGATGTAAGTTAGTTAATAATAGTGTAACAAACATATAATTATTCCCTGTCAGGAAAAAGATTATTATCTGGATTAACTATATTTCTGAATTGCCTTCTTTTTTTTCAGAGACAACTTCATCTTTTTCATCAAGTTGATCTTGGAAAAACAACTAATGACAACTTCATCTTTTTCATCAAGTTGATCTTGGAAAAACAACTAATGACAACTTCATCTTTTTCATCAAGTTGATATTGGAAAAACAACTAATGACAACTTCATCTTTTCTTTGACTTGATTTTGAAGAAACAACTAATGACAACTTCATCTTTTCTTTGCTTTGATTTTGAAGAAACAACTAATGACAACTTCATCTTTTTTCATGAAGTTGTTTCTGAAAAACAACTAATGACAACTTCATCTTTTTCATCAAGTTGATATTGGAAAAACAACTAATGACAACTTCATCTTTTTTTCATGAAGTTGTTTCTGAAAAACAACTAATGACAACTTCATCTTTTTTCATGAAGTTGTTTCTGAAAAACAACTAATGACAACTTACTTTTTCATAAACTTGATGTTGAAGAAACAACTAATGACAACTTCATCTTTTTCATCAAGTTGATCTTGGAGAAACAAATATCAACAACTTCATCTTTTTCATCAAGTTGATCTTGGAGAAACAAATATCAACAACTTCATCTTTTTCATCAAGTTGATC
>Ga0114931_10009118_pt1 | contig 11925 bp, 13 predicted proteins | sample 2SBtaG_FD_89579 | JGI IMG/M metagenome (GOLD analysis project Ga0114931, IMG submission 89579) | Deep subsurface microbial communities from Kolumbo volcano to uncover new lineages of life (NeLLi) - 2SBTROV14_V59a metaG | ecosystem: Environmental > Aquatic > Marine > Volcanic | place: Kolumbo...
CTCGAGTTTTGCAGCACAGGAAGCGCAATCGATATTTTTGAGATGATATTTTTCCATTATTCCGTTACGTGTTCCTTTAATTGATTTACCAGCGTTTTAACATGATCGTCATCGAGACTGTAATAGACCATTTTTCCTTCTTTCCGGTCTTTGACAAGTCTGGCTCCTTTTAGTAACCGTAAATGATGTGAGACGGCAGAAATTTTTGAATCTACCACCGCGGTCAGGTCACACACACAGAGTTCATTTTCCGTTAGGGCCAAAACAATTTTCAACCGGGTAGGCTCACCAAGCAATTTGAATATGCCGGCAATCGTACGTGTATGCCGTTCGGCAGGTAGTAACGCTTTGGTTTCATCGACCTTGGCTTTATCGATAATTTCAACTTCACAAACAGGAGCAGTGGTTTTCATAATTTTATCATTTGAATATTTGTTCAAATATAAATAATAAGATTGTAAAAGTAAAAATCATTAGTGGGTTTGACCAGAGCAGAAACTTTTAAAAAAACTTGACCCTCGCCCATGGTACAGACCACATATTAACTGCAAAAAGCAAAGGGCAATCAAAGAGGCATTACGCCCCTCAAAAAAGGTGAAGTTTACCAATGTCCTGAGAAGAATTGTAGCTGTGAAGTTACCGAAGCCAAGGGTGCTCCTGCAGATTGCAAGGGAAATCAGAAACCGACCTGCTGCTGCGGCAAGACCATGGTAAAAAAAGAGGAATAATTGAAACAGGGCGGGTCTGGTCTCGCCCTGTTTTTTTAATAAGCCACTGGAACACTGATTTACACAGAATTTTTCTGGCTTCCATGGCAATTTACTACAGTGAGATACAAAAGACAGAGATGGAGCAATTTTGTATAGTTATTTTTAATGATACCATGATGAGTAGTTCAGATACTATTACATACAAAATCGGAGAAGTGGCGCAACGCGCTCATGTGAATAAGGAGATGATACGCTATTATGAGAGAAGGGACCTGATTACAAAGCCCGAACGTCGTCGCTCCGGTTACCGCATATTTACACAGAAACAAATAGATGAGATCAGGTTTATTAAACGCGCCCAGGAGTTGGGTTTTACATTGAGGGAGATCAAGGGGATGCTGGCATTGCGCGTGGATGAGAATGTCCCCTGTGAAGAAGTCCGTGCCGAAGCCAGAAAAAAAGTTCAGGATGTGACTCAAAAAATTAAAGACCTGGAGCAGATTAAGAGAGTATTATTGGATCTGATTGATTCTTGCCTGAAGAATACACAAACAGAGGGTTGTGTTATCCTGAATGCCATGGAAGGGGAAAATGAAATCGGTGAAAAGCTTTGATTGTTAGCAGGTAATCACCTGATTGCAAGAGAGGAGCAATTCCTGCGATTACAATTTATGGAATGGATTGATGAATGAGTAAATGTACTGATCCGGACATTCATCCATCCATTTTTACCCCTAACCTTAAAATAATTTTAGTTGACATACCATAGGGGGGTATAGTATATTGGTGGTGGAATTTAATTCAGAGAGGTGAAATAATGAAAGCAGAAACGAAACAACAAATCCTCTCGCGGCTGCGACGTATTGAAGGTCAGGTCCGCGGGTTACAGCGAATGGTTGAGGAAGACCGGTATTGCATCGACATCCTGACGCAAACGGCATCCACGACAGCCGCTTTATATGGCATTAGGGATATGCTGATGACCCAGCACCTGGAAACATGCGTGGCGGCATCGCTTGAAAATGATGATCCGGAAGAAAAACGCGAACGGATTGACGAAGTAATCACCGTTTTTTCCCGGTTCAGGAAATGAAAACAAGACAAGGTAAGAATAGAATGATTAGGTATTTGTCCTAAATATTTTAAGAATGATGAACAACGAGGTTCAAAAATGGCAAAAGATGTAGTATGCGGGATGGATGTTAACACTCCATCTGAGTTTAAAAGCACATATAAGGATCAGACATACGAATTTTGCTCGGATTCGTGCAAAACCAAATTCGATGCTGATCCGCAGAGCTATGCGGCAGACCCTTTACCCCAGGTTGCTACATACAACAGAGATTCAAAAGGCATAGAGAAACTGGATATACCGGTTAGCGGGCTGGACTGTGCGGCCTGTACCGTGACCATTGAAAAGGAAATCAGAAAGATTCCGGGGATCGCCAAGGCCAGCGTCAACTATGCGATGGAAAAAGCTTACGTGGAATACGACCCGGACCAGGTCCCATTCAGCCAGATCACCGGTGCCATACGCAAGGCCGGTTACCGGACGAATGAGGCTGAGATGAGTCTGGGAATCGGAGGCATGTATTGTGCCTCCTGTGTTACCAAGATTGAAAAAGAACTGGAAACCACTCCCGGCATTCTTAAAGCAAGTGTAGACTTGGCTTCCGAATCGGCCCGGATCAAATATGTTCCGGCCATGGTACGGTTTAACGATGTGAAAAATATCATCAGCCGTTTAGGATACCAGGTTTATGAATCTGTTCCTTCAGTCGAAGGTACTGATAAAGCGGTGAAAGATGCGCCTGTCGACGAGAATCAACTGGCCCGGGAGCGGGAATACAAGACGCTGCTGCATAAATTTATTTTTGCAGCGGTGGTGGCCGTGCCTGTTCTCTTTTTTAGTTATCCTGAGCTTTGGGGACTGCCTGCGCAATTTCAGCCGGGCAGCCCGACGCTGCGGTATATCTGGATGGTGATGAGCCTGATCAGTCTTCCCGTGATGTTCTGGTCGGGAGGGCAGTTTTTTACAGGTGCGTGGGCCGCTTTTAGAAACAGGTCAGCTAATATGCACACCCTGATAGCAACAGGTATTACGGCTGCCTGGTTATACTCAAGTGTTGCTACATTTTTCCCACAAATTTTCCCAACCCAGGCACTGGCAGGCCAGTTTTTTGACACCATAGCCGTTGTAGTGGCCCTGGTAGTGCTGGGCATGGCATTGGAAATACGGGCCAAGGGTAAAAGCTCTGAAGCTATTAAGAAGCTAATCGGACTACAGGCGAAGACAGCCAGGGTGATACGAAATGGTCAGGAGATGGATATTCCTATTGAGGAGGTTGTTCTGGATGATATTATACTGGTTCGACCGGGGGAAAAGATTCCGGTTGACGGTGAGATCGTGGAGGGAACCTCTGCCGTGGATGAAGCCATGATAACCGGGGAACCGATCCCGGTAGAGAAACAGGTTGGTGATGATGTAATCGGTGCAACGATTAACAAGACCGGTTCTTTTAAGTTCAAGGCCACGAAAGTGGGTAAGGATACGGCTTTGTCACAAATCATTCAGATGGTCCAGCAGGCCCAAAGTTCGAAAGCACCCATCCAAAAAATCGCAGATAAGGTTTCGGGATACTTTGCACCGACCGTAATCATCCTGGGTATTTTGTCATTTGTCATATGGTTTGATTTTGGCCCGCAACCCAACCTCATCTATGGTCTTATTGTGGGTATTACCGTTTTGGTAATCGCCTGTCCGTGTGCCCTTGGGCTGGCAACGCCTATATCCCTAATGGTTGGAGTCGGCAAAGGAGCCGAGAATGGCATTCTGATACGGAGTGGCAGTGCCCTCCAAACGGCCCAAAAGCTCAATACCATTGTCCTGGATAAAACGGGAACCATTACAGAAGGGAAGCCGTCGTTAACCGATGTCATTGTGATCAACGGTTTTAAAGAAGAAGAGGTATTAAAACTGAGCGCCAGCGTGGAGAAAGCATCGGAACATCCGCTGGGTGAAGCGATTATCAATGGCGCACGGGAAAAGGACCTCGAACTTGTTGATCCCAAAGATTTCGAAGCCATCCCGGGACACGGGGTCAAGGCTGTTGTCGGTAAAAAACAGGTTTTGCTTGGGAATCTCAAACTCATGAAAGCCGAATCGATCGAGCTCGGCAACCTGGAAGAACAGAGTACGCAATTGGCCGATCAGGGGAAAACCCCAATGTTTGTGGCCATCGATGGAAAAGCCGCCGGAGTTGTTGCCGTCGCCGACGTGGTAAAACCGGACTCAAAAGCAGCCATCGCTCATCTGAAGAAGATGGGACTGGAGATCGTCATGATTACCGGAGACAATGCGCGAACAGCCAATGCTATTGCCCGTCAGGTGGGTGTGGATCGGGTATTGGCCGAAGTTTTGCCTGAAGACAAAGCCTTTAATGTGCAGAAACTTCAAAGCGAAGGCAAAAAGGTGGCAATGGTTGGAGACGGCATTAATGATGCTCCGGCCCTGGCGCAGGCAGACATTGGTCTGGCTATCGGAACCGGTACCGATGTGGCTATAGAGGCATCGGATATCACTCTGATAAAAGGAAGTCTGAATGGTGTGGTAACCGCTATCCAGCTCTCCCGCGCTACGATGAAAAATATTCACCAAAACCTGTTTGGCGCCTTCTTCTATAACGGATTGGGAATCCCTATTGCTGCCGGGGTATTGTACCCGGTTCTGGGAATTCTTCTCCCGCCTATGTTTGCCGGTGCCGCCATGGCATTCAGTTCGGTTACCGTAGTCAGTAATGCCAACCGGCTGAGAAATTTTAAACCAATCATTGTAACCAAATAAAACGGAGGTCCATCATGGGACTTACACAAATTATTGTAACACTGGCCGGTCTCGCCCTTAGCGGCCTGGTAGCCTGGTACTTCTGGTTCAGTAACGACGAAGGGACGAGGCTTTCCACTGGCGGTGTGGGGCTTCAGGAGGCTCTTGTCACCGTCAAAGGCGGGTATTCCCCTAATGTGATCGTAGTTGAGGCGGGCAAACCGGTCCGTCTAAACTTTCGCAGGGAAGAAACGGCCGCCTGCTCGGAACAGGTCATATTCCCGGACTTCGGGAAACAGGCTACGCTTACCCCTCACAAAACCATTCCGGTTGAATTCACACCTGACAAACCCGGTGAATACGAGTTTCAATGCGCCATGGGAATGCTCAGAGGTAAACTGATTGTGGAAAACGGAACAGGGAAATAAAACAAAACAGCCTTCAGAAATGGATACGAATAATAAGCTCGTGACAGATCCGGTATGCGGTATGGAAATCGATCCTGCCACATCCGAAATCACGAGCGTCTATAACTATGAGCGTTATCACTTTTGCACACCATTGTGCAAAGTGACGTTCGAACTGGAACCTGAGAAGTATGTACATCCCGAAAGTTTTCGGGACGCCGATCAATCATAAAAACAGAAACAAAAATAAGAGGTAGACCAATGGCAAAAGATCCCGTATGTGGAATGGAAGTAGCTGAAAAGACAACCGGGTTCGTATCACAATATCAGGGTAAAGCCTGGTATTTCTGTGGCGCCGGCTGCAAAAAGGCATTCGATGAAAATCCGGAGAAATATGCCGGCAAAAAAGATGATGATTCCGGTCACGCACATCATCATCACTAAACTTTAAATAAAATAGAAAGGAAATCTTATGAACGATCAAACCTACGCATGCCCGGTCAGCGGTATGGTGATTCACGACATTACGAGAGCACCATATACTTCATACCAGGGCAAAAAGTACTTCTTCTGTTGCGCCAGTTGTCTGGACAAATTTGTTGAAAATCCTGAAAAATATCTTAATGGATCTCACTCTGGCGGTTGCTGCCACAGTCATTAACAAATATAATGTCAGCCGTCAGACGGATCTTCACTTAGAATCTTGAAAGTCTTGAGAAGATACCGTCTGATGACTGCATCAAACTATGAGAAATAATCTCCATGAATATTACAAAAGATCATAATGATTATGAGGTAAATGTGCAGGCTACTAACCACGTAAGAAGCCGCTACTCCCTCTTTTCTCATATCTACGACTTCATGGAATGGCCCATTGAACGGTGGGCATACCGAAACTGGAGAAAGCAGCTTTGGGCGGGTTTACCACCCGGCAATATTCTGGAAATCGGAGCTGGTACCGGTAAAAATATTCCTTATTATCGTCCCGATATGAAAATCACGGCTATCGATTTGACACCGGCTATGCTCGAATGGTATAAGAAAAGGCTGAAAACCAATCCTGCCGATGACTTACACACGATACCGGTTATTATGGACGCCCAAGATCTCACCTTTGAAGATGACACCTTCGATGCTGTGGTCGCCACGTTCGTTTTTTGTTCCGTGCCCGATCCGGTCCTCGGACTTTCCGAGGCCCTGAGAGTAACCCATCCCGGTGGTGAATTACACCTGCTCGAACATATGGCTGCCGACTCGTCCGGGCTTCGCAGATTCATGAGAGAGCTTGACAGGTCGTTTCATTATCTGACCGGCGTCCACGTCGCCCGGGAAACAGTAAGCAATGTTCAGAAATCAGGATGGACGATTGAAAGTATACAGGTTCTGAATGGATCTGGTATTTTTAAAAAGATTGTAGCCCGTAAAAAATAACGGATTCGTTCACCTCCCTTAAAAAAATTTCAGCTACGATTCAGGAACGTTTAAGCTTTTCCGGCCTACCTTTCACGCAACCAGAACAGGATTATTAACTGTAAATGAACGCATGATGAATCGAAAGGATTTCCTTAAGAAAGGCTTAGGTGTTTCTGCGGCTGCGGCCATTGCACCCCGGAAACTCTTCGGCGAGGAGGCGCGGAAACGTAATGCCCGGTTATTTTCCAAGCCACTCAAACCCACTATCAATGGAAAATGGAAAGAGTTCCATCTCTACATCACCATCGCTGAACACGAGCTTGTCCTCGGCAAGAAGATACATACGCTTGCCTTCAACGGGCAGATACCAGGTCCCGAGATCAGGGTCAATGCCGGGGACAAGGTGCGCGTCTTTTTTGAGAACCGAACAGAATTGAACCACACTATCCACTGGCATGGCCTTTATGTCCCCTGGCGGATGGATGGTGTGCCCTATTTGACTCAGATGCCGGTGAAACCCGGAACAACGTTTGTCTATGAATTTGAGGCCAAACCCTTCGGAACCCATTTTTACCATTGTCACTGGAGTACCATGCTGCATATGCAGTCCGGAATGTTTGGAGCGATCATTATCGATGATCCGGATGATCCTATAAAGAAAGAATTCCCGTACGACCGGGATTACACGCTCGTTTATTCCCAACATGACGTGAATTTCATGCGTGAATCGCTCAACGACATGCTCAATCGTATGAAGCAGCGTATGTATCTGATGAAAAAGGGAGAATTCGATCCGGAGCGTTTCGGCATTTTTGATAATTATGATCAATTGAAAAAGTATGTTGACGCCGGATATCAGCCACCCTATTTAAACAATCGTCGTTCCCCGGCAGGGTTGCCTGTAGCCAATTATTTCCTGGTAAACGGCAAGGCCTATCCCAACTCGCCGGTGATATATATCAAAGAAGGGGAACGGATCCGGCTGAGGATGATCAATGCAGGGATGAAAGAACATTATTTGCACCTGCACGGTCACGATTTCTGGGAAGTTGCCGATGACGGGCGTCCTATCAAATATCCCCGTCAGATGAATACAGTGCGATTGAGTCCCGGCAAGACCTCTGATATCATTATCGAAGGAAACAACCGGGGACTCTGGGCTTTCCATGATCACGATTCCCGCGGATCGACCAATAACGGATTATATCCCGGCGGTACGTTCACCTTCCTTGCCTACGAGGACCTGCCCGATCACGAACGGGAGACGGAGATGATGATGGGGAATATGAAGATGAAAAAGACACTACCCATCATTGATCTTGATGAATAAAAACAGGACGCTTTAAATCCACTATCAAAATGATGAAAAAGATTCTATATACAACCATTTTATCTTTGTTTGTTTGGCTGGTATCAGCAGGAGTTCGGCAGAGTTATGCACAGGTGATGCCGGAATTCGAACTTGCCGCCCGAGGTGTGATGTCGGTGAACGGACAACTGGCTAATAGTCATACCAGCAGTGCTACCAATGACTTCTCCGACAGCTCTGTACTCCTTGGACTTCGTGAAAAACTGTACAACGACTTCCGCGGGCGGTTGGTAGTTGGCTTTCAGTTCCCGGATGCGAGGTCCAATCTCGGGCAAATATTCTTTCACCAGGTGTTTGTCCAGCTTGACGATCATACAAACAACTTCCTGCTGGGGCGCACCCGGCTGTACAGTCGCCTGATCGATTTTCCGACACTGCGCGATGATGACGCGCTGGATTTTACCGACGTATTGAATCCCTTTTCGAATGGTATAAATACGCAAGACAGCCAGTACGGGAATATCATTCAGTATGCTCATGTCTTCGATCAACGTTTCTGGATACGGGCTTATGGAACCCACTACACCCAAAACCCGACCATTCTTGGCATGCAGGAGACCAATTTCAGCACTAACGGTGGTGGCGGAGTATTTGAATATCTCGTTCCCGGTTCTCAAATCTGGAACCGGCCGGTATTGCAGCAACTTGGCGTGGGAACGAATATCTTTTCCACCCGACGTTATCCCGGAATTGATAAAAAGGAAGTTCTGACTAGCCTCCAGGCATCGACAATCATCAATCTGAAAAGAGATCCTGTTAACTTCATTGACCTGAGACATCAGACCCTTTGGAACCTGGGATTTTCTGATGATGTCAATCAGTTACACAATTTCTTTGATGTGACCCGTGCTCGCTCCGTGGCAACATATACGACGTTCAGGTTCCTGCATAGCAAGCTGGAAGTGCCAACCTACCAATTAGCACTTGGATTCGGTTATAAAACGTTTACCGGCTTGAAGCAGAAAACCAATGAATTCCAGGTCATCGCCAACGGTTTTTACCGGATCGGTGAGAATTTCGATGTCGGGCTGCAGTACGAATTCAAGCATCTGAATGGTGATCTCCAACAGTTGAACAGCGGTCGCTCTACGATCAACTCTCTGAAACTGGCCGTAATCTTCTCTACGGATTTCCTGTTCAACAAGCAGTTCGACAACCGGAATTCGCTTCTTAATCTTGAGCATGGGTATATAAATTAAAAGAAATGCTCTGTCCGAGCACCCACACCCTGGTGGATGGATCTTCTTTCTGCCGGGGTGTACTCTTTTTGGGATTTGTAAAAGATGTAATCACCTAACCATATTCTCAAATTTAAGCTTGTTTTAAGGTTCTCCGCTTATGTTGTAAATGATCGATAAAAAGTTGACCACAATACCCTATTAAAATCCGTGTCTCATTATTTGATACAGATTGGGTGTTCGATCTCCATCAATTGCTAATAATTACCAGGTTAGGATTCAGATATGAAAACCATTAAAGTGATCGTAATTACACTTGTCGTTGAAATCATTATTTTCTTGGGCGTTAGTCTGACCGGTCTTTACAATGTATCAGTATTGTCACCGGATCCGGGTATCATGCAGTGGTTTTTTTCAACGACAAGCGATCACTCTGTCGAACATCATGCAAAAGGCATCAAACTCCCCGATTTAAACGACAGCGCGATGGTTGCTGTTGGTTTCGATCACTACAATGAAATGTGTGTTAGTTGTCATGGTGCTCCAGGAGTGAAGCGATCTGAGGTTGGACAAGGATTGTTCCCCCAAGCGCCCGATCTCACCGAATCAGCCAAAGAAATGCCGGCCAGAGAACTTTTCTGGGTCGTGAAAAACGGGATCAAAAGTACCGGTATGCCAGCCTTCGGAAAGACTCATTCCGATCAGAAGATTGATGATATCGTTGCTTTCCTCGAGAAAATGAAAAATATGTCACCGCAGGAATACCAACAGATGAAAAAATCGCTGGGGCATGGGGAAATGTCCGGGCAAGATTAGGAGTGGGAATTGAATGCTTGATTGGATGGTGGAATACGAAACATTAAGATGTCATCCTGATTTTATCTGCCGCGGCGGATAAAATCAGGACCTCGTGTGAACCGGCAACGATTGTTGTAACTGAAACCATAGTTGCCGGATGTTGACGAGATCCTACGTCGGGTTTGCAAGCAAACCGACATCAAACCGACATCAGGATGACATTTAACGTGGGAAAGAGTGGGTTTCCAGTCCCCCAGTTCCGGAAAATGATATCAGTAGTGTTAAAGTCTGCATAGTCCGTTATTTTATTACGAGCGATTATTCCCCAAAGAATTAAAACATTTATTTTCGATACACATCAGATTCATAATAATGTGGTTGTTACTGGTTGAAGATGAAAAACAATTGGCAAACTCCATGAAACAGGGTCCGGAGGAAGAGGGGTACTCTGTTGAAGTTAGTCACGATGGAGAAGATGCCGAGGTCCAGGGATTAACGAATGATTATGATATTGTTATTCTCGATTGGCGTCTGCCTGGAAGAGATGGCCGAAGGATTCTGGAGCGATGGCGTCGTGAAAACCGGATGTTTCCGGTATTGATGCTTACGGTTCTTGGAGATACCGAGCATAAGATACAAGGTCTGGATGCCGGTGCTGACGATTATCTGGGTAAACCGTTTGCATTTGAAGAATTGCTGGCCAGACTCAGGGCGCTTTTGCGCCGCCAAAAGGAGGTTTCCGCCGGTCCGATGATCGTTCAGCATGGTCCGATCCGGATTGATGTCCGTAAACGCCTGGTTTTGTTTTGTGATGATGAACTTATTCTGCGTCCCAAAGAATTTACCCTGCTGGAATTATTACTGGAACATCCCAGCGACGTCTTTTCTAAAACTCAACTGGCAGAGAGGGTCTGGGGATCGGCTTATTATATCAGCGACAATGTGATTGAGGTTACGGTTTCCACACTCCGGCAAAAACTGACGTATGCATGGCGACAGCATCAGGAGGAAGACAACCAGGGAAACAGTACTTTGATCGAGACCATCCGGGGGGCGGGCTATAGGCTGAATGCGGAACTACTCAACAGGATTTCGTGTGAAGGATAAGATCCCCTTCTTCAACCGGATGCCGGTATCGATTAGGCTGGCTATTTGGTACGGACTCAGCATGTTCATTATGCTGAGTATCTTTGCTTTTTTTCTGTATGAATCCTTCCATCAGGCATTACACCACGACTACGACCGGCATCTCCAGTTTGAAACCGAACAATTACTACCGCACATTGTCTATAAAAACGATTCGCTTTCTATTAATCTGAATGATTACGGACGAACGGAGGCACTGATAAGCAAGGGAACAGAAGGTACGTTTGTCCGGCTTTACAGCCTGAATCAGGGGATTATCTATCGGAGTCTCAATATAGCAGGTGATACAACTTTATCGTTCGATCCGCCGCACAATGCTGAACGGGCCTCCATGAGCCGCACCTGGCACGATCTGCCGGCAAGGACATTGTACAATCCCATAAAAAGAAACGGACGATTGGTGGGGTGGCTTGAAGTTACCGGGTATGAATGGACTTTGCATGATGAACTGCGACGGCTAAGAGATTATATGGTTTTGATTATCCTGATCTGCATTCTCTTTTCCATCGGAGGCGGGTATTGGCTGGCCAATCGTGCACTATCACCGATCTCTTCCTTTATCGACGCGGCCCGATCTGTTCGATCCAGTGAATTGTCGCGTCGTTTGCCTGTGAATCATCAGATACGGGATGAGCTAACAGAATTAGCCAACACCTTTAATGAGATGCTCGATCGTCTCGAAAAAGGGTTCGAACGGGAAAAACGATTCACTTCCGATGCTGCACATGAGCTATTAACGCCGTTAGCCTCTATTCTGAATCAAACGGAAGTGCTCCTGCGAAAACAGAGATCGACGGGTGAGTACAGGGATGGCATAGAACAACTGCATGAGCAGGCTGGTAAGGCAAGTGAGATGGTTCAGTTGCTTTTGCAATTGTCTCGCGTAGAAGCCACCAGGCAAGTTGAGATGCATGAGGTTGAAATGAGCGAAGTCATTCTTTCACAAATAGAAAAACTGACCGAGATCATTAAACGAAAAAAACTGCGTGTCTTGTTGGCAGAAGCCGATCCGGGAAGTATCCGGATGAATCTTTCTCACGCTGAGCAGATCGTTTTCAACCTGTTGAACAATGCCGTAAAA
>Ga0114931_10009119_pt1 | contig 11925 bp, 11 predicted proteins | sample 2SBtaG_FD_89579 | JGI IMG/M metagenome (GOLD analysis project Ga0114931, IMG submission 89579) | Deep subsurface microbial communities from Kolumbo volcano to uncover new lineages of life (NeLLi) - 2SBTROV14_V59a metaG | ecosystem: Environmental > Aquatic > Marine > Volcanic | place: Kolumbo...
GACATCATGCAATACGCTGAACTCGTCCTCGGAAGCCATCCAATGCTGTGTAACTTCGCGCAAAGCCGACAAAAAGCGCGCCACCGGGTGGGCTGGTGCCAGGTTTTCGTTGCCGAAGGCGAATATCAAGCGTGCCAGGGGTGCTTGCAGACGGGAAAGGGCTGCACGCAATGTTGTCGCAACCTCGCCGTTTTCCAGGGAATCGTTGAGCGCATTTCCGGCCGTGCCCAGTGCGGTAACCTGGGACTGGCTGAGGCGCAGGTTCCGGCCCGGTTCAATCTCCCCAAGCACGCGTAGCAGTGCGTGGTGGATGTCCGCGGGGCGCAGGGGCAAGTCGGTGAATCGTCGCAACACGGCTTCGTGAAATTCAGACTGTAACAATAGCAAGCCATCCAAAAACTGTGCATCATCGATGGTCTTTCGCGAATCTTTCAGTTCGGGGCCGCCCTCCTCCAGATCGTCGATCTGAAAAAATGCCGTCGGGTCGTGAATCAACTCACCTACCTTGATGCTCTTTTTCGGCGCGGATTTGGTTGCCTTGGGTGCGTCCCCGACGGGTCGGGCCGCTTTGGCTCTACTGATGGCAGCAATTACGTCCCGGTACATTGCCGGAAGGCGTTGCAGCACTTCCTTTTCGAAATGTTTATAAATGACAATGCGAACCGACAAGGCCAGATCGAGTTCGTGCAGCGCGGAATAGAATCCCTCGGTGATAAATTCCGGGGCAAGCGGGTTTTGTATGGCACGCCGCGATTGTGCGTCGAAGAGCTTCGCAAAACAGCGATCCAGCTTCGCCAAATTGCCTTTTGCCAGGTTTTCCGCCTTGGCCACCATGGCGCTGATAGCAAGTCGCTCCTCGTAATCTGCATCTCCCACCAATGCATCCATGTCCTGATCCCAGTTATGGACACCCGGGATCGGTTCCCGGGGCTTGCCATCCAGGCAATCCAGGTTGGCTTCCATATTCGCCGAAAAACTATGGTGTACGACTTGTCGCCCCAACCGCAGGGCACGCATTCCGTCGAAAAAATCGGACTGGCGTTGAAAATCTCCTGCGTGCTCAGCGAGCACGAACAACACATCATCAAGGTCTTCAAAAGCAGCCGCCAGCAGATCGCTCAGACGCTGTCCGGCGATGCGGTGGCAGGCGCGCATGAGATTCAACCCGTCTTCATACGCGGTTTCCCGGTCAGGATTCACCGGTAAATTCAAGACGTTTTGCCTGCTTTGATTGGCCATGACCCAATTTGCCCTGTGATGTACGGGGAGGCAACGGCCAAATTGTTGTTTATTCGCAACAAAACGGCCTGTTGCACTCTAGATAAGTCCATCCTACGGTATCCTCGGGATGCATAGTGTTGATCCGGTTCACAGAATCCGTCCAAATTGCCCTAAAATGCAACATTTGCCGGACTGGCGGTTGCTTTTTTGCTACGGAAAATACCTATGTCGAGTAATGCTTGTCAGAATGAACCAGAAAACTACCGCGCCACTGCTTTGCCGCGCCTGGTGCAGCCCATGCATGAACACGGCGATGTGCGAGACGGTTTGCTGGCGACACCAAAATCATTGCCGTCAAGATATTTTTACGACGAACGCGGCTCGAAGCTATTCGAGCGGATATGCGACACGCCGGAATACTACCCGACCCGGACTGAACAGTCGCTACTGGATTCGTATGCCGGCGAAATAATGGCACTGGCGCAACCTGCCCACCTGATTGAATTCGGCAGCGGCAGTTCCCGAAAAACACGTAGCTTACTCGCCGCCTGGCCGGAGCAACTAAACACGCGCACCTATTGGCCGCTTGACGTTAGCGAAGAAATTCTCCAGCGCACCGGAAAATCCTTGGCGCAGGCATTTCCGGCAATGACGGTGCATGCGCTGGTTGGCGATTATACGCAGGGCCTGGAGCGTATACCGCGTGCCTCCGGGCCGCGGCTGGCCGCTTTTTTGGGCGGCACCATTGGCAATTTCACTGCATCCGAAGCGGAAGGTTTTCTTCGGGAAATTGCCGCGCACCTGGAATTTGGAGATTGCCTATTGCTGGGTGCGGATCGCGTCAAAGCACCCGACATTCTGCACCAAGCATATAATGACAAAGCCGGCTTGACAGAAGCGTTTAATCTAAATCTCTTACGCGTGCTGAACCGCGAACTGGGCGCGAATTTTGATGTTGGCGCATTCGCACACCGGGCAATCTATGCCAGCGAATCACAACAGGTTGAAATGTATCTGGTTTCGGCTGTGCAACAAACCGTGACCATACCAGCGCTGAATCTGGAGGTGGAGTTCATGCCCGGTGAACGCGTGCGGACTGAAATCAGCCGGAAATTTACCAAGTCCGGCCTGACCGAACTGCTGAACAATTCCGACTACCATGTGATGCGATTTTTTGAACCCGACGATGCCGGGTATTCCCTAGTTCTCGCCCGGCGTGAGCGTTGAACCGCATCGGTAGGGTTCAGAAGAAATCGAACTGCGTGGTGCCGATTCCTTTTTCCTCCAACATCACCGGAATATCGTCGTCGATTCGGTAGATCACCTTATTATCGGTCGTGATTAGGGCGTCTTTCAGCGGCGATTCCACGGCATCGCCGTTAACGTACAGTGCTTTTTCTGCTGCGATTGCAGCATTGATTAGCTCGAGTTTTTTGCTGCCGAGCACGGTGACCGGGGTTTTCGTAACCGGGCAGCAAAGTATTTCGAGTAGTCGCTTGTCGATGGCCATGGGCTTTGATCCGGAAAGCTTGCGTCGCATTGTGTCCAATTATACGGCGAAATCGATAACGAGTTGTACTCCGGTTACTGCCCATCGATCTGTATACTGAGCACTTTTACCAAACTTGGGGATGGCGATGGCCAGTGACAATCCGGTGGTGGGCGTAGTGATGGGATCCCGATCCGACTGGGACACCATGATCCACTGCGTGGCAGTGCTGGAACAACTGGAAATAGGCCACGATGTACGCGTGGTGTCCGCGCATCGGACCCCGGATCTGCTTTTTGAGTATGCGGAACAGGCGGTGTTACGTGGGCTGCAGGTAATCATTGCAGGGGCCGGCGGTGCCGCGCACCTGCCCGGAATGCTGGCAGCCAAAACCAGCTTGCCGGTATTGGGTGTGCCGGTACAAACAAAGGCGCTAAGCGGACTCGATTCGCTGCTGTCCATAGTGCAAATGCCCGCCGGGATTCCCGTGGCCACCCTGGCCATCGGTAAGGCAGGGGCCATCAATGCGGCCTTGCTGGCGGCTTCGGTATTGGCCAATCAGGATCCGGATTTGCGCCGCCGAGTGCAGGCTTTTCGAGACGCCCAGTCGGATGCAGTGTTGAACGATTCGGATCCACGCAAGCGTACGTCATGAACAAGCCGATCGGTATCATCGGTGGCGGCCAATTGGGACGTATGCTGGCACTGGCCGGATATCGAATGGGCTACAAGTTCCTGTTTTTGGACGCAAAACCGGATGCTTGCGCGGGACAGGTCGGAGAATTGATCGTGGCCGACTATCACGACCAGCGGGCGCTTGCGGAAATGGCCGGACGCTGTCGTGTGCTTACCTATGATTTCGAAAATGTAGCGGTTGCAGAACTGCGAAATATTGAGTCGCAGATTGCAATTCAGCCGCCGCTCGGAGCGCTGGCCGCGGCGCAGGATCGCGCCCGGGAGAAAGAAATTTTCCAACAGCTCGGCATATCGACGGTGCCCTACCGACTCGTCGACACCCGGGCCGATCTGGAGGCAGCGGTCACGGCGCTGGGCTTGCCGCTGGTGGTCAAGGTTCGGCGCTTGGGTTACGACGGCAAAGGCCAGTTCCGCGTTTTGCGGAGCGAGGATGTAGAAGCGGCCTGGAAGGCCTTGGGCAAGCAGGCCCTGATCGCCGAAAAATTCATTGAGTTTGACCGCGAACTTTCGATTATTGCCGTGCGTGGGCAAAATGGGGACAAGCGTTCTTACCCGCTATCGGTCAACTTTCACGACAACGGCATACTTGCGAGCACCGTAGCGCCAGCGCCGCAAGTATCTGATGCGGTGTGTAAGCGTGCCACCCAATGGTCGGGCGCGCTGCTCGATCACTTCGGCTATGTTGGCGTACTCGCGCTGGAATTGTTCCAGGTGGGCGATGAATTGCTGGCCAACGAGTTCGCGCCTCGCGTGCATAATTCAGGGCATTGGACCATGGACGGCGCGGACACCTGCCAATTCGAAAACCATCTGCGTGCCATTACGGGACTTCCGCTCGGGTCAACGCGCGCGCAAGGCTATACGGCGATGGTCAACTGGATCGGGAAAATGCCATCGCCGGCCGGCGTGTTGCAGTGCGATACGATCCGCTGGCACGAATACGGCAAAACCGTGCGCCCGGGTCGCAAAGTGGGCCACCTGAATTTGCGCGCCAACGACTACACTTCGCTGCAACAGCAACTCGGACAGTTTATTGAGGGTTTGGCAGATGCATTTTCGCAGACAATTTAGACGGCGTTTCTACGGCGCGTGGGTACCGTGGGTGATACTGATTGCCTGGCTGGGGACCGCCATGGCCGCAATTCCCGCGGATGCCATTCCTGATCTGCGGCTGGATGCGCGCACCGTCACCGTGTCCGGGATGTCGGCGGGAGGCTATGTGGCGCATCAGTTGCACGTGGCTTATTCGGATCTGTTTACCGGCGTCGGGATTATTGCGGGCGGACCCTACGGCTGCGCCGAAGGTTCACTGGCAAAGGCCATGTCGCAATGCATGGGTGCGGCAGTGGCTTTGCCGGCGGCGCCCTTTGTGCGCCAGGTTGAGGTAGCCGCGGCGGCGGGTCGAATTGCTCCGTTACAGGCACTGAGGGATGATCCCGTCTGGCTGTTCCGGGGTACGCTGGACCGGGCTGTCGCAGCGCCGGTGGCCGATGCGCTGGCGGCGCTGTATGGCCAATTGGTCGATCCGGCAAAACTGGTCTATATCAAGGACATTGCGGCCGCGCATCTGTTCCCCACCCTGCATGAAGGCGGACCGTGCACCCAATCCACGGTGCCTTTTATCGGTAATTGCGGCTTCGATGCGAGCGGTAAACTATTGAACCACCTGTACGGACGGCTTGCGGAACCGGGGTCCGCAGACATGGATCATTTGCGACGCATTGTAGTGGCCAAAGCCGCCACCGCGGGGCTGATGGACCGGGCATACCTGTATACACCGGCGGATTGCATAAAGGGGCGGCACTGTAGGCTGCACCTCGTACTTCACGGCTGCGGCCAGTCGGCGGCAACGCTGGGTATGGATTTCATACGCCAATCCGGATACTTGCCTTGGGCGGAAAGCAATGGAATCGTTCTGTTGTATCCGCAGGTGCAACCTTCCGCGGTGAATCCCTATGCCTGTTTCGACTGGTGGGGATATAGCGGCAAGAACTACCGGTACCTCGACGGGGTCCAGATGCGCACGATGGTTGGGCTGGTAAAAGCTGTACTCAATCCCCGACCACATCCTTGACGTACACCAGGGCGTGGCCACGGGCCAGCAGTGAACCGTCGTGGCGGGCACACAGGGTCACCAAGTCCACCAGGTGTTTTTCCGGTCTCACGCGGGTGATTTCAACCCGTGCATGCAGGTTCTCGTCCAGCCTGGCAAGCCCGGTAAATTCGGTTTCCTGTTTCAGGTACATGGTCCCCGGTCCAGGCAGCCGGACGCCGAGCAGATAGGAAAACAGCGCGCCGATCATGGGTTCGGGGACGCAGTTCGCGGCTGGCCTGGCACCGCCCAGCCGGCAATATTCGTCCACTTCGGCAGCACGGAAGCGACGTGTGGTAGCGGCGTTTTCGCCGACCTTCATGTTCGACTCCCGACGCGCATCCGGGTCTGGCCCTGGCAGGTCACGGTGCCGTCGGCGCTGCGCTCCACGCACAAGCGTATGCTGGCTTCGGAATCCGTTTGTTCGATGATGGAGGCGGTAAACCGCAAGCTTTCGCCCACCAAGCTGGGTGCGGGAAACATCAGTTCCTGGAAGATCTGACGCGCACCGGGCGCCAGGGTTTCAAGCAGGCCACGTAGTACGGTATTGAGCAACAGACCATGAGCCACGGTGCGTCCGAAGCGCGTGCGTGCGGCAAATTCAGGGTCCACGTGGATGGGATTGTGGTCACCACTGAGCGCTGCGAATCGATCCAGATCCGCCTGGCTGAAGCTGCGCTCGACATAGGTGCTAATGGAGCCCGAAATCATCGCTCTGCTTTGAGTAGATGTTTTTGTACCTTGCCCGCGGCGGTGCGGGGGAAATCGCTGACTTCAATAAAGCGACGGGGTATCTTGTAGGCTGCCAGCCGTTGGCGGCAAAACGCGGTGAGTGCTTCCGCGGCGGGCAGGGCACCGTTGGGCCCGGGCAGCAGGAACGCGCAGCCCACCTCTCCCCAGCGCGGGTCGTGCATAGCCACCACCGCACTCTCCATGACATCGGGATGGGAAGCGAGCACCTTCTCCACTTCCGCTGGGTACACGTTTTCGCCGCCGGAGATATACATCTCCTTGATTCGGCCGACGATGTAGTAGTAGCCGTCCGCGTCGCGCCGGGCCAGGTCGCCGCTGCGCAGCCAGCCATCGACACTGAACGCGCGGGCAGTGGCGTCGGGTCGACGCCAATACCCCGGGGTAATGCCGGGCCCGGCAAACCACAACTCACCGGTCTCGTCCTGGTCGACATCGTGCCCCTCTGCATCGACGATACGGGCTTCCGAGAGCAATTGGGGTTTGCCCACTGAACCGATTTTTTCGGTTACGCTGGCTTCGTCCATGAGAAATACCGTGGGGCCAGTCTCGGTCATGCCCATACCGTTTTTTACTCGTGCGCCGCGCCGGGCGAATTCCCGGATCAGGTGCGTGGGTAATGCGGCACCGCCGCATCCCCAACTGCGCACGCTGGAAAGATCGATCTGGTCGAACCGTGGATGCTGGCTGAGGGATTGGTAAATGTTGGGAACCGCAAAGAAGTTGTCCAGCCGACCCGCGCCGATCAAGTCCATGAGGTGCTCGATCTCAAAGCCGGGGAGAATGAGTACGGTGCCGCCGTCGATGAGCGTTGGCAGGGCGACCAGGTTGATGCCAGCGGTGTGAAACATCGGCAGGTAACACAGGGTAGTATCCGTAGTCCGCAACCCCATTGCCTGGCTAACATTGATGTAGTTTGCCAACGCCATGCCATAGGTTTGGATCACGGCCTTGGGTTGTCCGGTGGTGCCGGAGGTGTACAGCAGATACCAGATTTCGCTGGCTTCCCAGGTGCCGCGTCCGCGGCAGGTATGGGATGCGTCGCGGCGGGCGCAAAACCCGTCTGGTCCAGGGCTATCGAGATTCAGGCTCGGCACGGATGCCGGGCAAGCGGCCGCGGCGACATCGCGATCCTCGTCGCCATGTAACAGCACCCCCGGCTCGCAATCCTTCACCAGCCCCGCGAGTTCCGCTGCCGGCATTCGCCAATTCAGGGGAACCAATATTGCCCCCAGCTTGCCGCAGGCAAATAACAACTCAAAAAATGCCGGCCGATTTCGACATAACACAGCCACGCGGTCACCAGCGACAACGCCCAGTGCCGCTAACATGCCGGCGCATCGCGCGGCATGCTGTTCAAGCTGCAGGAAACTCAGCCTTGTACCCCGTTGCAAGTCTTCCAGAGCGACCCGATCCGGGGACAGTTCGGCGCGTTTAGCGAGAAGATCAACAATCGGAAATTGCATGAGCGTCTCAAGTATTGCGGGGTCGCCCGGCGAGGCCGTAGGCGATGAGGTCCGCTACCGACTCGGCAATTTCCGCCGCGGGACGGCTAGTATCCCAGTCCGCAAAGCGCATACCGAGAAACACATTCATGCCAATCATCGCCCAAGCCCGGGTGTCGCAGTCCCCGGTGCGGATGTCCCCGCGTTTTGTGGCTTCGGCCAGATTATCCCGATACGCTGCGGCAAACACCTGGTAGTGTTCACGAAACGCATCTTCCGCGACAAACTGCGCTTCAGCGACGATGCGATACAGGTTCTTGTGTTCCCGGGCGAACTCGATAAATGCTTCCAGGCCCCGGCGCTCTGCCGCCACGCGGTCTGGGGCATCGGCGACCCGCTGCGCGATCCAGGCACGCGTATGGTGGCCCATGTACGAAACCAACGCGCGAAAGATTTCCTTCTTGCTGTCGAAATAAACATAAAACGTTCCTAGGGCCACGCCGGCACGCGCGGTAATGCCGCTGATGGCGGCATCGTGGAAGCCGCGCTCACCGAATTCGACTTCAGCGGCCTGCAATAATTTCTCTCGCGTGCGTTTGCCGCGTGCGGTCTTGGGTATTTTACCTGAACTTGAAACTTGATTCATGTTTCATATTACCGCATAATTCCCTTGGGTTCACAAGCAGGCGCAGCAGACCTGTACGCCCTTTGGGATATTGATGAATAGATTCGTCTTAAGTGATGGAAGCTCGATTGTATACCGGGACGAGGGCGTCGGCCGGCCGCTATTGCTATTACACGGCTGGGGTGTGAGCAGTGCATTATTCGAGCGCCAATTTCAGAACCTGTGCGGGGATTTTCGCCTCATCGCGCCAAATTTGCGCGGTCACGGGGAATCTGTCGCCTTTCACGAAGGGCAGGAATTCACCCGCCTAGCGGACGATATTCAAGAGTTGATCGCGCATCTGGCGCTGCAGGGAACGGTTCTGGTTGGGTGGTCCATGGGCGCCATGGTGGCGTGGGATCTGCTCTCCCGGACCAACGCGCCGGATATTTCCGGCTTGGTCACCATTGACATGGTGCCGTGTCTGTTGAACCAGCGGGGCTGGGACTTCGGGCTGCGCACCGGCAGCGACGCACGGGTGTTTGATCGGGCACTCAAGGCGATGCGTGCCGATTGGCCGCGGTTCACCCGGGTATTCGTGCCGAGAATATTTACCGGCAAGAACACGCGGTATGGGATGGATGGCGTAGACCGCGTATGTGCGATTGCCGCACGCAACGACCCTGAATCCATGGCGCGGCTCTGGTCGTGCCTGGTGGAACAGGATTTCAGGACGAAATTGCGCGGCATCGATGTACCTGCCCTGGTGATGTGCGGTGCTGAAAGCCAGTTGTATCGAATCGATGCCAGTCACTGGGTGGTTGAGAATATGCACGATGCCCGCCTGAAAATTTTTTCGCGCGCCGGCCACGCGCCCCAGTTGGAGCGGGCAGACGCGTTCAATCAAGCACTCGGAAATTTTGTACACCGTCTGGCAGATCCAGGCGGATTTTGCCGATCCAGGATCGGTACGGGCCATTAACAGTCAAAGCTGATAGAGGAATAAAGCATGAAGACCATGATTCGAGTATGCCGCAACGACCAGCGTCGCCGTTGGCAGATCCTGCTGCTGGTGGTTGTGGTAGTGCTGGTCTCCAGTATTGCGCCGGCGTTCGGTGAAAATAGCGCCGGCGAGAATGACGGTGCGCCCTCAGCCGATACGTCCACGGGGAAAGATGTCAGGGACGCGTCGGATCAAGGCAGGAAACAAGCGATTGAAGAAGTTGTGGTGACCGCGAGGCGTCGGGATGAAAACATCCAGGATGTGCCGGTGGCGGTAACCGCGCTCTCAGGCGAAGCACTGACCGAAATCGGGGTGGAAGATATCACCGAAATCAACCAGTCAACGCCCAACACAACGCTGAAGGTTTCGCGGGGTACCAATTCCACCTTGACCGCTTTCATTCGCGGTGTCGGTCAGCAGGACCCGGTGGCCGGCTTTGAACCCGGAGTGGGAATCTATCTGGACGGTGTATACCTGGCCCGCCCGCAGGGCGCGGTGCTGGACGTCTATGATGTGCAGCGCATTGAAGTGCTGCGTGGTCCCCAGGGTACCTTGTACGGTCGCAATACCATCGGCGGTGCGATCAAGTATGTAACCCGTCGGCTGGGATCGGACCCGGAACTGGACGTGAAGTTTACCGCCGGCAGCTACGGGCACTTAAATGGTGTCATTACCGGTTCGATACCATTGTCCGACACCTTTGCCATCGGCGGTAGTGTGGCTACTTTCAACCGCGACGGTTATGGCAAGAATCTGAATACCGGTCGCGATCAATACAACAAGGATTTGTACGCGGGACGGATCAGCATGGAATGGTCTCCCACCGACCAGTGGTTCCTCAAGTTTTCGGCTGACCACACCCAAGACAACTCCAACCCCAAGTCCGGCCACCGGTTGACGGTGAGTAACAACACCATGGCGCCGGTGCTCAACGACGTGTTCGATACCCGCGCGGGAATCCCCGGCGACAACAAGGTGGTGCAAACCGGGGGACAATTGCTGGCCGAGTGGGATTCCAGCGATGGGCTGAGCTTCAAGTCGATTACCGCCTACCGCAAGGACCATACCTTTTCGCCGATCGATTTTGACAGCTTGCCGCCGAACGACTTTGACGTACCGGTAATTTATCGCAACCGCCAGTTCAGCCAGGAATTGCAAGCGATTTACAGCAGCGAACACTGGAATTGGATCACGGGATTTTATTATCTGGACGCCAATGCCTTCGACGCTTTTGACGTGGTGCTGGGCGGGTTGACCCTGGGCGGGGCGGCGCCGGATGGGATCACCGCCTTTACCCAGGGTGATGTCAATACCATCACCTGGGCCATCTACAGCGATGCCACCTATGACATCAATGAATTATGGAGTATCTCGATTGGCGGTCGCTACACGTCCGACAAACGGAACGCGGATGTACTGCGGCAAACCTTCTTCGGCGCCAACTCCCCCACCTTTGGCAATTCCAATGCGCTGCTGGTGGCGGTCACTGGCGATTTCAACGGCAACAAGCGATTTACCAAGTTCACGCCGAAGGCAACCGTTACCTATCACGCCGATGAAGATATCAATTTGTATGCGTCCTTCAGCCAGGGTTTCAAGAGCGGCAGTTTTGATCCGCGCGGCAGCCAGACGGCATTTCCGGGCGTAGTCGATGGCTTCAGGCCGGAGATTCTGAATACCATTGAATTGGGCATCAAATCCACACTGAACGAACAGCGAATTCGGGCCAATGCGGATGTGTTTTATAGTGATTACAAGGATATCCAGATTCCCGGCTCGGTGGGTATAGACACCGATGGGGATGGCCAGCAGGACAATTTCGCCGGCACCGTGACCAACGCTGGCAAGGCCAGCATCTGGGGTGTGGAGTTCGAAAGCAGCGCCCTGCTGACCGAGTCGCTGAGCGCCACCGCGTCGGTGGGCTATATTCACGCCCAGTTTGACCGGTTTATTGTCAACGACGTCAACGTGGCCGATCAGCGTGTATTTCAGAACACGCCCAAGTGGCAAACCCACTTCAGCCTCAAGCACACCAATCAACTGGATGTTTTCGGGGTGGACGGCGACCTGGATCTGATTGCTGCGCTGTCGTACAAGTCCCAGACCCACCAGTTTGAAACTCCCAATCCCTTCCTGGATCAGCCGGGCTACACGCTGTTTGATGCCAGCGTGGTCTAGACCAGTGCGGATGGCCACTACCAGGTGGGCGTACACGGCAAAAATCTGACCGACAAGGAATACAAAGTGGCCGGTTATTTCTTCCCAGTGTTGGGTCTGGAAGGTGTGGTGTCGGCGTTTTATGGTGATCCGAGAACGGTGTCGGCAAGCTTCGAGTACCGCTACTAAGGAGCCCGGCTGCGACTCAAGGCTTTTTGCCCTGCGGGCAAGCCACGCAGCACGCGCGCGTATAGTGGCGCGCGTAAGCGCAAGCCCTGGAGCACGTGCTTGCCGCGTGGCACCGCCGCAGGCGGGAAAGCCTGGCTGGACTGCCGTTGGCCGTGCAGCTTCGCGGCGGGACGAGCGGTAGATGGCAATAGCTTGTCACGGCGCATGCACGCATTCCGTGGCTTTATTTTGCTGCGCAAAACATCGCCACTGCATGCTTTATGCTGCACCTGTGGCCGC
>Ga0114931_10009120_pt1 | contig 11924 bp, 10 predicted proteins | sample 2SBtaG_FD_89579 | JGI IMG/M metagenome (GOLD analysis project Ga0114931, IMG submission 89579) | Deep subsurface microbial communities from Kolumbo volcano to uncover new lineages of life (NeLLi) - 2SBTROV14_V59a metaG | ecosystem: Environmental > Aquatic > Marine > Volcanic | place: Kolumbo...
CCCAGATCATGTAGGTCGGATATCCAGCAAAGGCCCTGCGCACACCCGGGAATCCCCAGTAGCCATGATAAATATCCCGATACCAGCTCACCATGTCCTCGCGTGATGGCAATAATTCACCGCCTTCCTTCTTCATGGTTTTGTTCAGGTACTTCCAGATATCAAGTGTCTTGACACCGTCCGAGTAGACCTGGTCTCCACCTGCAATCACGAAGCGCAAATCGCGGGCGTAGTGCCGTTCGAGTACATCATTGAGACAGTCCCACATGTGCTCATTGACAACCTTTGTCTTGCCAAAGAGCGACACCTTGTACGGCATGTGACAAGAATAGAAAGCAAATGAGAAAGCATCTGCATCCCGGGGCAATGTCCGGAAGCGATAGTCATAATCCCGCCCGATGACAATGCGACCCCGGTCCTGGTGCGCAGCAAAGACCGCGTATCGATACTCTGTATCAGGTCTTAGTCCCTCGACCTCAACAACATATGTCGTGTCATGATCTTCATCATAGACACTGAACGGATAGCGCTGTACCCATGCAGGCAGGGAGTCCATCTGTGTATACGGGACCTCTCTGAACTCGTTAGAAATGTTCTTATCCGGGTCCTTGCCTGACGGATATACCAGCAATGTGAAATCGCCCAGGTCCGCTACTCGCACCCAGATCCGGCATGTTTCTGATGTCGTATGCCCGATGATGCTCGCCCGCTCTAGCAACTGGTTTGGCCAGGGGCGGATATCCTTGAATACCAGTGAATGACTCATCTCTTGTTCATCCTTCGTACCCTCCATTCCATGGCGCTACATTGTATTCGGGCAAATCTAAGGTATATTCTGTAATCATGAAACGTAATTCTCTGGCTGCTGGTAACCGTCACTTGAAGAAAGACACCTCAGGCAAGACAATCATCCGTAACGCCGCCACATCCACCGCCATCGAAACCGGCATAGACTCTGATGTGTATATTACTCGTTACACTCATTCCGGGAACATTGCTGTAACGAGAAATAGAAAACACCGTAAATAAGTCAGAACCGGGCTGGAACTGCCCCTCGGATGATCCTGACGTATCGTAGCGATCAGACATAATTCGCCGTCTGTGAATGAGTGAGTGTTGACAGCCGCTTTTCCATCGCTTCGTACTCTCCCAAATGTGCTCGCATCAGGCTTTTCCACAGTTTGCCATGGTTGGGTACGAAAAAATGCAGCAGTTCGTGGACAATTACGTAGTCCCAGAGATCCTGATCGAGACCCAGAAGATCGGCATTGAAGTTCAGGTGGCCATTGGTGGAGCAGGAAGCCCACTTGTTGCGCATCGGGCGAACGCCCAGCCAGTTCACCTTCACATCCAGCTTGTCGGCCCAGTGACGTACCCGTGCCTTGAATGTACGCTTCTGTACTTCTTGTTGTCTCACGCTAGATCCTGTCTGCCTTGTCCAGCAGTGTGAACAGTTCATCCACCAACGCCGTGACGCGATCCAGGTCTTCGGTTTCGGCAAAGATGGCGAATGTCACCTGTTTGCGCAGCTCGCGCAGGGAATTCTCGCTTTGCTTCCAGTTGGGGAACTCGACAAAGGCCGCCTTGATCTTGCGGCTCACATCCTCGGCATTGCCGATTTCTGAGTCGAGCAGGGTTCGATAAACAAAATAGGTCAGGCCATCGAAACCCTTCTCTGCCTGTTCTTGTTTTCGCACTTCGCTCTTCTTCACTTCCTCCAGCAGCGCTGCCAGTGCTTCGGCTGTGCTGGTCTGGCGCTCTTCAAAACTCTCCTGTACTGCCTGGGCACGCTCGGCCATCGCAATCAGGTAAGGGTCGTCGCTTTCATCTTCTGCTTTCTTCTCGATACTCTTTACCAGGTTGATGACCTTGCTGCCATCGCCCTTCTTCGCGGCAATATACGCAGCGGTGTCTTCATTGATCTCGAACACCTCGGTAACGGGCTGGATATAGTCCGTTCCCACGTGTTTCTGCACCAGTTCGTTGGTCTTCTGCTGGAAGGCGCGATCAACCTGGACACGTTTCGTATAGGCCTTGCGCACCACATCGTAGATAGCCGACAGCGTGCCGTAGTCTCCGATAAACGGCCGCAGAAAGGCATCCGGGGAGATGATCTCGTAGAGCATCTCGATTTCCTTGTACTCCTTGAATAATGCCTTGCGCCGCTCCGGATCGCGGAAATACTCAATCAGGGTATCGACATCTTTGTCATCGAAGTTGCGCGCAATCAGCGCCAGGTAGTCCGGTGCCTGCTGCTCCATCTTGCTCTGGAACAGAACTTTCAGCAGCTTGAGGTCCTTGACGATGGCATTGACCTCTTCACTGTCAAAGGCGAGCGCCTTTTCGAGCTTGTCGAAGATGCCGACAAAATCGAGCACGAAGCCGTGGGGTTTCACCATTTCAGCCTGCTCGTTCTCATAGGGCCGGTTCACCCGTGCGATGGCCTGCAACAGGGTGTGGTCGCGCATCGGCTTGTCGAGATACATCGCGTAGAGCACGGGCGCATCAAAACCCGTCAGCAGCTTTTCAGTGACGATGAGAATCTTTGGCTGTTGCTCCAGCTTGTTGAAGCTCTTGCGGATCTGCCGTTCTTTCTTCGGATCGAGATGAAACTCTTTCAACAATTTCGAATCGTTATTGCTGCCGGTGTAAACAACCTCGGAATATTCAGTCGGCAGGAACTCATCGAGCGCATGCTTGTAATGCGCACAGGCCTCGCGGTCAACGCCCACCAGAAATGCCTTGTAGCCAAGCGGCTCCACATTTTTCCGATAGTGCTCGGCAACGTACTGTGCCACCATTTTGATGCGATCCTCGCCTTTGAGGAAATTCTTCAGATTCACTGCCCGTTCGAGGATCTTGTTCAATTCCTCGATATCGGCGACACCTTCCGCCTCCGCCAAGGACAGAAACTCCTTGTCCAGTGTTTCGTGCGGCACCAGCATCTCGTTGGGTGCGAGATTGTAGTACAGCGGCAGGGTGGTACCGTCCTCGATGCTGTCGGCAATGGAATACTTGTGCAGGTAGCCCTGGTCGTCCTCACAGCCGAAGGTCTTGAAGGTACCGCGCCCATAGGCCGTCTTGTCCACCGGGGTGCCGGTAAAGCCAATGTAGCTGGCATTCGGCAGACCGGCCATGAGGAAGTTGCCCAGATCACCACCGGTGGTGCGGTGGGCCTCATCGATCAGGACATAGATATTCGAGCGGGTGTTGAGGTCCGCCGGCATATAACGAAACTTGTGGATCATGGTAACGACGATGCCGCGATAGTCATCTTTCAACAGCTTGTTGAGCCGCCGGATACTGCTGGCATGTTCCAGGTTACCCAGCCCCAGCGCCGCCAGATTCTTGAGCATCTGGTCTTCCAGCTCATTGCGGTCGATCATCAGCAACACGGTCGGTTTGTCTGCCTCCGGCGCCCGAAACAGCATCTCCGCTGCCTTGATCATGGTGAAGGTCTTGCCACTGCCCTGCGTGTGCCAGACCAGTCCGCGTGTACGCCCGGCATCGAGGGCACGATTGACCACCTGCTCCACTGCACCGGTCTGGTGCTGGCGCAGAATGTACTTGTTGAGTTCCTCGTCCTTCTCAGCAAAGACGATGTAGTCTTTCAGAAAACCAAGCACCTGCGGGATTGCGCAGAAACTCTTCACCTTGGCTTCCAGCTTGCCAACTTCTTCATCCTTCCAGTTGAAGATATTCCGGCGCACCGTATTCCAGCTCACCCCGTAAGAAAAACCAATAGCATCGGTAGCAGTGAAGACCTGCTCGGGCACGAACAGCTCCGGTGTTTCGCGGTGGTAGCGGCGGATCTGATCCACGCCCAGGGCAATCGCCTCATCCTTGTTGGCGTTCTTGCACTCGATCACCAGCACCGGGATGCCGTTGATCAGAAATACCACATCCTCGCGAGTGCCGTAGTGGCCGTTGTGAAAGGCGTACTCCTCAGTAACCTCAAAGACGTTGTTGTCAGGGTTCTCGTAGTCGATCAGGATCAGATCACGCTCACGGTTTTCCTTATGGTCGAAGAACTTGCCCCGGTTGCGCAGGTGATCAACGAATTCCCGGTTGCCGTAGATGTCGGTGTGGAGATGGCGGAACTTACCGAGTAATGCGCCCTCGGCCTCGGCATAGAGTGGGTTGAATTCCCGTACTTTGGCATCGAGCAGATCATCGAAGAATAGAGATATGCCCTTTGCTCTATCCTTGGGGGACGCCTCCGGGTTAAAACCGCGTCGCTGTTCTGCTTCCTCGCGAGGCATAACAGTCCAGCCAATATCCCGCGCATATCCTAAGATACGGGCCTGGACTGTTTTGTGTTCTCCGGGTTTGGGCACAGCCCTAAACCTCACTATTTATCGGGAACATTTTGGCGCCTCCATGCATCAAGCACGGCTGATACATCGAGATCATCGGGCTCATTGTTCCATGCGTTATAAAATGACGTGTCATCGCTGTGCGGAGTTGGATCTGGAGGATCAATTCTGATTCTTGTGGGCATCATCACCGAGTCACCTAGCAATATACATTCTCCTCTTCGAAGAATTGAAAACATGCTAGTGATGCCGCGCACTGAATCTGGAAGCAAGCTTTTCACATAGCTCTGGTCATCAGGATTCGATATCCTTAGGCAAAGGAATGAATTACACTGCGACAGAATTGTGGCAGATACCTCGCGCGGGCGCTGACTGATAACAGTCAGGCTGATGCCGTATTTACGACCTTCTTTTGCAATTCTTTCCGCAGACTCTCTTGCCGGTCTTGCACTTGAATCATTATCATTCAAGTAAATGTGAGCCTCATCTGCAAAAACTGCGATGGGATATGAAACCCCGTTTACTCGTCTATACCAGTATGAAAAATCGAAGAGGCACCTCATGATAAGCGAAATCACCGAATTTCGAACATCAAATGGCACTGGACTCAAATCCATGATCACGATCTTCTTACGATCCGTTGATTTCTCACCAAGCAACCGCCGAAAAAGATCCTCCATTGATGCGCTTGTCGAATATGTTTTCGGGTGAAAAATAAGATCGTATCTACGGTCATTCAAACGAGAATCAACACGCATCAATAGGCGAGTGAATTGACCAAAGAGCGGGCCTTGCTTTTCTCTGTTATTTGCACCCCGAACCATTTGAGTATCCAGTCGCCTGAACTCATCTAGGATTCCGTCAAAGTCAAAATAGATAGGTGTATCAATCGTGATCCGATCAAGCCCGAGGGACTGATTCTCAGAATGATTGTCTTTGGCAGCCTGGAGCAGCTCTTTAAACTTAGCGATCTGGTTCGGTGCAGCAGACTCACTTCGATCAACCATCAAACCGAGCAATTCTTCACTATTCATTAACCAATACGGCAATTCAATATCTGCGCCCGAAATTACATCTGCCTCGCCTCTAAAGGCGGCGGAATATTCCCCATGAAGGTCAAATAGAACCACCGTTGATTGGGGGAACGCGGCAATTTTCTGCAGGAATGAAGCAACGGTCCACGATTTACCACCCCCCGTTTGCCCGAGAATTGCCCCATGACGAGAAAGAAACGCGTCCAAATTAATATTCGCCTGCTGGTCAGGAATCAATGATAGGTGGCCAAGAGAAAAAGTCCCTTCAGCGTATTGCTGATAAATATTATTTATCGTAGAAGGTGAAACAGCAAAAGCTGATGAGTTGACGGTTGGAAGCACATCCGTCCCTCGCTCAAATTTCCCACCAGGATTTAGTGTCCCAACAGGCACAGCACAAACTACCCGCTTGTGCTCTTCTATAATTGCTTGTCCCTCGGCTTCGGCAGTCTTTACCTCACTCTGAAGAGGAGTTGCTTCCTTCATGTCAATTGTCGTGATCATAGCGAGAAGCCTGCCTGACGGAAGCCCCACTGATATAAAGGTACCAGGCTGCCCGATCAACAGAGGAGCAGGTCCTCCTTCAGTCGGGAGATTGACTATCATTGTTGGTGGTACCCCTTCCTCTGTTCCATCTCCATCAGAGTAGTCAACCAACGAAATGAAGATTCTCTCTCCTGAGACTCCAACGATTTTTCCAATTCGATAATCACTCATGTCTTGTGCACCTCTTCAATTCTATGGCCTCAGGAGATCTGCAAGAGCACTAAATTTCCATAGATCCGTTCCTGTACTAGTTTCATTCCCATCAATGTAGCAATTGGCAGGAAATCCTGCGTGAAATGCCGGAAATCCCTTAAGGTCTGTTATGCATTCTGGTTCCTGACCGCAAAGCGCAACTAGACGTATCTGTCCAGTTCTAAGCTTTGGAAATAAAAGCTGATCGTTTATGTGCTTATCGCCAAAGCTGAATCCACAACTGACTAAATATTTACATCTTGAACCAAGCATCCTTGAAGTACGCGTAAATAATTGATCAAACGGATCAGATAGTGTATCCATTACCTTTTTGCGGCGTGGCAGAATCATCGCTCTTTCTGATGCTGTATTGTGTAAGTCCAGTCCACTCTCAATGACGTGCCCCGCATCTGTGAGCCAAGAGATCGAACCATGGAGTTTGAGAATATTCAGGCATAACTCAGGTCTTTGAGAAAAGCGTGTCCTATCTACCACGCCACGACAGAGATCAAAAACTGCTGGGTCAAATAACCGACGCAACGGGCCGTCAAATCCTGTTTCAACTCGAAGTCCAACATCCCCTGCAGCCAACTCAAACAAAACATCATAGTTTGTGGTAATGAGTGTCACTGTGGTCGGAGTTCCATGCGCTCTTTGTTTCAACGCATCCAGGAATCGAATGTGATGCGTTAAATCTGGATTTCCGACAGAAAGGATGTTCTCGACTATCAATTGCCGGATTTCATTTTCAAGCTCGCTAAACTTAGGGTCATTTGTATTAACGAAGTACTCTGTAACTAAATCAGAGAGGACTTCAATATTCGGTTCTCCCGTGGCTGAGTCGTATGTCAGGCACTTGGCAGCAAGAATCTCATCAAGTAACTCTCTTTTTGTGGCTCCCAGGTTACTGACCACTGCCTTGGTAAGATCTGGCATAAGTGGATAGCCAGCCTCCTTGGAAGTGCCCGCGCCAAATAAAAATCCGATATTGTTAAGGCCAGTTTCAATACCTGGAAAAAGCTGTGAAAGAGAGAAACTCATTGTTCGGCTTCTACCCGCTTGATCTCGACCCCGTTTACCCGGATTCTTGCAGTCATTAGCTCGTGGAGAAAGGTGAGGAAGAGATCTTGGAGTACCCTTCGCTTTTTCTTGTGAAGCAGCATTTTCTTATCAAGCCCGCGAAACATCGATGCGATGCTTTGCTGGTCCTTCAACGAAGGCTTAGGAAATAAGATTTCCTTGATATAGCCGAGATTCAGATGGGATATATGACCTTCAATGCCAGATCGCCTGAGTTGCTCGTATTGGCTCATCAAGTAATACCACAAATATTCTGAATCGACCTCTGAGCTTGGTGCAATAGCACCAGCATTCTGCGACGTTGAAGCAGGTACTTCAAGAATTGATATTTGACCCCGAGTTTTTCCCTGTCCGTACATTGCAATCAGGAGCGTTCCTGGCTTATATACATTGAGATTGTATTTCGCAATGGCCTGATCACTGATGCAAACAGAAGCACCTGAGATGCGATTATTCGTGATTTCCCCTGTTTTAATAAACGGGTTATTGCCAACGTAGTATTCGGGCTTTTTAGTCGATGGTGTTGTACCAGTAGATACATCACAACAGTCACCAATCCTAGCCACTTCCCAGCTCTCCGGAACCAGGTCAATTTCGGTTAGTTTTTGGGATTCGTTGCGAAGGCCTTCGGTGAAGAGTTTTTGCATGAGGGCCTTTTTCAGCTCGGTGGTGGTCTGGATGATGCGTTCCTGTGCTTCGATGGCACGTTGTACAGTCGAGAGGATGTGGGCGATTTTTCTCTGTTCGGGGAGTTCAATGCCAGCCTCGTTAATTGGTAACTCGCTCAGTTGTGATTTGTTGATTGCCTTGAAAATAGCACCTGACCCAAGACTATCTATGTAAGGCTCTATTTTTCGAAGATAGAAATACAGGAAGTCACGATCAATGCCATTGGCCCGAATGGCTGCTATTCCCCGACCTATGCACGATTTTTCTCTACAAAGATTCGTCGTTCCAACAGGTGCACGAACCGACATCAAGATATCACCTGCTTCTGCAAGTTTCTTTGGCTCCGTACAGTACTTACGAGGAGTTGGGTATGTCGCTCCAAAATCGGTCTTCCCTTGGTAGAATGGTAGACCTTCACCGATTTCGTTATAGCTCGTAGATGGTGGAGATTGCCCCATAACCATCTCAGCAACATCAGAAAGTCTTAAATCACCACTCATAGCCCGATCTTCTCCAGAATAATTTTCAACTCCGCATCCGTCTCCCTGCTCTCGATCTCAATCGCATCCAGCTCCGCAACGATCTCCACAATTGGCCGGTAGGTTTCGGCGTCCGAGGTGTGGATGTAGCGGCTGGGGGAGATGTTGTAGTCGTTCTTTTTGATTTCTTCATGGTCAACAATGCGACTGAGCTTTTCTTTTTCCTGCCATTTTTTCAGCGTGTCGGCGATCTTTTGAATACCGTCATCCGGGATGAAGTTCTTGGGGTCGCCCTTCTCGGAGATCTGGCTGGCATTGACCAGCAGGATCTTGCCCTGACGGGCCTTTGGTTTTGTCTTGTTGAGAAACAACACGATGCCCGGTGCGGAGGTGTTGTAGAACAGGTTTTCCGATAGGTAGAGCACAGCGTCAATCAGGTCGTTATCCACGAACCACTGGCGTACGGTCTTTTCTTTATTAGTACCTGCATTTCCGGAGCCACGAGAGGCGGCGCCGGTGTCTAGCACCACAGCAGCGCGGCCTTTGCTATTCAGGCTGGCGTGCATATGCTGCACCCAGCCCCAGTCGGCGGAGGATTTCCCGGGGAATCCCGCACCTACTGGAAAGCGGTCGAGTTCATCGTTGTCGTAGTCGGCTTCGGTAAACCAGTCCTGGTTCCACATGGGATTGGCAACCACGCGGTCGAAGGTGCGTAGCTTGCCCTTGTTGCGGAATTTAGGGTTCTTGAAGGTGTCGCCAATTTCGATTTCGCCCTCCATGTCATGGATGATCATGTTCATGTTGGCCATGGCCCAGGTCTCAGGTGTGTATTCCTGGCCATAGAGCTTCAGTGGCGCGTAGGTGCGTTTCTTTTTCGCCTTCATCTTCTCTTCCATGGCGATTTCGCACTTGATGAGCAGACCGCCGGAGCCGCAGGTGGGGTCATATACTTCCATGCCCGGCTCGGCATCCATCACCCTGGCCATGATCAGGCCGACTTCCGGCGGCGTGTAGAATTCGCCCGCGCTTTGACCGCTGCCCTCGGCGAATTTGCGGATGAGGTATTCGTAACTCTTGCCGATGATGTCCGGCTCGACATCGTCGAGCCCGAGGCGCTTGGTGCTGACGGCCTCGATGAGATTGGACAGTCGATCGTCGTCGAGGTCACGCTGGCCGTGGGTGGTGGCGTTGAAATCGACGCGGTCAATGATGCCCTGCAGCAGCGGGTTCTCTTTTGCAATGTCGCGCATGCAGGTGGTGATCTGTTCGCCGATTTTATCCGCGAGCTTGCGGATGACGGACCAGACCGGTTCCTCCGGGTCTTCCGGCACCAGCGGCAGGTAGAAACGCACCAGCTTGTGGTCGGCCTTCGCCAGCTGGAAGGCTTTTTTGCGTGAGCCGACTTCCTTTGCGATGCGGTTCAGCTCGTCATCGAATACATCACACAGGCGCTTGGTGAAGATGAGTGGCAGGATGAAGTCCTTGTACTTGGGCGCATCCTTGGCCCCGCGAATAGAACAGGCCGCATCCCAGATCCAGGATTCGATGGATTTGTCCTGTTCATTATTTGCGGTAGCCGTTTTTTTGGCTGCTTTTTTCTTTGTTGCTGCTTTCTTTTTGGCTCTTGCCACTATTACTGATCCTTTATTGGTTTCTGAATTTCTTGATTTGTGCATTCACTTCCTGCCACGGCAAGCGGCGTCCCTCATCTTTCATTCGGGCATAGGCCTGTTCCGCCACCGTAATGGTAATTTTCTTTTCCTGGACCAGTCTATCCACCAGCCACAGCGTACCGCGCACGGTTACCTCCTCACGTTCTGCGGCAGCCCGCAACTTTTTATCTCCGGTCAGCAGCGGACACTGCTCCTGTTTGGCCAATGCCAGGGCAAACAGGTCATTCTGGCCTGGTTGCGTATAGATTCCACGCAGACGGTAGGCTTCCAGCATAAACGGTTCTTCAATCTCCAGCACCTGCAGCCCGTAACCCGGCAGTTCAGGATGGCGCTCCATTAACTCTTCTTCATAGAGGATGTTGGGCACCGCAAATATCTCGGGCAACCGGAACATAACCTCGACAAGATTGCCCGCTTCCATATCAATCAGGATATTGGCGTCACTGATTAACAACTTCATCGGGACATTCCATATTCCGACAGGCATGCAGATCCATCACAGACATGCCGAGCAACTCCGCTGCCTTGGATTCTCCAAACAGGTCCTCGGCCAGAGCGCGGTAGACCATTTGCGTAAACAGCCGTGGCTGCTCCTGGGGATACTGTGGATCAGGCTCCTTTTCTTTCCAGCCTTTAGCGCGAAAATGACGCCAGATTGACTGCATGGTCTGCTTGCGCAATATACCCAGATCAAAGGCACGATAGGTCCATGCGCCCATGCTGAGACCAAACTCGTCTTTCAGTAAATTGAGCTCTTGGGGTTCCAGCCAGGTTCGATGCTCGCCGAATGCTTTGCGCACCATTAATGCGGGCGCCAGAAAGGCCCCGGCAAAGCGATGACAGGCGGCTTCCTCTTTGGGTTCCAGTTTTTTTGTCAGTCGGCCCTTTAATACCAGATGCCCCAGTTCATGGGCCAGCGTAAACCGCTGCCGATCTCCGGGCCAGTGCTTGCCGACGACAACCAATGGCGAACCATTGACTACCGTCGAAAGCCCGTTGAATTTCTTGTGACCGTCATAGCGGGTAATGAATACCTTGACGCCTTTTGACTCCAGCGTATCGATCAGATCCGGAATGGGATTCAGACCAAGGTCCCACGCGTGGCGCAGTGCCTCACAAAGCGATTCGATATCGTCCAGCGACGCTATTTTCTCAGGTAGATTGTCTGGCAGTTCAAACGGAGTCGACCAGGGCGTGGGGATAAATTCTTCCAGTGCGATCCAGCGTTCAACCTGCTCGGTCACATCGGCCAGCACCTTGACTCTTCCTTCGCGGGCAGTTTGTCGTGCTCGCGGTACTCGACTTCGCCAAGTTTGACGTCCACCTGGCGAAAGAAATATTCCGTCCGCACACCCAGCGCCTTGGACAACGCCAGCAACACGCTGGAGGACGGGGTGTTCTCTTCCCGCTCATACTTGGAAATCGCCATTGCACTGACGTTAGCCAGCTCCGCCAACTCGCGTTGGTTGAGTCCTGCTGCTTTACGTGCCCGTTTGATCCGCTCTCCAATCATAGTGGCGCCCTCCAGCTAGTTTACAACTATTGACATTTTTATCGTATTTTGTAAACTTTACTTTAATATTGGCCAGAGGTCAATAGACACATACGTTTTTTATCATATATTGCAAGAGGTTATGTTATGTCTACGAAAACTGTCAATTTCAACAATCGGGGGATCGAGAAGCTCCCGGATGATAAACCGGTAGTTTACAAGATCCAGACCGGGTCAGGCGCCAATAACTATACCGGCATCGCCCAGCGTGGCCGGGTTCGGGCACGGATTGCCGAGCATCTGTCTGGCAGCAAAGACCCGGTCCCTGGCGCAAAGGTTCAGATTGAACAGATGTCGAGCATTGCGGGCGCACGGGCAAAGGAGTCCCGGATCATTTCCCGCTCGAAACCGAAACACAACAAACAGGGAAAATAGGAAAACAG
>Ga0114931_10009121_pt1 | contig 11924 bp, 8 predicted proteins | sample 2SBtaG_FD_89579 | JGI IMG/M metagenome (GOLD analysis project Ga0114931, IMG submission 89579) | Deep subsurface microbial communities from Kolumbo volcano to uncover new lineages of life (NeLLi) - 2SBTROV14_V59a metaG | ecosystem: Environmental > Aquatic > Marine > Volcanic | place: Kolumbo...
CTGCCTCAAAGGATTCGGACAAGAGTGTCCGCGTTCCAGGTGACGTCTGCACATACGATCCGCTGACTGAATTTACTAGGATGTTTGAAGGCAAAAAACGCAAGAGCCTTAAACAAGATATTTCCGATTTACCTATTGAAGAAAAACTTCAGCGTCACATAATCGACGGCGAAAAAATCGGCTTGGAGGATTCGTTAAATACTGCACTCAAGAAGTACGAAGCTTTAGAAATTATTAATGTTCACCTTCTTGGCGGTATGAAGGTTGTTGGCGAATTGTTTGGCTCAGGGCAAATGCAGCTTCCCTTTGTGCTGCAATCCGCCGAGGCGATGAAAGCCGCCGTGAAATTTCTTGAGCCTTTCATGGAAAAGATCGGGGGTGAAACGCACAAAGGCACAATGGTGCTCGCGACCGTAAAAGGCGACGTTCACGACATTGGGAAAAATCTGGTTGATATTATTTTGACGAACAACGGTTACAAGGTCGTAAATCTAGGTATTAAACAGACCATCGAAGCAATCCTAGATGCAAACGACGAATACAAACCAAACGCCATCGGAATGAGCGGCTTGCTTGTTAAATCAACCTTGGTAATGCGCGATAATCTCGAAATTATGAATGAGCGCGGTATCGATACGCCTGTAGTTCTAGGCGGCGCAGCACTCAATCGACGCTATGTCGATAATGATTTGATTCCGCTTTTCGACAGCAAACTATTTTATGCTCGTGATGCTTTTGATGGGTTAAACGCCATGGACACACTAACCACAAAAGAAGATTTAACCGCAAAGGTCGCAAAGGAAGATTTGGCAAAAACTGCAATTGCAGGAAACGACAAAGCCCGGAACGCAGGCAGCCTGCCTGCGAGTAAAACCGACGAAGACTCCGACAACATCCAAACAGTCAGCGACGAAGAAGACCTAGTCGGCGAAGACGCAAAACTTGGAAAACAAGCCGCAAGAGTTTCAGCCAAACAAACAGGCGATACAACTCACACAAATAAATCTGACATCCAGCCAGCTGAAATCATCCCAACCGCAGCTTTTTACGGTTCAAAAGTGGTCGAGATAAGAGACCTTACAAAAGTGTTTGATTTCATAAACAAAACCGCACTTTTCAAAGGTCAATGGCAATACAAACAAGGCAAAAAATCAAAAGAAGAATACCAAGAAATTCTCGAAAAAAGCGTGCTTCCAAAGTTCAAAGAAATAAAAGCTCTTTCCATCGCTAAAAAGTTGCTCGAAGCAAAACTTGTTTATGGCTACTTCCCTTGCCAATCGGACGGAAACGATTTAATCATCTTCGAAGACGACGAGAAAACCGAGAAATTGCGTTTCACATTCCCTCGTCAACCTGTCGAACAACGCGGAAGCAGAAATCTATGTCTAGCAGATTTTTTCGCGTCAAAGAAATCGGGAAAAATCGATATCGTGCCTTTTCATCTTGTAACAATGGGGCGACGAGCATCCGAGCATTCAGCCAAACTCTTCAAAAACGACGATTACACAGATTATCTTTTGTTTCACGGTCTTTCAGTCGAATCCGCCGAAGCCCTCGCCGAATTATGGCACAAACGAATCCGCGAAGAATTGGGCTTCGACAATAACGATGTCCCAGAAATAACCAAACTCTTCAAACAAGGCTATCAAGGCTCGCGCTACAGCTTCGGCTATCCGGCGTGTCCAAACCTTGAAGATCAAACAAAACTCTTTGAGTTGCTAACCCCCGAAAGAATCGACGTTTCTCTAACCGATGAATTCATGCTTGAACCAGAACAATCAACATCGGCGATCATTCTCCATCATCCGGAAGCGCGATATTTTGGTATTGGATAGTGGCGAGCGTGTGCTAGAATTCCATCTAGCATGAAAAATATAACAAAATTAGCTATCGCATTTGCGTTCATCGCCATCCAATTTGGATGTGTTCAAAAAGCGCAAGAAGTTAAAACAACGGATCCACTTATGAAGGCTGACGCCGCCAAACTTGAAATTGAGCGAAAAGCGATAAATACTTTACTTGATTCATTTAACGAGGCTGCCGCGAATGCCGAATTTGAAAGTTATTTTGGATATTTCGCCAAAGACGCAATTTTTATCGGCACTGATGCGACCGAAAACTGGAGCAAAAAAGCATTCAAGGTCTGGGCAAAACCTCATTTCGACAAGAAAAAGACATGGGATTTCAAATCGATGGAGAGACACATCTTTTTTGACGCAACCGGAAATACAGCGTGGTTTGACGAGTTGTTGGATTCCCAAATGAAAATCCTTCGTGGTTCCGGTGTTCTTACGAAACAAGGAAATGAGTGGAAAATCCAGCAGTACGTTTTGTCCATGACAATACCAAACGACAACGTGGACGCTGTAGTAAAAACGAAATCTCCGATTGAGGATAAGCTGATCAAGCAGCTATCAGAAAAGTAATTGCGGATAACATCCGCCCAAAAAATGGCGAATTACTTGGGCGATATCTATGTTCGATTAATCTCGATTAGCATAAATAATGTGGCGTAAATTACTTCAAACGAAAACAATTATGAAAACAATATTTGACGAAACCACCTTTAATGAACTGGCGGCTAGACTTGAGAAGTTAACACCAGAAGACAAGGGCAAATGGGGCAAAATGTGTCCTTCTCAGGCTATGGAACATTGTGCCCGCGCGATCGAGATGGCTTCGGGGAAAAAACCTATGAAACAAGCTTTTCTGGGTAAGATGATTGGGTGGGTTTTTCGCAACAGTTTTCTTGGCGAAAAACCCTTCCCCAAAAATTCACCGACCGCTCCCAACTTTATTGTAAAAGAGGAACCCGATTTTGATTTAACTCGAACCAAACTGATGTCGGAAATGACGGAATTTCACAAACTTGGCGAAACAAAAACCGATGGAAATATTCACGGCTTTTTTGGAAGTCTGACGGGCAAACAATGGGGAGAGACTCAATATAAACATCTTGATCACCATTTTCGGCAATTTGGTCGTTAGAGTGTTTACACGTAAGAAAGCAACGCAAGCGTCTAGGTGAAGGATTTGGCGTAATACAATTCGTGGGAGTTCTTGCCAAATGAATTTATCAAAGATTTTCTAGACCAAATTCAACTTTACTACTAAATTTAAGTCGCTTTCCTTCACTTGGGTGCAAAAAACTCAGGCTGGAAGCATGCAAACACAATCTCCGAAAAGCTCTCTTACCGTGCCATTCATCGCCCAATATCGGATGACCAATATATGCGCAATGAATTCGAAGCTGGTTTGTTCGTCCCGTTATCGGCTCTAGTTCAAGAAGCGTAGAATCCGTAAATCTTTCAACCACCCGATAGTGAGTTTCCGCCGCTTTCCCGTTAAATTTAACATTCCAATGCTTCATTTCGGAATACCGTCCAATTGGAACGTCAATTGTTCCATTATCACTCTTCACAATTTCCTCAACCATCGCGATATATTTTTTTTCGACAAGTTTGCGTTTAAAATGATCGTTTAAAACTCTCAGCGCAAACGCGTTCTTAGCCACAACCATCAGACCCGACGTATGTTGATCAAGACGATGAATTAATCCAGGACGCATCAAGGCTAATCGGGCATTCGTTTTTTCTTTCGAGGATTTCTCGATGCTTTGTCGGTTCAAATAATGGGTTAGCCCGTTTAACAGCGTACCTTCGCGATGTTTGGGGGTTGGATGCACAAGCATTCCGATGGGCTTGTTAACGACAATTATTTCAGAATCTTCAAAAACAATTTCGAGATTCATTTTTTCCGGGAGAATCTTTTTTGCCGATGTATCATCGATTTCAAGTTCAACAAAATCGTTTGTTTGCAATCTTATCCCAGCGTTTGCAATGTAGCCGTTTATCTCACATTTTTCGTGTTTCAATATGCTCCGAAGGTATTTTTTCCCAATGTCGCTAAACTTCTCGAACAAAAAGTCATCGATCCGCTTACGATTCGCATCCCCTTCAATTGTAAACTCAAACCTCGTCACAAGTTAGAGTCTATATAATATGCGTTCATTTGTCTTATTCCAGGTTTAATTGAAAGGCTGCGGATTCCAAATCCAAATTTCTTTCCTGTGTCTTTAGTGAAGAAGTTAGAATACTTCTCTATCTAAATCTATTTTCAAATATGTCTCCTGATCACTTCATATTTAGGCGATCACCGTTTATTCTTCTCGTATGTCCGTGCCGGAAAAAGTCCAGATATTTTCGCAAACCCTGCCTGACGCGGAAGGGACAAAGCGTTTTTTCTTGAAACTTGGGAAAAAACATCCCAAAAACGCAGAAAAACTGCTTAAAAATGAGGGTTTGCTTTCGGATATACTTACATTGGCGGCTTTTAGCCCGCTGCTAGCGACCACAATTTTACAACACCCGAACTACTTAGAGTGGCTCAATCGGGAAAGACATTCCTCGACTATTAAGGAAAAAGAAGAAATTCTTGAGTCTCTCGCAAGATTTGCCCTGACGAATTCGCTACTCGAAACAAATGTACTGCTTGCACGTTTTCGCAGACGGGAACTTTTAAGAATCTATCTGAAAGACATACGTCGCTTAAGCACCATTGTTGAAATTACCGAAGAAATATCTAATCTAGCCGACTCTATTTTGGAACATGCCCTTCAAATTGCTCGTCAGGAACTTGATAATCAATACGGAATGCCGCTCGAAGTGGACACAAAAGGACGATCCAACAGGGCGAATTTCTGCGTGGTTGCGTTGGGAAAACTCGGTTCTAAGGAACTAAATTACTCATCCGATATTGATCTACTCTATCTTTATTCGCAAAATGGCTCCACTTCCGGACACGGCTCAAAAGGTAAAACATCAAATCGGCAATACTTTATAAAATTAGCACAAACCGTCTCGAAAATTGTCGGTGAACAAACCGGAGAGGGTGCCGCCTATCGAGTTGATCTTCGGCTTCGTCCAAATGGACGCGTCGGAGCTTTATCTATATCGCTAACTGAAGCGGTAAAATATTATAAAACCTCTTCTCAAATGTGGGAGAGACAGGTTTTAATTCGTTCCCGCTCAAGCGCAGGAGACTCGGAAATCTTCACGGATTTTTTGAGCCAAGTAGAGTCGAATGTCTTTTCACCCAATGAAACAGTCGAACACGCGCTGGGAAATGTCCTGAAATCGAAAGAAAAAATTGATCTTGAAAAAATCGCAAAAAATGGTTTTGATGTAAAACTTGGCAAAGGCGGAATTCGCGAAATTGAATTTATCGCCCAAGCCCTGCAGCTCGCCTATGCTGGAACTGACCCTTGGCTTCGTTCGCCTCATACTCTTATTAGTTTATCGCGGCTCGCTGATCGAAAATTGATTACGGAAATCGAACTAACCGAGCTCTTTGAAGCATACGAGTTCCTGCGTCGGCTCGAACACCGACTACAAATGGAACACGGTCTCCAAATTCATATTGTCGCAGATAAACCAGAAAAGCGGCTGATAGTGGCAGAAAGAATGAATTTTGAAACCATTGATGAATTTGACCAAGCACTCAAGAATCATACCCAAAATGTGTCGAAGGCATTCAAACATATTTTTGGAGAAAGATACGCCGTAATGAGAAAAGAGGAGGAAAAAGCACTTCGCTCAACTCCAAAACATGACCGCTCTACAACAGGCAGATTGCAACCGATACTTTCGTCGCTTGAGAAATCCGAAAATGAAGCTGGGCTTGATGAGGAAACCTTGAATACTTTAGAAGTCTTTTCGAAAATCTCCCCTCCATTTTCAGCCATGATTGCAGCCCATCCAAAACTCATAAAGCATCTGCCGACACAGAAAAAACCCTTTATTATACGAGATTACTCCAGTGAAATTTCTTCCGCGGTTCAAAAAGCAAAAGACTTTGCCGAACAGCTGACAATTCTACGAAAGCTTTGGTCACGATTTATTCTCGAAATTGCTACCGAAGATATATTTAAGCGAAAAGACGCCACTCAAATAAAAACTCTTCAAACCTCTCTTGCCGAAGCGAGTATAGAAGCAGCTATTGCAGTTACAAAACAAAAACTTACTCTCGATTGTAAATCCGAAATTTCAGAATTCCCCTTTGCAGTCTTAGGCTTGGGCAAACTCGGCAGCGGCTCTATGGATTACGGCTCTGACATCGATTTGGTTTTGATATATGACGACAAAAAACCATCTCCTTTACCAAAATTCACAAGACAAGAATTCTATGCAAAAGCAGCGGAAATTTTTGTAACGGTGCTTTCAAGCCTTACAAGAGACGGTTCACTCTATCGTGTAGATTTACGTCTTCGACCAGACGGGAAAAATGGTGCTACATCAATTGGCAAAAAAGCCTTGCTGAATTATTTCGAAACGCGTTCGGCAATTTGGGAATGGCTTGCCTATGTTAAATGTCGAGGAATTGCCGGACCCACCGAATTGGCTAATTCAACTGAAAATTTAGCGAGAAAAATAATCCATAAGAATGCTCAGATTCACGATCCAAATAAAACTAAGGCGGAAACATATAGAATTCGTAAGCTTCTAAAAAAAGCCAAAGGAAAAAAAGGAACGAAACTTGATATCAAATACGGTGAGGGGGGTCTTCAAGACGTCTATTTCGCAATTCGGTATCTTCAGCTTCGCGATGATTTGCCGGATAATTCGGATGATCGTTCAACTTCTTTTTCACTTTCAAGATTAAAGAAAAACAAATCTCTCTCGGATACAAATTATAATAATCTGATTACCGGATATAAATTTCTGAGTGCTCTTGATCACGCACTGAGGCTAACCGTTGGTCGTTCATCTCAATTGCCTGTTTCCAATAAAACAACACTCGAAAACATTGCTTCCCGATTGAAATTACAATCCTCGCGCGAACTCATAGAAAAACTCACCATTCATCGTCTAGAGATTCATTCCTCATTTTGCGAAATCTTAAAACCCTAAATTCCACTGGCTGTGACAATTGAAAAAGTGTCACACCCTAGATAATTCTATAAGGCTTCTAAATATATAATGCTCCAATTATAGTAAAAATACTTAATCGCATATCTATATTTGTTGTTCTCGTCCTAGCGATCATGTAAGGCGCAATTCAAGCCCAGTTAAACTAGATTACGAACAACTTAGTCTTATAGAAAATAAAAGGAGATTTCGGAAATGAGTAAAACTAATCTGTTATTTATCATTGTGATTTCAATGTTATTTGCTTGGACCGTTTTTCCGCAAAGTGCTCCGATGACGAATGATGATCTTTATGTACTGATCAAATCCGGCATGAAAGAAGCAGTAATAATCGATAAAATTCGAACATCGGAAACAAACTTCGACCTGTCTATAGATTCGCTAATCAAATTAAAAGGGGAAAAAGTATCAAGCAAAATTATTACGGCGATGCTTGAATCAAACGACGCCCGTTTAGCCGCAAAAAACTCTTCGGGTAAAGGCAAACCTCGAACACATACGCGCCGAGACCCCAGTGAATATGGCTTATTTTATGTTTGGCAGCAAAAAGGCAAAGAAAAGCGGATGAAAATGGTGCCTAATATTTCAGCTTCGACCCGAACGGGAGGTCATTTTACTAAGTGGGCAACACGAGGAATTGCTAAAATAAAGACCAAATTACGCCTGCCGGGTGCGCATGCCAGAATGCAGATTCAATTCCCCAACCCTGTCTTTCAATTTTATCTAGATGAAAAAAGCGGCGGACTAAATTCCACAACCGGAATTCCTTATTCGCCTGAAGAATTTGTACTGGTGAAGTTTCTAAATAAACCCCACAGACGACAATTGACCATCGCGAGACGAAATGCCTTTTTTTCGCGAAAAGGCATTTCAGAAAAACACAAAATACCCTTTGTGTATAAGTCACTCGGAGACGGAATTTACGAAGTAAAACCGACAAAGCCGCTAGTAAACGGCGAGTATGCTTTTTTCTTGCTTAATTCAAGTGCTTCAAATGCGGGCATCGGAATGGGCACAAAATTCTTTGATTTTGGAGTCGACTCCATTCGGTAACAACTCGATCAAGGATTATTCTCAATCACCTAAGGTTGGAAGAACAAATGCTCCCAGATGCGGCTTATCCGTATTCAAAGTTGTCTTAAAAGCTAATTCTAATGAATCGCGAAGTCTTTCGGGGATAACAATTGCGTCAACAAAACCTCTCGCCGCCGCATATTTTGTATCAAGTTCTTTTTCGTAGGTTTGGCGGACAGCCTCCATTTCGGCAAGCATATCTTCATGAGGTTCTTTCCCCTCCTTCTTCATTCGCGCCAGCATCGTTCCATATATCGCCTGCACTGCCGAATCGCCTTCCATAACGCCCATACGTCCTGTTGGAAGCGAGAAAATAAAGTCGGGATCAAACCCTTGTCCCGCCATTGCATAATAACCTGCTCCGGAGGCGTGATTTATTGTCAAAACCAGTTTCGGAACCGTCGCCGTTGCCATCGCCTCCACAAATCTCGCGCCGGCGCGAATAATTCCCGAATGCTCTGCATCAGCCCCGACCATAAAACCGGAAACGTCCTGCACAAAAAGAATCGGCGTTGAATGACGGTTGCAGTTGTCAATAAAGTAGGCTGTTTTCTCGGCAGATTCGGTGTAAACAATTCCGCCAAACTTTGGAGGTTTATCTTTTCTCGCCACCATTCCGCGATGGTTCGCAATTATCCCAACCTGAATCCCACGAATTCTACCTGTGCCGCAAATGATTTCCTTTGCAAAATCGGATTGAAATTCATCCAAACTACCTCCGTCTAAAATGCAGCCTAAAACTTCGCGCATTTTGTAAGGCTGACGGTGGTCCTCGGGCAATACCTCGTAAAGCTTTTCGGGATCATATTTTGGCTCTTTCCCCTTCGTGATGGAAACTTTTGACACGTTTTTTTTGGGAAGCTCCGAAACGAGTTCGCGAATTTTTTCGATACATTCTTGCTCGTCTGCAGTGCGATAGTGTGCAACTCCCGAAACTGCGTTGTGCGTAAACGCGCCGCCAAGTGTTTCATTATCAATGGTTTGCCCGGTCGCTCCTTTCACAAGGTTCGCACCCCCAAGCCCCATAAACGACGTCCCTTCAACCATTAAAATCACATCCGAAAGTGCCGGAAGATACGCGCCGCCTGCCACACACATCCCCATCACGGCAGATATCTGCGGAACCTTCAAATACTTACGCATGATCGAGTTGTAATAAAATATCCTCGCTGCGCCGTATTGCCCCGGAAAAACGCCGCCCTGATACGGTAAATTTACCCCGGCTGAATCAACCAAATAAATGATCGGCACACGGCAGCGCATCGCTACCTCTTGTGCCCTTAAAATCTTCTTTATCGTTTCGGGATACCACGCACCGGCTTTTATCGTTGCATCATTTGCAATCACGACACATTCGCGCCCATTTACTCGCCCGAGAGTAGTTACGACAGCCGCCGCAGGTGCTTTGCCATCGTATTCATCGTAAGCCACAAGTAGTCCGATTTCCTGTTGATACGCGCCCTTGTCAAAAAGCAAATCAATGCGTTCACGCGCCGTCAACTTCCCCTTCGCGTGCGTCTTTTCAATTTTAGCTTCACCTCCGCCGAGTTTGAGTCTATTCTCAAGACGTAAAAACTCATCGCTCAAGTCACGGAGTCGGGATTTGTTTACGGATTTAGTCATATTAAAAATTCATGCTATTGGTTGGACGGGAGATGACCAAAGTTTGCCGTTTACCAACGGCAAAGCAAGCGAGACGCTAGCACTCCAGTCAGCTCGTTCGATATCTATTACTTCCCCTTCAAAATCAAAGTCGGTACCAATCCGCCACCCGATGAAACATTTGCCAATTCTGTGGTTGAGAGCCTAGTAAACGCCGAACCAACTTTTCCATTAAAAAGAAGTGGATCGAGATCAACCATTTGTTCCATCATTTCAACGTTCCCTTCATTATCAATGCAAGGGAAAATCTCTTTTGCAGTTTTTACGCGTTCCTGGACTAAATAATCGCCGACAGAAAGGGCATGTTTGATCGCCTCACTCCATTCATCTTCACTAGATGCCCATCCGATATAGATTCCGTGTCCCCCGTAATCGTCATTTGGTTTTAGTACTAATTTTGATGCATTCGCCCGCGTCCATTCGATGAGATCAATTTCTTCGTCGCCATAAAAGGTCTTTTCTTCACGGAAATTCCGTGTCCAGGGGATGTGAGCTTCGATCACGGAAAGTTCTTTTTCGTTAAATAAATGAGCGTATTTCTCGCTTGTTAATACGGCAAACATCGCTTTCTTATGGAGCAGAAGACCTCGATAATTGTTTGCAACACATACTGCCCCCGCGCGATAGGCGTCGAGAAGTGCGGGATATTTATCGACAATAGGAATATACTCACGAACAAGCAGACGGCGATAAACGATGTCGATTTCATCTTCACCAAATCTCAAACGACCGCCGGAAAATTCAATTTCATCCGGCGAACAAATGATCGATTTATAACCGTGTGACTCAAAATATTCTTTACATAATTTAAACTCTTCAACAGTCGGAAGTCCTTTAAGATCTACAATGGCAATTATCGGATTTGGTTTCGGATTACCATCTGAAAATTCTTCGTAGCAAGCAAGAAGCGTGTCCAATAAACGCGGACGTCCCTCAAAACCATAAACTTCGTAGGTTTCCTGAAACTTCTGCATAAGCGGAAGTCCGAGAAAAATCTCGCGCGCGGAATCTGAGAAAGCAATTCCCGCAGGACTCTCGCCATTTAATTCAACATAGGCGTATGATTCACCCGATAAAAATGAGTCGAGCCGAGCTGTTGGACAAGCTTGGTCATATTTTGGGTCAATTGAAACAAGGTCTTTTTCAATTTCGGTAACTCCTAGTTCTTGCAAAAGCTCTTCGGAATCAACTGCCGCATCTTTCACCTTTTGAAGCGCTCCAAAAATAATTTCGCAAATATCAACAATTCGTTTCCAATCAGATTCAAGCACAAAATCCGGGCGAAGATATGGTGAAAGCCTCCTGCCGCCAAAAATCAAACGGGCTTTTTCAAGGGCATCATCAAGAGCCTTACGCGACGTTTGAGTTAACTCCTCGTCTTCCATCAACTTATGGTAATGGTCAATCGCCTGTTGTAAAATTAATTCTCTTTTTGCTTCCATAACCATCGTGGGCAACTTATCGCTACCTCTCTCAATACCCATCGACATCAATAATCATCGGGGTCTTTCACTTGTCGATCTTTCAAATTCCGCCCTCCATTACTGTCGGGTTTCTGCCTATTATCACACTTTACTCGCCACTGTTCACTTATTTATTAGCCGCCGCCTTCTTATTAAGCCATTTTGCCAAACGCTCCATCGTTGGTCTAAATGGTTTGAACAATCTTCCTCTGATCGACTTTTCCGCTTCTTTTTCACTCCATCCGCGCAAATTCTTTTGAGCATATTGTTTTATCTGAGCCTCAAGGTTCTGTTTTTTAACCGAATGGCGTAATGTCATATAATAATGCTGTCCAACAAGCGAAAAAACCAAGCCGGCGAGATTACTCTTAAATGACGTTTTTGCCATCCAACGCTTAAAAAATCCCTCAGTCGGCATTAATAAAGCTCCTACGGAAACCTCCATCCACGCGGGTTTATTCTGAACTTTCGGATGATAAAGACCCGGAATATCACCCTTAATCGGGATATCCATTTTCTTCACCTGAGGATTCGAAATGAAATCGACAAGTTTCAATTTATCCAGTCCCCGCCGGTGCTCAATCGGAAGAAATGAAATCACCTTATAGATATTTTCCTCGCCACTTTTTGGTAAATCTATTGTAGCCTCATTCTCGAGTTTTACTTTCTTTGCGGCAGTTGGTTTCTTGCCCGCTGTTTGAATTGCCATATTTTCTGTATATCAACTAAATTATTATTACTTATTAAAATTAAAATTCGTAAATATCCCACAGTCTCGGGCAACTCTTGTTGCTAAACC
>Ga0114931_10009122_pt1 | contig 11924 bp, 9 predicted proteins | sample 2SBtaG_FD_89579 | JGI IMG/M metagenome (GOLD analysis project Ga0114931, IMG submission 89579) | Deep subsurface microbial communities from Kolumbo volcano to uncover new lineages of life (NeLLi) - 2SBTROV14_V59a metaG | ecosystem: Environmental > Aquatic > Marine > Volcanic | place: Kolumbo...
AAACCGGAGTCTCGCTATAAACCCGAAGCGGGTATTTCGACAAACGTTTGATCGTTCTGATCGGGTCGTTCATAGGGAGTTTTTTTCAGAAAGTGCTATTATAAGGATGTGAATTTACTCGAAAACCTCCTTCAAGAAGTGCAGGAGGCTCATCCCGAATTTCCACTTGATACATTAAAAAAAGCCTATGAAGTGGCCGACAAGGCGCATGGCAAACAAATGCGGCGCAGCGGTGAACCTTATATCGTGCATCCTGTTGAAGTCGTTCGCATTCTGTTAAAGATGAATGTGGATTTACCCTCTTTAGTGGCGGGTCTTTTGCACGACACTGTTGAAGACACTCTTTTATCTTTAGATGACATCAAAAAAGATTTTGGTGAGGAAGTAATGTTCTTGGTCGACGGGGTGACGAAGCTTTCCAAGCTTTCATTTCGATCGAGTCATCGTCTGCAGGCTGAAAATTTTCGAAAAATGATATTGGCAATGGGAAAAGACATTCGAGTGATTCTCATTAAACTCGCCGATCGAACGCATAATATGAGAACCTTGCAATTTATGTCTGCACAAAAACAATTGGCAATCGCGGGTGAGACGGAAGAAATTTATGCGCCTTTAGCTCATCGCCTTGGGATCAATTGGTTGAAGACCGAACTGCAAGACTTATCCCTGCGATATTTGAAACCAGAAGTTTATTTCAAGCTGGTTCAATTGGTGGCTCAAAGTAAAGAGAGCCGAGAAAAATATATTCAAGAAGTGATCAAAATATTAACGGAGAAACTCAACGAAGCAAGTTTGGGAAAGTTTGACATCCAAGGTCGCTCCAAAAACTTTTATTCCATCTATCGAAAAATGGAAAAGGCCCATCTTACTTTTGATCAGATTCATGATCTGCTTGCCTTTCGGATTGTCTGTGAAGATATTCGATCCTGCTATCAAGCTCTCGGGATAATCCACTCGATGTGGAAACCCGTTCCCGGACGATTTAAGGATTATATTGCCATGCCAAAAGCAAATCTTTATCAGAGTTTGCATACAACGGTTGTTGGGCCAAAAGGGCAGAGAATTGAAATTCAAATTCGAACCTATGAAATGCATCAAATCGCCGAATACGGGATTGCAGCCCACTGGACCTATAAGGCGGATGGAAGTGTAGATCGCAGTGATATTGAAAAGTTTTCTTGGGTAAGACGCTTAGTTGAAGATCAGGAAAGTGTTCAAGATCCATCGGAGTTTTTGAATACTTTGAAAGTGGATCTTTTCGAAGAAGAGGTTTTTGTATTTTCTCCGAAAGGTGATGTGGTCGCTCTCCCGCGTAAGTCTTGCCCGATTGATTTTGCCTATGCCATTCACTCAGAAGTGGGGAGTCATTGCGTGGGAGCAAAAGTGAATGGACGTTTGGTTCCTTTGCGCCATTTGCTGGAAAGCGGAGATGAAGTAGAGATCATTACCTCCGAAGGCCAAACCCCAAGAAAGGATTGGCTAGATTTTGTAGTTACCAGTCGAGCCCGATCAAAGATTCGTGCTTTCGTCAAACGTGCTCAGCGTGAAGAGTCTAAAGGCCTGGGGCTGAAGTTATTAGAGCGCGAATTTAAGAAAGCCAAACTGAATCTTTCGAAATTACAAAAAGAAGGTGTGCTGAACGAATTTTCTCGGAACTTAGGTACCTCCAATGAAGAAGACCTTCTCGTAAAGATCGGTTATGGAAAACTTCTGGCCGTGGACGTCACCCGGAGTATTGTGCGTGATTTAGGGGTAGAAGAAAATAAAGCACCTGCTCCCGAAAAAGGGAAAACTGAAAAGAAAGAAAAACAGAAAGACGAAAAAGCAAAGGACCGAAGCCCGGTTCTTGTTGAAGGAATGGATAATGTCTTAGTGAGATTTGCTAAATGTTGTAACCCTATTCCTGGAGAGCCTATCATTGGTTTTGTGTCGAGGGGACGAGGGATCACGGTGCATGCGGCCGATTGTGAGTTAGCGCTCAATTTAGATCCTGATCGTAAATTTGAGTTGGAGTGGGATCCGGGCCGAAAGAAATTTTTTAAGGCGGGGATTAAAGTTGTGACGGTCGACAAGCCCGGGATGCTCGCGGAGATTACAAAAGTTATTTCAAATTCAAATGCCAATATTAGTGATGCTCGTGTTCAAATGCATCGCGATCAAAAAGCGACGATCTACTTTGAGGTTTCTTTAGCAGATCTTCATCATCTTCATCAACTGATGATGAAGATAGAAGCTTTGGATGGCGTCCTTATTGCGGAGCGCTATCGTTATTAATTTGTCGATAGTAACTCCTTCGTTAGTTCTTTTCCCCGCTCTACTCCAGGTTGATTAAAGGCATCAATTTCTAATCTTTGGCCGGCATACTCTACAAAAGCTTGGATTGTCACAATGGCTTCGACTACATTCTCAAGCAGCTCATCGCTACTAAACTGCCAACGAATGAGGTTTTGTGATTCTTCAGGATTCGAAACTCTCTCTCGGAAACTCATAAAAGTGGCCTGAGCTAAAACTTCTAAAATTTGATCCGAGGACTTTTCTTCCAGACCCCGACAAAGTTCAGGAAGTTGTCTTTTTTGAATTGCTTTAGCCCCGTAGGGGGTTAGAAACCAGATGAGCTTATTTTGCGGACCATCTCGAAGAAGCTGCAAAACGGAATGCTGATCTTGAGGGCCCTTTAAAACTGTGGGTAAAATGCCATGTCGACAGCCTGAAGCTGTTTTTTTTCCTAAACTCTCTGCTAGGGCTTGCTGTATCCAAAGAGCCAAGCCATCTAATCGACTTCCGTAGGCCCAGAGAACGAGGCCGGAAATTTGAGCAGTAAAAAGTAGTTGGTAGAGTTCTTCTAATAAACTTGGTTCTTCCTTTAACTGAGCACAACGTTTTTGAGCAATGTCCATTAATTTGGTCGTATCGCACCCAAAGTGTTTAAGAAGGAGTTGATGAAAAGCGATGAAGTTTGTGAATCGTCCTCCTATATTTGCCGGAATAGGGCAACTAGGAATTTTATTTTTTTCAGCCCACTGACGAAGAGATCCATTTTGTAAATCGGTCACCACAAGCAATTGAGATTCTAAATTTCGGTGAAGAAGCTCTGCAAGAATATCCTTTACTTCCAAGGTTTCTCCGGACTTACTGACAATACAAAAAACAGCCTCTTTATGTTGTTCAAAAAAAGAATCAAAGAAGAAACCGTCAACGGTAGCGAGAAACGAAATCTTTCTATGCAGCCCGGCGGCATCGACTAAAGCTTTCAGAGGTAAAACGCTTCCGCCCATCCCACAAACAACAATTTGTTTTGCCGCATCAATTTGTTTTTGAAAATCTTTTGATATTTTTTCTTCTTTAAGTTGAAACATCGGATGCAGAGCCGCAAAGTTTTTGACGCTTGATAATTGGATAGGTTTTAACGAATAGATTTCGTATTTCATCGTTCTCCTTTTTTATATGTCTTTACCGGTCCGCTTCAATTTATTCGTTAGAACACAAGAACAAGGCCTTCAAGACAATCTCTTTTAGGGTACTGGACACTGTCCCATAAATGCCTCAAAATTGAAATAATGAGCCTGGGGCATTTACGTCTCTTACTTCCGATTTTACTTCTTGAACTGGTGGGAAGCCCCTTAAATTTGACGCAGGCCAAAACCCCTCAGAAAGCTGCTCAGTCTAAAAAAGAGCTGCCGCAGAAAAGCCCAAAGACGTTCCAAGAGAATTTATTCGATGCTTTAGCAAAACGAGACTGGATCCAAGTCGTCAGTCTTACCGACTCGAAACCAAAACAAGCCTTTTATCAACTCCTTCGCCATCGAGCTTTTTATGAACTACAAAAATGGCAATCCATCCTGTCTGAGCCGGAGGTAAAGAGTCGTTACTATCATGGTTATGATCTTTATCTTAAGAGCATTGCTGCCTACCAATTGAAAAAATATAAGGATCTCATAAGCGATCAGATCGACGATCATTTACCTAACTCTCTTCGTGAAGAGCTTTATTTAATGCGCGCGAGAAGTCTCGTAAAGTTAAAACAGAAACAAAAGGCAAAAGCAGCATACCGTAAGTTTTTGAAGAAATTTCCGAATAGTGGACATCGAAGTGACGTTAGTCTTGAATTGGCCGATATCGAATGGGATTTAGATAATAAGTATGAAGCTCTTCATCTATATGAGGAAATCTATACGCACCATCCGTTAAGTGATTCGGAAAATGTGGCAAAGAAAAAATTAGAAGAGGCGGGGCGTTTGGACGATTTAGATACGGACGTCCATTTGGCTCGAATTCACCGATTACAACAAGCGGCTTATTATACTCGAGCCATTCGTGAACTCAGGGACTTGATCGACAATGTGTCGAACAGCGAAAAGGAGAGAGTCGAGTTAGCAATCGCGAAACTTGAATTTGCCAGAAAACGTTACGATCGGGCTGAGCAACTCACTCGAACGGCGATTAAGAAGGCAAATAAAGACGACGAATTTAAAATTTCCTGGCAAGCCTTGCTTGCTTTATCTTTGACACGGCAAGGAAAGTACGATCGGGCGAGAAAAGAGTATGACAAACTCCTCAGCATGAAAATTCCAGATAATATGCGGGAACGGACTTTAGTTCGCTTGGGGATGATGGATCTCGACGACGAGAACTATGAAGATGCTACTCACCAGTTTGAGACTCTTCGGTCTCAATTTAAACATGGAAATTATCAGGAGACGGCACACTGGTTTGGGGCCTGGGCTATTTACCACTTGTATCTCAAGGCTAAGCACGGGAAGGACGATAAAGCAAAGCAAGCCGCAGCCAAGTCTCTAAAGAAAGCAATTCGGCTTTTAAATAAGCTCCCTGATCTGCCAGAAGGAGAACCTCTTACAGCTCAAGCTGTCTATTGGAAAGCTCAGTTTGAAAATGAGCTTGGAAACAAGAGAGCTTATCAGAGGGATCTCCATAAACTTCAGCGGAGATGGAAAGCTTCATTTCACTATATCCTTACGTCCTCCGATTATTTTCAGTTTTTAAATTTTGATCCCCTTTATTTGTCGCCAGCGGTAATCCGAAAAGCAAAACTGAAGTTTCGAGTGGCCGATCCGGCCTTTCAAAGAGCGGCTTGGAAGCGCTTAGAAGAGTTTGCAAGTGCTCACCTCTATTCATGGGCGGAGCTCGAATTAAAGAGATTTCTTGATAAAACCGGAATGAAAAATCATGGGCTAAGAGTGGCTGTAGCCAATCGCCTAAAACAACTAGGCGATTGGGGAGACCTCGTTGATTACGCGTATAAGCACTTCGAATTTAGTTTAGAAGATTTGAATCCTCAAAATAAGGTGGCTACTTATTACTATCCCGAGAGCTATCAGGATGCAGTTTTAAAGATGGCAAAAGAATTTGAAGTTTCCCCATTTTTGATTTGGGGTGTAATGCGAGAGGAGAGTCGTTTTCAATCTGATGTCGTGTCCTCAGCCGGAGCTGTTGGTTTGCTTCAATTGATGCCATCGTTAGGCAATCGAATCGGGAGACATTTAAGAGACTCTCTTCGGGAGAGGAAAAATTTAACGGAGCCAAGTCGAAATATTCGGTATGGGGCTTACCATCTTAAAGAACTGCTGAATGAAGTGCGATCTTGGGGCGTGCCAAAAGAGTTTGTGATGCCCTTGGTAATTGCGTCTTACAATGCGGGTCTTGGGGCGGTTCGTGGGTGGATGAATGATATGAAGCCAGAGCGTCTGGATATATTTGTTGAATCGATTCCGTACGCTGAAACGAGAGCCTATGTGAAGCGAGTTCTTCAAAGTGCGAATGTGTATTATCTCCTCTATGGAGAGAAATTGAACAAATTGACAGCAAGGGGTGGATCAGATCTATGAGCCGAGAAGATACAAAATCAGGGAAGACAAAATTTATTCGGTGGGAAGAACAACCTACAAAACTCATTTTGTCGAAGTGTAAACTTACGGTGATGAGCGGGGAACGCTCGGGGAAGGAATATGTTCTTTCTCGCCCTCTCATTCGAGTGGGGACAAGGAAGGACAATGAAATTGTCATTAAAGATGAAACAATGAGCCGTCTCCATCTTCAAATTAAGCAGACAAAGGATGGATATCTTCTGGAAGACGTCGATTCTCTCAACGGTGTATTTATCAATGGTATTCGAGTAAAAGAAGCCTTTTTAAATACAGGAAGTGTGATTCGAGCGGGAAAGACAGAAATTAAATTCTTGCCGATGGACGAAACTTATGAAGTCTTTCCCAGTAAAAAAACTCGCTTTGTCAATTTGATTGGCGGCAGTATGGCGATGAGAAAGATCTATACGATCATTGAAAAAATCGCTCCAACAGATGTTACCGTGATTATCGAAGGAGAATCTGGAACGGGTAAGGAATTAGTTGCTTCAGCGATTCATGAGAAGAGTAAGCGAAGTCGGAAGCCTTTTGTCGTTTTTGATTGTTCGGCAGTTGCTGAGAATTTAATTGAAAGTGAATTGTTCGGTCACGAAAAAGGAGCTTTTACGGGAGCTACCGGTCTGCGCCAAGGGGCATTTGAACTAGCTGATTCGGGTACCGTTTTTATGGATGAAATTGGCGAGCTGAATATCGATCTTCAACCGAAACTCTTGCGGGTTTTAGAATCACGAATGATTCGACGAGTGGGTGGGGATCGACCGATGTCTATTGATGTTCGTGTGATCGCAGCGACCAATCGGCATTTAGAATCTGAAGTGAAGAAGGGAAATTTCAGAGAAGATTTATTTTATCGCTTAAATGTGGTTCCGATTTATTTACCCCCTCTCCGAAAACGTAAAGAGGATATTCCCATGATCCTGGATTACTTTATCGAGCTTCACAATGAAGGGAATCCCAATCAAAAAGTGGAGGGTATTAGCTCAGGAGCCATGGAACTTTTGCTGAGCTATGACTGGCCTGGAAATGTTCGAGAACTTAAAAATACGATTACCCGAGCTATTTCCTTTTTGGAAGGGAATCAGATTACACCGGAGGATATCCCGGAGAGAGTCCGAGTACCAGTGGCAAAGGCTGAACTGGATATTCACGATGATCTCGGTTTTAAAGATGCGAAAGAACAATGGGTTGCCTCTTTTGAAAAGCAGTATCTGGAAGAGATTCTGAAACGAAATGGTTACAACATTTCGGCTGCGGCCAAAGAAGCGGGGATTGATCGAAAGAGCGTTCAGCGGCTTGTTCGTAAATACAAACTGCATACAGGTCGAGAGAAGTCCGAAGCCAATTGACCAAAGAGCTGAGCCCCGTTATAAATAGAGCTCAGATGGAACACGAATTTTGGCTCAAACGCTGGGAAGAGAACTGGACTCCCTTTCATAATTCGCAGCCTCATGAGGTCCTACAAAAACACTTTCAAAAGCTTGGTTTGAAAAAAGGAGACACGGTATTTGTTCCTTTTTGTGGGAAGTCTCAAGATCTTATTTGGTTAAGAGACCATCAATATCAAGTCATCGGAGTCGAACTAAGCCCACTTGCGGTTCAACAATTTATTTCTGAAAATCAATTATCTGAACATCACGAAAAGCAGAGTTCTTTTGTGCTTCATTCGCTTGAAAGAATAAAAATCTTTCAAGGAAGTTTCTTTGATTTAGAGCCAGACGATTTGAAAGACGTAAAGGCTGTTTATGATCGTGGAAGTTTAGTGGCTTTGCCGCGAGAGATGAGAAAGGTTTATATTCAGCAAATGAAACGAATATTGCCAAGGCCTGTGCCTTATTTGCTTGTTGCTCTGGAATATCCTCAAGAGGAAATGGAAGGCCCTCCTTTTTCAGTTCCTGAAAAAGAAGTGCAGGACTATTTTAAGGACTATGGTTTAGTAAGTTGTCTTCAGAGAAAAGATTATTTGGAGGACTCAGATCACTTGCGGGAACGAGGTTTAAGTTCAATTTTTCGCCGACAATATCTCATTTTGCCTCAGAAGGTGGAATAAGTTTGGTGTGTTCTCCATCATCGTCTTTGAGATGACTTACAATTTGAGTAACCGATTCATGAGGAATTTCTTTTTGAATCGATAAGGCTTCCCGCAAAACAACAGGGGATAACGCTCGATGTTGAAGAAGAATTTCACCAATTTGCTTTTGTCCCGAATATTTCTTATAGGCGGATTGAAGTTCAAGCGCAAAATTCAATTGGTATTGTCGAATTTGTCCACGACGCAACAGAATTTCTCCAATCAAAGCATGATTTTTCAGCTTACTAATGGATTTCTCCCTTAGATAATCCTCTAAAGTCATAAAATACCCCCGGCTGCATGCATGCAGGTTTCGTGCCGAAAGGGGGGCTCTATAAGTTATTGAAATTATTTAATGATTAGTTCTTTTTGAAAAGATGCTGGGACATTCAAGTCCCAAAAAAAGGCCGTCTCCAATTTGAAGATGGCCTTTCCAATCATCTAGGCGGTCCTTGAGCGGATGCCTTCAAATATTTATACCACAGTGCTTAGGCAACAGGACCTTGTATCAATTAATTTGAATTTTTAGCCGAAAGCGAAAAGTCTTGATGACTGGGATCAATCGAAATAATTTCAATTTCCCTTTGAAAAATTTTGAGAAGTTTTGGATTTGCTATTGCAAAGGCCGTTGGATAGCCCGCATGCATTTGGTCTCGAATTTTATAAATCTTCGCGCCAGCTTCTTTAGCGATTAATAGACCTGCTGCGACGTCCCAGGCCTTGAGTCCAAACTCCCAAAAGCCATCGAATCGGCCGCAGGCCACATAGGCGGTATTCAAGGCGGCGGAGCCATCTCGTCGGACCGCTAAGGCTTTGTATAAAAGATGCGAGAAATAAGGCAGGTTATTGGTATTGGGATCATAGAGATCATAGGGAAAGCCCGTTACGAGCAGACTCTTTTTGAGTTTAGTTTCGGTGCTGACCTGAACTTGTTTCTGATTTAGAAAAGCTCCTTTGTCTTTCTGTGCCCAAAACATTTCTTTCAAAACAGGATCAAAGATAACTCCGCATTGAGTTTCCCCGTCTTCTTCAAAGGCAATCGAGACAGCAAATTTAGGATAGCCATGGGCAAAATTAGTAGTTCCATCTAAAGGATCCACAATCCAGCGACGTTTTTCGGAGCGGATACTCGATTGTTTTCCCTCTTCGGCTAAAACAAAATCTTTTGGAAAAGCCTTTCGAATTTCACGAAGCACACAGCGCTGAGCGCGTTCGTCAACTTCTGTAACTAGATTAATCGCCCCTTTATGACGAACCTTAAAACTCTTTCCACAATAACTGAGGATGATTTTTCCGGCTTCTCGAGCTGCTCGTTTCGCAATTTGAAGTTCTTTCATTTTATATTTCGTCCAGATCATTTAACCGGCAAAAGCTTGTTCGAGATCTGAAATCAGATCCGCTTGATGCTCAATGCCCACCGAAAGTCGAATCAGGCCATCGTCAATGCCTAGGCTTTTTCGAATATCTGCCGGAATGCTCGCATGAGTCATAATGGCGGGATGCTCGATGAGGCTTTCAACTCCTCCCAGGCTTTCGGCTAAACTAAAAATCTTCACTCTTTCTAAAATTCTCTTGGCTTGTGGTAAGCCATCTTTCACCACAAAGCTCAGCATCCCACCGAAGTTCTTCATTTGTTTGGAAGCTACATCATGCTGAGGATGTTCCGGCAAGCCAGGATAAATGACCTTTTGAACCTTTGCATTTTCTTTCAGCCATTGCGCGATCGCCTTGGCATTATCACAATGGCGCTCCATTCGAACGGCCAAAGTTTTTGTGGAACGCAGGGTAAGAAAGCAATCCATTGGACCGGGGATCGCGCCCATGGAGTTTTGATTAAACTTCACGGCTTCGTAAATTTGAGAATCGTTCGCGCCAATAAATCCCCCGACAACATCCGAATGGCCTCCCAAATATTTGGTCGTTGAATGGAGTACAATATCTGCTCCGAGTGTAAGGGGTTGCTGTAAATAAGGAGACATAAAAGTGTTATCCACGAGGACCTTGATATTCTTTGAGCGAGCCCAATCCGAAATTTTATGAATATCCAAAACCTTGAGTAGGGGGTTCGTCGGGGTTTCTAGCCAGATCAATTTAGTGTTGGCTTTGACATGTTCTTCTAGACTCTCCAAACGAGTGAGATCCGCAAAACTAAAATCATAGCCGGATTTGGCGAGAACTTTAGTGAAGAGGCGATACGTCCCCCCATAAACATCATCGCAGCAGATAATATGATCCCCGGCTTTATAGGTCATGATGACGGCGCTCATTGCCGCACAGCCAGAAGCAAAACAAAGTCCATGCTCTGCGCCTTCTAAGGCCGCCAAATTTTTTTCGAGCGCATCTCGCGTGGGGTTTTGCGTGCGACTGTATTCATATCCTTTATGAACACCCGGACTCTCTTGAACATAAGTCGAGGTTTGAAAAATGGGGGTCATAATCGCACCGGTTCCCGGCTCAGGATGTTGACCGGCATGAATCGCTAAAGTTTCAAAATGCGTTTCTAATGTCATTGATTAGAGGCCCTTTTTACAAAATATTCTAACAGATCGATTTTTGTGATGACGCCTTGAACTTGATTTTGATGGGTGACGACAGGAACCAAGTCTCTTTGTAAAATGTCCTGGACTTCATAGAGACTCGAATCCATATCGACGGTTTTAACCTCTTCGATAATAAAAGGATGAATGGGTTCGTTCAGTCTTTCCGGTTCTCGAGCCACAGCTTCTAAAAGATCTTGCTCCGTAATAATGCCACAAAGTTTTCCATCCGTAGACAAGATGGGAAGTTGCGAGATGCCGTTCTTTTTCAAAAGATCTATGCATTCCTTCACCTTCGCGTCGGCCGTTGTGGAAATGAGTATTTGAGGTTTGAAAAAATCAGCGACTCGAATTTCACTTTCTTCCAAAAAGCTATTTTCTCTCATCCAATTGTCATTAAATACTTTCGACAGATAGCGAGAACCTGAATCGGGAAGAATAATCACTGGGAAATGTTTCTCTTTTTGCTGACGGGCCCAGTGAATGGCGCCTGCCACGGCAAAGCCACAAGATCCTCCTAAGAAAAGTCCTTCTTGGCGAGCTAAACGTCGGGTCATTTGGAAAGATTCTTTGTCTCCGATCTGAACAATTTCGTCGATAATATTGAGATCAATCGTCGAGGGAACAAAATCTTCTCCAACCCCTTCGACTTTATAGGGATGGGCCTGGACCATCTTTCCAGTTCGTTTAAGGTCAGTATACACACTGCCTTCGGGATCCACGCCAATGATTTTGATCTTTGGATTTTGTTCCTTCAAATAGCGGGCCGTCCCCGTAACGGTTCCCCCAGTTCCAAGCCCGGCGATAAAGGCCGTGATCTTGCCTTCTGTTTGTTTCCAGATCTCAGGCCCCGTGCTTTCGTAATGCGCCTGAGGATTGTCGGGATTGTGATATTGATTCGCATAAAAAGCGTTGGGGGTTTCTTTAGCAAGACGCCGAGAAACGCAATAGTAGGATCGTGGATCTTCGGGCTCTACATTCGTGGGCGTGACTACCACTCGGGCACCGAAAGCTCGGAGGGCTTGAATTTTTTCAAGAGACATTTTATCCGGCATCACAAAGACCGCTTTATAGCCCTTCACGGCTGCGACGAGAGCCAGTCCCATTCCCGTATTTCCGGAGGTGGCTTCCACGATGGTTCCACCGGGGCGGAGATCGCCGCGTTTTTCAGCCTCTTCGATAATTTTAATCGCAATACGGTCCTTAATGCTCGAGCCAGGGTTCAAGTATTCAATCTTGGCGTAGAGAGGGAAAGGAAGTCCTGCGGACATCTTGGGCAGTTTTACAATCGGAGTGTTTCCGATTAGTTGAAGAATATTTTCGTAGACCATAATTTCCTAGATTCCATAAAGTTTTGGACTTAGCTTAAGAGGATGATTCTAGAGCCTCAATCAAAATTTACAATGATTCGATTAGAGCAGCTTTTAGGGCAAAAAGGCC
>Ga0114931_10009123_pt1 | contig 11924 bp, 12 predicted proteins | sample 2SBtaG_FD_89579 | JGI IMG/M metagenome (GOLD analysis project Ga0114931, IMG submission 89579) | Deep subsurface microbial communities from Kolumbo volcano to uncover new lineages of life (NeLLi) - 2SBTROV14_V59a metaG | ecosystem: Environmental > Aquatic > Marine > Volcanic | place: Kolumbo...
CAATTAAGTTTAAGTTTAGCAATTGTAATTGTTATTGCAATAATAGGAATTTATATCATGTTTTCAAAACCTGATGAAAAAATTGTAATAAAAAAAGTTAAAGAAAAAACTAAAAAAAAGAAATTTGATTTATCTAAATTAGATAAGGGAGAAAAGAAAGTACTTGAAATTTTAATTGGGGAAGGAAAAGCAATGTTTCAAAAAAGTTTAATGGAAAAGTTAGAAATTGGAAAAGTAAAAATGACACGCCTACTAGACAAACTTGAAGCAAAACAATTTATTATAAGAAAAAGACGTGGAATGAATAATATAGTTGTTTTGAAGGAATAAGTAACCAGTTTTTCCAAATCATTTATAATAAACTCCTTCTAAAATAGATACATGAAAAACAAAATCACAAAGTCCATTAAATTTAAATATGACAGAAAATTTGATTTTCTATATAAATACAAGGGAGGAAAATATAAATGAGCGACAAAATTGAAATCAAAAAAGACACTTTTTACAAAGGTTCAATCGCAGTCTTAGCTGTACTTTTAATAATCTCTATTTTCACAGGAGGTTTTGGTTTCGGCGCAGGAAGTTCATCTGGCGGAAATGCTAATGTTGTAAAAACTGGTGGAAACACACAACAACCAGTTAACATGAACGCTTTGCAGGACACTAATCTTTACCCTGCTTTAGGTCCAACTGACGCTAAACATACAGTTATAGAATTTTCAGACTTTCAATGTCCTTATTGTGCTATTGCTTCTGGTCTTCCTGACTGGACACAACAATACAATTCTGGACAATTTTCGGATCTATCCGGAGTTGCTGGAAAAATCCAAAAGATGGCTGCAGATGGAAAAATAAGAATGATTTATGTTCCAATGAGTTTCTTAGGACAAGAATCTGTTTACGCCGCACAAGCAGGACTTTGTGCTAACAAGCAAGATAAATTCTGGGAAATGCACGACGCAATTTTCACTGCACAAACACAAGGTGAAAATTCGGGTAAATTCAACAAAGACAAACTTGAAATTATTGCGCAAGGCATAAGTGGACTTGATCAAGCAAAATTCAAGAGCTGTCTAGAAAACGATGAAACTCTTAGTAATGTTCAAAAAGCAGCTAGTACTGCAAGCAAATTTGCTTCTGGAACCCCAACGTTTTACGTTGATGGAAAGAAAGTTTCAGCATCTTGGTCACAAATCTCTAGCCTTTTGAATTAAAGTATTTTTTATTTTTTTTATTTTTTTTATTTTTTACATTTCTTCTCAACATTTTTAAAGAAGTTTTAACAAATTAATTAATGGGAATTAAAGGGGCAACTTCTGGTTTTTTTGAAGTTCTAAAAAAATGGAAATACTTAACACTATCAATTGTAGTTGCAATTCTTTTCTACATAATAAACATATTTTTATCAAACTTTAGGTACATTGCCCCAACTTTCAAAAAAGGAATTTTAAAATTTCTTGAAGCGCTTTTAATGGATGCAATTAGTTATCCCCAATTTTTCACTTACAAGTTTTTCATTGGATTAATATTTATTAGTCTCCTTTTTGGAACCCTCATAAGTCTAATTGCCTACAAAACAAAAATGCTGAAAAATTTCTCAAAAAAAACAGGATTTTTAACTTCAACAGGAATTTTTTTTGGAATAGTTGCTCCAGGTTGTTCAGCTTGCGGAGTTGGATTTTTGTCAGCAATAGGGGTTAGTGGAGCTGCAATTGCATTTCTTCCCTGGAAAGGTTTTGAACTTTTCCTTATCGCAATAATTCTAATACTCTTTGCAATTTACAAAATTTCATCACAAATACACAGAGGAATAGTTTGCGCAGTTCCTATTGGTAAGAAAAAGAAGTGAACCGCTCGCTCGTCTAAATTTACTAAATCTTAATTTATACTTCGCTCGCTTACCCCGTGTAAGATAATTAATTAAGGTTGAAATTAATAATTCTCAGCAAAGAAACTTAATAATCTGGCACGAAGGAATATCAAAAAAGGGTGGTTGATAGAGCTTATGGAGAAAATTCAAAAATCAATTTTCCTCTTCTTCACAAATATCTTTAACTTCTTCAATTATTTTTACAAGTCTTTTTTCATCTATTTTAACTCGACGGGAAAGCTCTCTTAAATCTTCAATGAGTAAATCTTTTGTAACAACTAAATTTGCATCATAAAATTTATTGATTTCTTCGTTTGTAACACTTGTTAAGATAGTAATTGGATACGCTTGTTTTTTCTCAACCAAAACTTGCAAACTTTCTTCCCTTGGATAATTCCAAGATGTAGTTTTCAAATTAACCCCCTTAGAATATTCAATTGCGTCTTTTGAGCACTTTGTATTTGTAACAAGCCACGGAAAGTCAAAGTTATAACGCTTTAGGTCTAAAAATCTCGCATAAGTGTAAAGCGCAGGATGAAGTTTCGTTATAGTTCCGTCTAGATTGTGAAATTTACATTCAATCATCCATTTTATGTCTTTTTCAGTATCTGTTGCAACAATGTCTACCTCTTGAATTATTCTTTTTCCCTTAAGTTTGTTGTCAACAGTCGTCTTATACCCGTGATATTTGAGAACTCTTGCGAAAAACCTTTCAAAAGGAAAACCAGTCGGACCAAGAGCCATAATTGCTCTCTTTAAGTTATACCTTTGAGAAACTCCTGGTTCTTGCTTTAAATAACCAACTAAAAACTTTAAAATTTCTTCACTAGAAGAGTTTTTTTTAAACTTCCTTTTAACCTCTTTAACCGCCAAACTTGCAAGTTTTTTACTTCCCCCAGCAGCACGAATAGTGTTATAAATTTTCTTATGGTCAAAACGTTCAAGAGCACCCGTTGACTTAATTACTTGCATATGTAAAACAGAAAATACTAAGTTATAAAGTTTGTGAATTGACTACAATTTCATTCCAAAAGTTTACATATAAGTTCCTCTTGCAATTCTAATTTAATTTTCAAAAGGTAAAGAAGCATAATTCTTTACTCCATTTTCATTGCATCATCTTCTATCATTACAATTTATATAAAAATTTTTGAAAAAAATCTCTATCTTCAGGTTTTAATTTATCAATCTATATTTTTTCAAGCTCATTTGCCTAACTTTAAGCTTTATTAAGATTTATTGGCATACTCCAAATCAAAATTTTTCAATTAAAAAATTACTATATTAGGACAATAATATTTTTAAACAAAACAACAATTTCTGACATATGGAAAAAGTAAACCACAATTGTGGGGTAGTTGTTTCTCATAACCTTCATGATGTCTATGCAGGAATGAAATGCTTGCAGCAAAGAGGAAAAGATGCAGCAGGTATATGGGCAAAAGGTCCCGAGGGAATAAATGTTGTAAAATGGGGGGGAAGAGTTGATGCTTTTAGTCTGGAAAGCCTAGCAAATATTTTCAAAGGAAACTTCCATACTTTTGGAGGACATGTAAGATATGCAACAAAAGGAAACAAAAACATTGAAGACCTTTTGAAAGATGCTCACCCTCATGCAATAGGAGGAAAATATGAATATGGTCCCAATCATGTTATAATTTCTGATTGTGATGCAGTTATAATAGTAAACGGGCAAACAGAAGAAAAATATTTTAAAAAATTAAATCAAAAAAAGTTTAAATCAAATTCAGACAGTGAAAAACTCCTAAATTTTTATTATGAAAACAGTGAAAATGAACTTCTAAAAGAAATACCTGGAGCTTATTTTTTAGCAATTGCTGACAAAAGAAGAGATGAAACAATAATAATAAGAGATAAAACAGGAATAAGACCTGGATTCTTGGGGGAAAAAGATGGACGTTATATTGTAGCTTCTGAAGACATTGCAATAATAAAAAACGGGGGAAAACCAATTAAAGATATTGAACCAGGAAGCATATATTATTTTGATTCTGATGGAAGTTACAGAAAAAGACAAATTTTGGAACCCAAAAAAAAACACTGTTTCTTTGAATTTAATTATATATTAAATAGAAACTCAACTACAGATAGGATAAATGTTAGAACTCATAGAACATTTCTTGGAGAAAAAGTTGCACAAGAAAAGTTTGAGAGAATGAAAAATTATAATTTCATAAGTTACATGCCAGAGTCTCCCGAAATTGCCGCAAGAGAGCTTTCAGACAGACTTGAAATTCCTTTCTTAAAAGTTTTTTTTAAAAGACAAATCGAAGACAGAGCCTTTCAAAGCCCAACTATGAAAAAAAGAGAAGATTCAATTGGAAAAAATTTAAGCCTTATTCCTGGAATAAAAAATGTGATTGAAGGAAAAAGAATAGTAATGCTTGATGACAGCATGGTAAGGGGGGTAAATGCAAAACACGGAAGAAAACTTCTCTATGAAGATGCAAAAGTGTCTGAAGCCCTTTACGCTCTTTACACCCCTCCAATAGGAATTATAGGAGAAGATGGAGTCGCCCGTGGATGCTATTATGGTGTTGATATGCCTTCTGGAGACAAATTTATAGCAAGAACAGGAAGAAAAAACAGAACTCTTGAAGAGATAGAACAAATCATTAAAATGCCAGTTGAATATTTATCTTATGAATCAATGCTTGAAGTTTTTTCTAAAGAAGGGCTTAAACCTCATGAAATTTGCACTTATTGCATAGGAGGAAAACATCCTTTTGAATAAAACAAAATAACTAAACCTTTTTATTTTTCCTTCTTTTAAACACAAAGAATATTGAGCCAAGTATAACTAAAATTCCCATTGAAATTGAAACCTGCGCTGAGCCGACAAAGCCTCCAACTCCTCTAATTATTGAACCAGTTATTGTTGGATTGTTTGTAGTTGTGTTTGTTCCTGTATTAAGTCCCAAGTCAGAAACGTTTGTATTGTTTCCAACACTTGCAGAAAGTTCACTCACACAAAGCCTTGTTTCAGTTACATTGTTTGAAATTCCATTTATATCGAAACAAGTTCTGCTTTGAAATCCATTCTCACAAGGCTGCCAATCAAGACATTGAAATAAACTTGAAGAAGTTCCGCCTCCTCCCCCTCCGGAAGAACCTCCACCACCATTACTTGAGGCCCTTATTAAAATTGAATTAAAGATTCCATTTCCGTCTTGATGACTCACAAGATCCCTAGCGTGAACAATGTAAGAATAATTCCCATATGCTTCAACATGATTTGCATAACTCAGAGTTGTTGAATTTGCAAGAAATGAAAAGTTTCCCGAATTGTAACTTCTATAAATTTCATAATGATCAATTCCACTACAACTTGGTTCATCTGTTGCCGCTCCCCATACTAAATTAATATTAAACCCTGAATTAGATAATGTAAAGTTTGATGGTGCTGATGGGGAAGTGTGGTCTATGCAAAGTGAAAGTGCAGAGGCAAAGCTAACCAGTATCACCCCAAGAACTAATATGAGAAAAATCTTTTTCATTTTAACTTAATTCGGCGAGATTTCCAAGTTTGTCATATGCTTTTGAATAAAGCCAATAAGAACCGCTTGAAAAGTTTGTGGTATTTATTTGTGAATAATATAATCCTGTTGAAGAATTATATGGGATGTTTACCCAATGAGTATTTGGACAAGTTGCGTTGTAACCTGTTCCAGTGTCAGGGCAAACCGCCCCATTTATTACTGCGGCAAGTTCATAATAAACTTGACTTTCATTAACTCCTGATTTTAAGTCAGTCACATTAAGAGTTAAATTAAATAAATCTGAAACAATTGTATTGTTGTCTGGAGTAAGAACTTTTATTGTTGGACCAGTTCTGTCAATTTTTATTGTAACATTTTCGTTAGCCGTGTTTCCAGAAGTGTCAGTTGCTCTAACTGTTAAAGGCCAGTTTCCTTCAGGAATATTCACTGGAAGAGTTCTTAAAAATTCATAAATATTACTTCCTAAATCATTTACTGAAAAGTTTGTCTGCCCAATTGTTGAAAGAATCGTTGCCGAAGGGTTCGCGCTTAAACCACTAAAGTCTGAAACATTCGCATCAAAATCTACGCCACTTCCATCACTAAAATACTGGTCAAAGTAAGATTTATTCAAAATTGTAATTGTTGGTGCTTTTTTGTCAAATAAATAAAACACTCCTGCTGAGATATTATATTTTCCGGGCCACAACATGGGGTTTGAACTAATGTTAAAGTAAACTTCATCATTTTTATCTAAATTTTGAATTGCCCCCCGGGTTTCATTAAAGCAATAAAATGTCCCATTAGGAACATTACTAACAGTGTTCAATCCAAAATAAGAATTGTTAATTGTTAAAGGTGAACTTTCACGACACTCAAAAGGAACATCTGTATGAAAAAGTCCAAAGAAAGTTGATTTTCTTACAAATCCATTAAGAATAAAATCTCCTTTCCAAACTGGATAGTTGGTATCGTTTGAAGTAAAATTTATTTGTAAAACGTGAGGAAATTCAGTTGTTCCATAGTAATCACTATAAGTAAAGTTGAAGTGGGCATTTGCTGTTTCTCCTGAAAAAATGTCATTAACTTGTATTCCAGTGTTGTTAGTTATAACCCCTGTATAGTTTGCAGCCGAAACATAACCTAAAATTCCTACTAACAAAATCATTCCAACAACAATTCCTGTAAATATTTTTTTGTTTATCATTTTCATTGTGGTGTAACCTCGATTCTTGAATAACCATCAGTATAACTGTGACCTGTACTAATTCTATAATCAATTGATTCATTCCCATTCCCTCTTAATTCGAGCCCTATTTTATTATGGGTACTTAAGTCAATTTGTCCTGAAGAGTTGCATAAAAAATCTTTTTCAGTAAACTTAGAAGTTGCTGTAATAGCAATTGGACTTGAAACTTCACAAATTATTTGCTCATTATTGTTGCTATCTAATTTTAAGAATCTTGCTTGAATTTCGCTTCCTGAAAAATTTGTTTTCATCCAGACATAAGCATGAAGAGTAATAGGATAAAAATAACTAACATTTAGATTCTCAGTTTTGAACACTTCTCTGTGCCCGTCATAAAAATAAATCTTTTCTTCGCTTGAAGAAATTTTATCAACAAGTAAATTATGATATACTCCTCCTTCAGTTGCATTTCCTCCTAAATAAAAAACTGGAGCACTAACAGTTGTTGTTCCTGTGGTAACCCCAAAATAAGGAAGAAAACTCGCAGCGACAATTCCAATTAAGAAAATTCCCACTATTCCTAACCCAAGTTTTTTCGCGTTCATTCTTGTTTGTGTTTGATTATAAACCCTCTTTTCCTCTTGTAAGAGGGTTCGTTTTGTTTGAAATTTAAAAAATAAAAAAAATAAAAATTAATAATTTTACGCAGTCACTGTTGTTTTTACAGTAAATGTATCTGGCGCCAACATCTTAGGGAAACTTGCCAAAGTTGCGAACTGGTCCCTCTTATGTGGAGCAATGTCAAAAGTTGTTTTTGTCATCCAATCTGCATTTATAGGATAGATTTCATCCTTTGAAGCTCCATTAACATTGTATGCTAATTCGTCAAAGTAATTATCTTGAGCAACAAGAGTATGGTTATCATTATCTTTGTTTGTCAAGTCATTTGCAATGTTCAAGAAGTTATTGTATTTCAAAGTAACTTCTGAAGCATCTGCCCAGTTTGTAAAAATGTCAACTTCATCAACACCAAATCCTCTTCCTGATTCAGAAGCACCATCTGTTACAATATTATCAAATGTATTATACTCTATGTCCAAGTTAGTTGGTCCTCCAGTGTGTCCACTTGAAGGTGTATCCTGAATTGCCATAGCATAATCCCAAGTTACACCTGAACTGTTATCTGTTGTAATGTCTTTTATTGTATTGTACATTACAGAAACTGAATCAAGAGTTCCTTGAATCATAATTCCATTAGCTCCTCTTCCAGTGTTGGTTATAGATTCAGCAAGATTGTTGGTAACTGTGAAGTCACTTGCTCCAGCAACGTTGTAAAGATAAATTGCATTTATTGAAGTTCCAATACCTGCAAGATTTCTTACAATATTACTATCAATCACAGTGTTTCCATAATAATCTTGGATTCCTGCTTTTTTGTTTGCAAAGCTTCCTGAAGTTGGATCAACTAAGAATCCTTTAACTATAGCTCCTGCTGAATTTATAGTAATAATACCTTCTGCTGTGCTTCCACTACCTGTAACTTCTACAGGAGTTCCAGAATCTGGTGAAGTTAAAGCAACTAAAGTAATATCTTTATTGACATTAACATCTTCAGCGTATGTTCCTGCTGGAACACAAACCACTTGTCCAGAAGTTGCAGAATCAATTGCTGTTTGTATGCTTCCAGAAACAGTAACATCACATGTTGAAGGCGTAGTGTATCCTGAAAAATCAGCTCCAGCATTGTCAAAATATTCGACTGCTCTGTAATCTACATCCGCACAACTATCTGTAGATGTACATGTAGAAGTTAAATTTCCTTGAGCTTGTATATCGGCTTCATTTTCTAATTCATGAGGTTTAACATATGTTGCACTTTGTAAAGATGTAATAGCAGGATAAGTGTCTGTTATTGGTCCATCAGAGTATGTGAAATTATCAACAAGCAATCCTTGACTTGCAGTTACACTACCAGTAATAATTCCAAAATATGGAATCAATGCGGCTGCAACGAAACCAAGAACAATTATTGAAGCAATAACGAGAACAGAAACTTTTTTCCCAAAAATGTTAACTTTTTTATGAGTTAATTTTTTGTTCATTTTTGTTTATTTTTTCCTCCCTTGTACTTCTCTAGCCATTAAGGCGTTAAACGCGCAAAAGCTTAATAATAGATTCAAAAAAACATTAATAAAGATTATTGTCCTACAAAGTATACACTTCTTCCAAAAAAACTTTTTTTCTAAAACTTCTTCAAACAAAACTTATCCTCTCCATTCAAATAAACCGCAAATAAAGCAAAAGCAAGTCCTACATCTCTAACAAAAACGCCATTAAACCCGATTGAAAACGCTATAACTAAAATTCTTAAAATTCCAACAACTGAAAAAAACCTTAAATAAATTCCAGAAACTAAACTTAAACCAATAACCAAATCTAAAATCCCATTCAACAAAACTAAAAGCGAAACTGAAATTCCAAATGAATAAACATAACCTGGGATGTAACCAATCCACGAATTTGGGTTAATAACTTGCCAAATTCCAAACGTAAGAAAAACCACCCCAACTCCCAAGCGAAGAACTGCTTTCGCTAACTCACTTTTTTCCATATCCTAATTCCTTCAATTTTTTTCTAAAAAAATAATTCTTCAAAAATAACAAACCAAACAAAACAACAAAACCTAAAACATAATAGATAGTATCAATTGAATTTGCGTCTTTCACGTCCAAATAAAAAGTTTGGGATTCAACTACTTCTCCATTATTTCTAAATTGAAAATCAATTGAATAATTTCCTCCCGAAGGAAAAGTAAAAGTGAATGGTAAACTCGCATTTTTAGAAAAAAACTCTCCAGAAAAAACAACTTCGTCAGACAAAGAAATTCTCGTCCATATGGAAGTCACATCAACCAACTTTTCACTTGTTTCATTAACTAAATTCACTGCAAAGTTTTCAGGGGTAAGAGAAACCGCATGAGTCGGACTAAACCCAAAATCAATTATGTAACCATTTTTTATTATGTCTTTCCCTGAATCTAAATGAGCCAAAACAAAATTAAAATTAAACAAAAATCCAAAAACCAAAATCAAAAAGAAAATCTTTCCTTTCATTTTATTGAACAACAAGTTCTCCAATCATACTTCTGTGACCTGGACCACAATAAACACTACAATAAAAATTGTAAGTTCCTTTTTTGTCCGCAACAAATTTAACCGTCTTTTCTTCTCCAACTGGAAGCCGTTGATTAACACCAAACTGAGGAATTGCGATTCCATGAGTAACATCAGTACTTGTTATGTGAAGAATAACCGTGTCCCCCGTGTTCACTGTAATTTTCCCAGGAACAAATTCGAATTGCTTTGCAGTCATTGTAAATTCTTTAACTTGTCCCGCCGCAGCTGAAATACTTGGATTTGAATTTGAATTTACATTAACAGTTGATTTTGAATTTCCTCCAAAAACAAAAATCAAAACTAAAATTAGTACAACAATTCCGACACCAATGTAAACTTTGTTTAAGTCACCTTTTTTCATTTAAATATGAAAAAAATTTCATTTATAAATATTGTGGACTTATCTAAAAAGACAAAAAATATTTAAATGAAAAAAAATTCATATAAAAAGGATAAAAGATTATTTATTCTGAGGAGGATTTCTCCTTTTAGGAATTGATCTTGCAACATATACTAAATAAATTGGTTATTATTTTACAACTCTTGGTGAAGTTTTACCTGTTGCACCAATTGTTATTCTTGAAATAAGCTACTTCATAAAAAAATAATCCATTAATTAAAAACTGTTTTCATTAGATTTATCAATTTCTGATTTATTAATTATAAAATTTTCTTTTTCAGATTTATTTTTATCATGAAAATAGAACCAAATAACTAGTACAATTACAACAACTGCTACAAGGACCCAAATCCACCATTTTGAAGAACTGCTTCCAGAACTTCCTGCTCCCGCAGTCCCATTTCCAGTGCTTCCACCAGAAGTAGCCGCGTTTTCAATAACTTCTGGTCTGCTAGCTATAGCGAAGTAACTAAATGAAGTCATGGTAACATTGTAATAATAATTGTCGGCGTCGGCGCTGTCATAAGTTGTGGGTAGCTCCATCCATTTTTTAGAAGTTTCATTAAATTTGTAAACTGAAATATTTTCTTTAGAAAGTCCTTCGTCTGATGCCCAAATTTTATTCACTTTAAATACAACTGTCACGTTTTTGATTTTATCCAGTAAATTTTGGGTATCTATGTGAATATACTGGTAAACTTTTCCACTTTTGTTAACACTAACTTCTGCAGGTTTTGAACTATATTTAGTAACTGAAACTTTCACGTTTTTGGTCTCGTTTTTTACATTTATAATTATCTTTTTTATTCCAACTCCTGAACTAAATGATTTCATCTCTGCTGCAACTCCTGGAGTGATTTTTTCCCATGAAAACGATTTACTATTACTTGCTTGACTTGAAGAAGAGTTTCCTCCTGAAGAACTTGAAGAAGAGCTTCCCCCTCCCCCACCAGATGAGCTTCCACCAGAGCCACCACTTCCACCTGAACCTCCTCCAACACTTCCTAAGGCATAAATTAAAAGTCTATCCCCCAAAGTTAAGGAAACATTTTCATTTTGGGTATTTGTTATATTAGTTATGGAATTAATATAAAGATTGTTGTATGAACTTATCAAATCTAAAATTTGTAATGTTAAATTTGACATAGCATAAAAAAGAGATTCATTCTTTGCTGTTTTCACTTTAATAGAATTATTCGTTACTGTTAATTGTGTTATATTTGAATAATTTGAATAAATTGAATATCCCCCCGTTGAAGAAATTGTTACATTATTTATTTGAACTGCAGAAACAAATGACAAATTAATGAACAAGATAATTCCTAAGATAAAAAGTAAGTTTTTTTTTTGATAGTACATAATAATCTCATGGTATATAAAGTCCTCCTTGAATATATCTTGAACATCCTGTTGGATAGTAGGTTAACCCCCCACCTAAATCACTCCAACAATGTGGTGATGATGTTGTTAAAGTAAAAATTTCTGAGGCGTTTAAATTTCCTGCGTTGTCTGTTGCATACCACCTATAACCAATGAATATTCCAGCTGTTCCATTCAAAACTTTTGTTACATTTGCCCAGCTTGGTGTTGTTGTAAAGTTCACAGTTGAGTCATTTGCCCAAGTTCCTGAGTTATTTGTTGAAAATATGTATTGCCCGTTTGGATATAAGTCAGAATTATCATTCCATTGAATTGAAAATAAAGCTGATTGTCCTGCAAAAGTTGAGTTTGTTTGATTATTAGAGTAAGTTGGTGGTGTTGTGTCTGGATACTCCCATCCCAACTTTGG
>Ga0114931_10009124_pt1 | contig 11923 bp, 11 predicted proteins | sample 2SBtaG_FD_89579 | JGI IMG/M metagenome (GOLD analysis project Ga0114931, IMG submission 89579) | Deep subsurface microbial communities from Kolumbo volcano to uncover new lineages of life (NeLLi) - 2SBTROV14_V59a metaG | ecosystem: Environmental > Aquatic > Marine > Volcanic | place: Kolumbo...
GTCTTCGCCAAGCCACTCGTTAAGATGGGCAACCGATCCCTCGTCTGGTGCATCGTCGTCAGTCTGTTGCGAGCGCCGGCCCCGACGTCGCAAACGTCGTTGGTGGCGTTGCAGCGACATGGCCATTGTTGGCTTTTGCTGCGTTTGCAGGAGTGAATTGCCGAGAACAAGCATTGCGTGCGCACGACGGCGCAAGCACAATGCATGCCACGGTCAAATTAATGCCCTAAAATTTTTCAAACAATCAGCGGTCGGAAAATGCCCACATTTCACCGTTTGTCGGCAAAACGCGGTCGACTCGTGACAAACAATGATTAAAAGCGGCGCCACCGCCACTGTTCTTGTCGATGCCTCTGGGCGGATTACCGACAACGCGTTCGACATGGACGAGCCGGACAAGTTGCAAGAGCAAAACTACGTGTCCGTTTGGGACGATCACATCGATTTTGACGACAAGCGGCATCGCTACTACATTGACGCAGCGCCATGCCATTGTTCCACCACTGGTTTTATTCACTCGACCGACTTTTTCGAAGGCTTCGACGCCGATACTGCTATCGACAAGATGTGGGCGGGGCGCAATTGGAATGTCGATCATCCGCTCTGGGGCCAGACTCGCGAAGAAATTAAAGCGACTTGGGAGGCGAACAAACTGCGCTCTTCAGCGCTCGGCACGCGCATGCACGAGTTAATTGAATGGTTTTACAACGACTTGATCAGTGAACACGAGTTGCAAGTGCATGCCGACGTTGCTGGCATGCCAGAGTTGCATCAATTTCTCAACTATCATCGCAACGTCGTGCGAAAGCGTGGGTGGATCCCATTTCGCACCGAATTGCGCGTTATTTTGGAGCATCGCGTTGATGGCGTTGTTAAACAGCGCGTGCCCGGTTCCATCGATATGCTGTATCGCGATCAGCAAGGACGGCTTATACAGGTGGATTGGAAGCGCTCGAAACAAATCAAGCGCAGCAATCGCTGGCAACGTGGGAAAGGCCCGCTGGCGCATTTCGACGACTGCAATTTTGTGCACTATGCGCTGCAGCAAAACATTTACGCCATGGCATTGGAACAGGGCATTGGTGAGCGGCCAGCCGAGATATACTTGTGCATTTGCCATCCAAACCAGCCCGACTACCAGTTGCTACAGTTACCGTGGCTGATCGACGAAGTGCATGCTATGCTGAAACACGCAGAACACAGCAAGAGCGCTGAAGAAGGCGAAACAAATGAAAAAATTGATGTTTAATGTAGCAGAAGGCATCGGTGCATTGCACAACAATGACGTACTTACGACTCAGCGTGCCGTCGGACTCGCCGCCCGCCACAACGCCAAGCGCTGCTGCCTTGTCGTCTCGAGTTTTATCGCAAACCAACGATCCAAACTGATAGATACTGTCTTTGAAAAGAGCCGGATGAGAAAAAGAAGAACCCGTGATTGTTGAAAAAATCGGGTGAGGCGGTCAAAAATGTCAAAACTTTTGGGTCCGAAAAATTGTCCAAAAATTTTACTTGTCGGCTTAATTGACGTATCGCATGACAAGCGCAGTCAGGGCGTTGCGATCGGCGCCGCGTAGTTCGTCGACATTGCGGCCATGGGCGTCGAAAACGGCAAAATAAGGCACAGCCGACACATTGTATGTCTTTGCGATGGTCGGCGCGCCGTCAATATCGACGCGTGCAAAAATGCATCGGTCGCCGACTTCGGCAACCAATTGATCCATCGCAGGGTACATTCGACGGCACGGCCCGCACCACGCAGCGCTAAATTGTACCAACGACGGAACGCTACGCTCAGCCACTTCGGTCGCCAATTGAATCCAATCTTGGTCCGAGTCGATGTAAATCAATTTGTTGTGCGTTGCTGCCGCCTGATCCGCTTCTTGATGGTTGTTTGCGTCCTCACCGGCGTTGTCTGTCTGTTTTGCTTCTTGGTTGTTTGCTGGCCGAGCCTCTGCAAATTCCTGCTCGGCACCGGCTTTATCGCCTTTCTGCTCTCGTAGCGAAGTCAGCAGCCAATTCAAATTCTTCTCCAACTGAGCGGTTTGAGCGCCAACAACGTCGAAAATAGTTTGACTGGCCCCATCAATTGCGCGCACGTGTGGAATACTGCTGATGCCATGCTTGCGCGCAGTCTCTGGTGCACTGTCAATGTCGACTTTCAAAAACGTTGCGAGATCTCCAAAGCGTTGGGCGCAAGTCTCTAATGTCGGAAATATGCGTTTGCATGGACCGCACCAAACGGCGGAAAAATCAACTATTGTTGGCTTGCCTGTCGCTTGAGAGCAGGCAAGAACTTGCTCAAACTGTTCGTCACTCTCGATGTGAGTGACCATGCGTGCTGCAGATTGTTGCCACCACTGATACTGCAGACAATTGAGACACTCGTTGTCGACGCAAAAAGAGATTGCCAGAATAAAATTGCCTATGATGTCGCGCGATTGGTGCCGCAACCGTTGCACTCGTGGAATTGATGCGTGGGGAGATAAAAGAATACACTAAATGCAGAGCAGAGATCCAGGATTTGCACAAGTTCTTCCTCGAAATGCAAAAAGACATAACGGAACTGGAAAAGATTCAATAAACCGGTTTATTTGCCAACTAGCAAGTTGCTTCTGCGAAAGGCTTCGATTTCGGCCTCAATTTCACGGCGACGTGCCTCCACTAAAGCGTGAATGTGTGCGGTAGATTGTTCAACTTTCGCTTTGTCCACCAAAACAATCACATGTTTCTCAATGTCGTACCACGGCACCTTGCCATTCACAGATCCTTGCAAACTGGCTGGCATAACTTCGTCTGTAGACTATTATAAGCAGAAAACCGAAAATGAAAGGAACCTGAACGGGAGATAATCCAAACCTGCATAATCGATACTGCCACAAAAAAAGCAGTATCTCGTAGATGTTATGTAAAGAGTTGCGTTATAGTTGGAAACCCTTGGGTGGCGTTGTGAAACTGGTTGGTTTTCTGCTTTTTTTGGACGGGAAAATATTGGCTTAAGCAATTATAGTAATGAATGAGTTAGACAAGGTCCAGAAACTGCGGGCTAATTTAACCTCATTGGAGCGTTCCGATCCTCCAAACAGACAAAAAGACATTGAAAAAGTCGGCGCAAAAGGACAGTTTATTGTGCGATTTTTCGCAAAATAAGAAAGTGCTCTTGATATAGTAGCGTTATTTTGCACTTTTGTGCGAGCACGTGACGTGAATGATCGACCTGTTCACCAGTTGCCATCGTCTAAAGGCAGGATATTGCACCTCCACTGCAATGGCGCCGGGTCAGTACCGGCTGGCAACAAAGCGGGTGTCGTCTAATGGTAGGACCGTGGCCTAATAAGCCACGTATCGATGTTCGATTCATCGCATCCGCAATCGTTTTCAGGCGTTCGTTCGCGACGCGTTCTCAACTTTCGTACTAGTCTTGTCGTCCAGTGGCTCAGGGCATCTCGTTTACACCGAGAAGATGGCTGTTCGATTCAGCCCAAGACTACTATACGCTGTCTCCGTGGTGTAATTGGCTAGCACAATTGTCTTTGAGAGTGGTCAACTCATGAAAACAATAAGTACCTGTTCAAGTCAGGTCGGGGACTCGACACCAGCCAGGTGTAAATTGGCACGCTACAAAAGGGCCGTTAGCATAGCCTGGTTCAATGCGTTCGCTTGTTAAGCGAAAAATCGAATGTTCAAATCATTCACGGCCCGATTCTTTCACAACGTCTTGTTGGTGTAACAGGGAGCACTGTCGACTGAAAATCGGCCAGAGACTGTTCAAGTCAGTCACAAGACAACACAGTGGATCGGGAGATCCAAAAACATCCGCTTTCATTCGGTGTGGTGTAATTAGTCAACACGCACGGCTTTCACCCGTGCACTCGGGGTGCAATTCCTCGCGCCGAAACTTGTCTGGCAAGACGTTAAACATGCACAATCGCGGTTCATGGTGTTAACGGTAGCACGACTGGCTGTAAACCAGTAGGAGACAGTCCGACTCTGTCTGTTCCGACTCTTCGGAGACCGTCTTCTAGTGGCAGGATGAGGAGTTTGGGTCTCCTCGGCGGGTGTTCGATTCATCCCGGTCTCTTCGCCTGCAGAGGCGTTACAATACTGAAAAAGGTCTTGTCGTTCATGTAGTAGGATACACCACTGTCTCTGGTGTGAAGGTGAGTGCAAGTCTCCCCGGGACCGTCAGCCCGCAGTGGCTTTAAACACTGAACAATTGCGTCTATCGTATAATAGTAGTATGTCACGTTGCCAACGTGGAGGACAGGGGGCAGAACCCTGTGGATGCAGTGAGAGTGTCGTCGTGCGCCGACGCTCTCTAAAATCAAAACAGCGTACTCTTTTCTCAAGACACCGTGGTGGAACTGGTCATACACGCAGTACTACTAATACTGTGCCTTCGGGCGTGCACGTTCGACTCGTGCCGGTGTCGCAAACAACTAAATGATACTGAGTGTGCCGAAACGGAACGGCACAGCGAGCAAAACATCAAATACCGTAACTCATGTCGCTGTGGCGCAAAATGGTAGCGCACTTCCTTGCGGAGGGAGCGGTTGAAGGATCAAGGCCTTCCAGCGACAAAACACCTGGCCGCGTAATTCAACCGGTAGAAAACAAGATTTCTAATCTTGCACGTGGAGGATCGAAGCCTCCCGCGGTCACACCCTTTGCCAGTGTCTTCTAATTGGTTAGGAAATTCGCCTTCGAAGCGAAAGAATCGAGGATCAAGGCCTCGCACTGGTTAACCGCAACACCGCCAGCGTAGTTCAAGAGCAGAACGTTCGCTTAGTAAGCGAAAAATCGCCGTGCGACTCGGCGCGCTGGCTAGTCTCCGGCCAATGTAGTGACAAAAGAAACACGCTGCTCTCGTAAAGCAGAGATCGCCGTGCAAATCGGCGCGTTGGCAAAGTGCGGCTCCACTGCACACAACGGGAGCGTAAGATAATTGGGAAACTGCTCAGTTCCAGCCTGAGAATTCGACGTTCGAATCGTCGCACTCCCCTGAGACAAGTGGTCCGCATCGTCCTAAATTCAAACGCATGACGCTAAACTGCATGTTTGATAAGCAAGCAGCGTGGCGCAGAGGTCAGCGCGACGGGCCCATAACCCGGAGGTCGATTGTTCAAATCAATCCGCTGCTATTCATCAACTGTCCCGAGCATGACGTTAAACTGCTTTGCAAAGGCGATGTGGCGGAAATAGTCAGACGCGCGGCATTAGAAATGCCGTCTCTTCGGAGGTGTCCGGGCAGGTCGGGCCGTCGCCGCAGCAAACCTTCGCCCCGGTAGCATAATTGGTCAGTGCACGCCGCTCTTAACGGCGCGATTCGGTGTTCGAGTCACCGTCGGGGTATCTCCAAGACAGTGTGGCGGAATCAGTTATACGCGGTAGACTCGAAATCTACTCCCTTCGGGGGTACAGGTGCAAGTCCTGTCACTGTCTAAAGCAAAGCGGTTGCTAAGCGCACGCAACAACGGCCTTCCATTGGCTTAAAATCAACGGTCTGCTCGCCCGTACGTTCGACCTGAACAGCAACATCAGGTTGTGTGCCCGAGATGGTCCAAGGGAACGTTTTCAAGAGACGTCGTGCAATCGCACTCACTGGTTCGAGTCCAGTCACAACCAAAAGCGGTTGCTTGGCCGAGCGTGGTTAAGGCGGCAGACTTAAGATCTGTTGATGCGGCAGCATCGCGAAGGTTCGACTCCTTCAGCAACCAAAGGTCGCGTGGCCGAATGGTAAAGGCGCTTCGTTCAGGGCGAAGTTGTGCGCAACGCACAGAGGAGGATCAATACCTCCCGCGACTAAACCCCCCATCGGTCTCGTCGTCCAACGGCGAGATGCCTCCACGACACGGAGGAGACAGCCGTTCGACTCGGCTCGAGACCACCACAACGATCGTCTGGCCGAATTGGTAAAGGCGGCAGGCTAAGGATCTGCTTCGGCGCAAGCCGAGTGGGAGTTCAAATCTCTCGGCGATCAAAAATTGTCCAACAAGTATCAATTGGCGGCAACAATGGCAGCAAGAACAACAACCCACTGTAGGTAAGTGCAGCAATACGCGCGCGCGGGTGCAGTTTGTCCTGAGAACGACGCAAAACTACTCAATGGTATGAAGCCCCATCATACCGCTCGGGGATCGGCTCTGGTGAGCGCGTCGCGTTTGCAACGCGAAATGGCGAGGATCAACACCTCGGGTCTCCATTCCGGCAAAGTGTTAACGGTTGGCACGTCCGCCTGTGACGCGGGAGGAGCAGGATCAAAGCCTGCTGTCGGATCTTCAACGGGGCGTGTATCTCAATCGGAAGAGAGTTCGGCCGCAGACCGAAATGTAAGATGATCGAAACATCTCGCGCCCTCTCCTCCGCCCGGTTAGCCCAGTCTGGTCTACGGCGCTTGACTTTTACGTAGAGCGCGCTGATTATGCGCGTAATCTAGTAATCAGGAAAACAGAGGATCGAAGCCTCTACCGGGTACATTTTTTTGCCAAAACACCATTGCCCGACTTTACCACTTGCACTGGCGCGTTGATTGCGGCCGACGTGATGAAAGCGACTGAGTACCTAGTCGTCGAGCCGACGCGCGTTCACAATAAACTGCCTTGCGGATAACGCCACTTTGCATTTTACTAGGGACTATCACAGGTCCAGGTAGATCGCCGGCGCAGAAACGGCAATCTTGCACGCTCATCGTTGATTGGCTGCAAGTCAAGATTGCGGTTCACGTGGCTTTGGACCGGCCTGTCGTCTTGCTTCTTTGCTGCATCGACTGCGTTTGACGCTGTAAATGATAGCGCCGACAATAGGCGCCACTGCTAGCACTACAAAAATTGTGTCAAGGCTTGGTTTGAGCCAGGCAATGTCAGGTCGCAGAGCAGTCGCAATAAACAAGGCTATGGCAACAAGACCCCCTATCGCGAGACCAAACAAAAGAAACACAATGTCTTCAATCGTTCCTCGCACACATTTGTCCGTTTTGGATTGGATTTGTTTGTTTCTTGCATCGATTAGGCCGATATACCGATCCAATTTCGACTTGCCGTAAACCGCGTCGCGCAGCATGCGCTCTTCTTTTGTCTGTGGTCCACGGTATTGGGGTCGAAGCGTGGAGTTGGAATCTGTTGTTTCGGACGGCAGCGCACTGTACTGAATGGTGGTTGGCGGCGGTGCCGGCAGTGGGCCCATGTAAGGTCTTGGTGGCATCGAATGTCTTTTGTCACAGTGAGATAGCGCGAAAAAAGGGCAGTGACTGGCTGCGCGGCACAAAGCACAAGGTTAGCGGCAGGGGGTTTCGACGCAAAAACCAGAAATACAATTGATATGAGCGCAGACAAGTACGAGATCGAACTCCGTGTGCCGGTCACAATCGAGTCAACACACGCACATTGGATCGATCGCAGCGCGCGCGAATTGCGTCGCGATTTAGAACAATATTGGCTCGATCGCGACCAAAACATACTCGCAGTGTGCTGCGGAGGCATATCGCTTGACATGAATTGGGACACGCGCACTATTGCCGCTAAACTGTGCTGTGGCCGCACCGACATTCTTTTTGTCCAATTTTGGCTGCAGGAAACCTCTTCAGATAAGCGCTATTTTGTCAACCTGTTTGCCGAGCATGACGGCACTGTCTGTGTACAACCTCAACAGTCCGTGTCGATACCTGTTGCGCTGCAGACTGTTATGGAACAGCATTGTGCACGTTTGCTCAAGGAAAATGACAATTTTGTGCGAAAGCAGCGTCAATGGTTCACAGTGGATTTGGCTCGAATTCAACCGCTGATCGACAATCAAAGCGACCAAAACGTCGTGAAAATGCTGAAACAACAAGGCTATTGACGAAAGAATGTTCTCGGAAGGGTGAAAACACAAAGATAAAACAATTATTTTGACTGCGCATGTTTTCGCCGTTTGATGTGATCGGTGTGCCCAAGTACCGCAACCTGAACGGCGAGGTCTGTTGCGCCGATCATGAAGCAATGGGTTCTTGTCGTCGGCTGGCTGTTTGCCTGCAATTCCATAGTGACGTCGACTGCGCTCAGTTCATGGCCACTGGCTGCTGCATACTCGGTCACCAATGTAAACTGCGGCACAGTCAACGGCGTCGGGAGTACGCGCAGCAATTTGAGTTGAAGAATCCAGACGTTGACAGCGGCACGTTGACTGCTTGGCACAACATGCCGTCCCGATCGACGCTTCCGTTGGCTTTACTGGCTCAGTGCGCGATCAGTCAGCAATTGTTGAATACGCTGCAACGTTATGCGCTTGCAAAAGCGTTTGGCAAAGTGTTTGCAGCAATTGACGCGGTCATACGCGGTCGCCAAGCCACTCACACCGCGGCACAAACACTGCTGTTGCTCGAGCAACTGTTTCGCGCGCGACACATGGACGTTTGGCTGACGACAGTTCCGTTCGATGAGATCAAAATGCTGCGCGAGATTCAGCAGACTGATCAAAACGCCCGCCGTGTCGTCTGTCGCGCTATTGAGAGCGCTTCGAACAAAAGTTGGCAACTGATCGTTTTATTGGATTCGCCAGAGGCTGCACTGTGCGAACTGTTGCAAACGCACAATTCATATGACGCGAGTTTGGCGACGCTGTATCAATGCGGCATGCTTGTCGTGGATCCAGCAGAATAGAGGTCACTGCTTTGCTTTTTCATAACAATAAATTGCCGGTACAACCGATCAACTGAGAAGCACGCACCCTTCAACATAAACGATGACCGCGCTTGTGGTTTTAATGGTTGTGAAAGCAAATTGCTTGATTGGTTTGCACCGTTTTTCGACCGTCGAAAAGGCTCTCGCGCGCGTGCAAGAGACGATCGGCCACCGTGAAGCCCAGTATTGGCTACGGATTCCCGCTCAATGGCATGCTGCCTGTTTGTTTGGCACTGTGCGCTACAAATTCTGTGTGTTTGCCGACCAAAGCACGTACAGCGACGGCGTCATTCACAGTATGCAAAACGATGCAGCGCTGTGCCTGTCGTCATTCTGCTGGACAGAAGACAAACACTGCGATCTACTGTGCAAATGATTTATTCAATAAAGTGACTAAGCAAAGTACTGTTGCAATTTCGCGGCTAAATCGTGCAGCGTACTGACATATTGCACATTTTCAAGCAATAGGGCGACATTGTAAAGTGCCTTGTCGCGCGACACAATAACAACGGGTTGATTGGGCAGAGTGCGAGCAGCGTCAATCGTCATCATCGTGTCGGCCATGTCGGCCACATGATGGGGCGCGGCCAACACTGTGACATTTGATAGCGTTTCGCAGGCTTTTATGTGCGGCAGATTGGCACCGTGCGCGTGGTACATGCGGAACATAACAGATGGAAGATTGCCGCAGACACGAGCGTCAACAAATGCAATTTGATCAGCATCCACCATCACAAGCGCTAGCATCGTGCCAGGTGGCGATTTTGCGACTTGTGATGGCGCGTGGGCAGGCCGCTCACCGCCAATGTTTAACGGCTGAGCATTGCTGCTGGAATATGTTGCTGCTCCGCGAGTGAAACGCTCCAGTGCAACGCGAGCCACCTCTTTTTCGGCGCTCACTTTTTTACCCGACCAGTTGGCCACCGTTTCGGAAAGAACACCGCCGATACTGACAGTACTTGTCCAGCAGGGCGTGTGGTCGGCAGAGTGCGTCGGATCGCGCTTCGTTTCGTAGCGTGGCAAGGGATAGCCGTGCTCCTGGCAATACTCTTGCAGTTGATTTTTGGCGCTCATTGTTGGAAAAAATTTGGCCCCAGCCCGCTTTAATCAATAATTGTCACACCGCAAAAGCCTCTGACTGTTGACGAACGCACTTTTGGCACAATTTAATGAATATTATACGCACTGCGGAACGTCAAGTGTGGCAACTGCGCTGGCCCCTGGCGTGCAGTCGTCGCTGCGCGTCGCGTTTGGCGGCGCGCAACGCCGCTCGACGGCGCGAGCGTCTGGCACAATCTCTGTGGAGTGCACATCCACTGCAGCCATCGCTGCGCCCTGCAGTAGAGGTTGCTTGGGCTCGCACGATCGGCGACTGGCGCCAGCGACTTGCGGCCGCTCCAATAGGTGCTAAAACAGTTGGCGGCACGAATGGCCGCGGCACGGTGGAGTCGTCGCCGTGTATCAACGCGCATGTTCACGCGACGTTTCGCTTTCATTTGGTTGACGTGATTAGAGCCATCAGCGACGTTTGGCGCGCCGGCGACCGCTCGATGTACGAACGCGACGTTGTACACGTTCAGCACCCGATTCTGTCGTTCAACTGTGCAACTAGTGGCGCTGTTGGCGTCAATGATATGTTGCTGCGTATGCGGCGCTATCGTTGTGCTCCGGGCGCATTCCTGCTGCACAATGGCGTCACTATTGATAATCGGACTCAAGCGCCCGTTGCCCACACTGTCGATCAGCGGCGCGCACTTGAATGCGTGCGCCTCAATGCGTTTTCGCAACGGTTCTATTGGCACGAGGGCTATCAGTTGCTCATTGTCTTTGATCCGGCTCAGTCGGTCTTGCACTCAGCACGCTTTGGCTGGCTCGACAGCGACGATTGGTTCGAAGTACCAAAGCACGCGACGGCCAAAAATGCATTTGCTATTGTCGAGGAGCGCGATCTCAAGTCGACAACTGTTTTATTGAAATAAAAGCCAAAATCGTTGGCATTAATCTTCGGCAAGAGGGCGAGCGCAGTAGTCGAGTAACTGTTGCACACTCGGCAGCGGTTGCACAGGTGCACATTCGGCCAACTCAACGCACGCCTGCTGTAAACGCAACCAGTGAATGGCGTCAAACGATGCCAAGGCTTCCTGTTGGTCGTCGGCGATGTGCGATTCAAACGCGTCGCGCCACAAGGCGCTTTTTTGAAACTCGGCAGCGGCAAGCGGCTGCTGGCCGCGTTCTTTGCGACAGCGCTGCAACGCATTAAGGAGAGGGTAAATTCGCGCCGTCAGCAGATGCACGCGCGCAATTTGACGGCGCGCACAAAGCGACCAGTAGCGCTTTTGAATGAAATCGACAGCATTGAGCGTTGCTGTGTCGCGATCGATTGTGTCGGTTTGCAGCACCAAATCTCGCGGATATTCAGCGGCGTCGTCGAGCGCGGTCTCAGAGATGTGCAGGACATTGTGCTGTGAGCGCGCGCGAACGCCCTGCGGATCACCGTCGAGACGCACAACGATGCCGTGGCAAACGTCGCGCACAAAGCGATACTCGTTGGGAAAACGCACGTCGCCAAGCAGCACGATGTGCGCAAACGTGCGTTGGTGGCCGTCGGCTGAAACCACAGTGCCGTGAAGCGGCGCGTGCCCCGCAACACTAGTGTTGCGCGCTTGCAACCCGTCCAGCAAGCGCTGAAGCCACGTGTGCACACCTTGAATCCAGACGTCAGCATCGACGCCGTTGCGCAACGCGGTGCCCCAGTCTTGCAAAATTTCGCCGACCGTCTTGCCTTGACAGCGCTCAATGACCTGCTGCTTGCCTTGCTCGGTGTAGCACCATTGGAGTGGGAAGCCGTAATGATTTGCCACCTGCTCCTTGAGCAAATCGGCAAAATTGCGCAGCGTGCAGCGCTCGGCGCCGTAATGCGCGAACAAAGCGTCACAAAGTGTCGTCTTGTTCGCGCCAATTTTGCCGCTGACACCAATCAACAGCACATCGTCGCGCAAAAGCGCCGTGCCCAGTTGATCGAGATTGCTTTGCAACGTAGAGGCGGCTACGCGCCGATCAACGCTGTGCTCAAGCCGCGTGGCGCCTGCGGTCGGTGCCGGTGCCGCGCAAGTCTCATCATACGCGGCCAAAAAGGGCTTGAGATTGGCACCGCGCATGTCGATCGCTGCGAGAGCGGCGGCTGCAGTTTTCGTCGGCGTGACGGCTGCGCTTGCTGCCTCGCAGGCAACATCGGTGTCGCCGTCGTCCTCTTCGGCCTGCGTGCA
>Ga0114931_10009125_pt1 | contig 11922 bp, 12 predicted proteins | sample 2SBtaG_FD_89579 | JGI IMG/M metagenome (GOLD analysis project Ga0114931, IMG submission 89579) | Deep subsurface microbial communities from Kolumbo volcano to uncover new lineages of life (NeLLi) - 2SBTROV14_V59a metaG | ecosystem: Environmental > Aquatic > Marine > Volcanic | place: Kolumbo...
GGCAGGGAGGCCGGGTGCGGTTGTCGTGGGGCATCGGGCAAGGTCAGGGGTGTTCCTGCTGGGTGCGGTCGATGATGGTATCGAGTTCGGCAGCGGACAGGTTCCACGCGGCTTCGATGGAGGCTAACCCCTGTGGGTCGTGGGCTTCGAGTTGAATGCGGGTGAACGGGTAGAAGTCGTTGAGCCCGAAGTAGGCTTCGGTGAGTTCGCTGAAGTATTCGGTCGCGTTGGTCATGGCGTAGGCCCGCTCGGGCTCGGTGCGGGTGTTGTGCATGACGGCGTCATAGAGCCCGGCTTGCTTGGCATGCTCGTAAGCGTCGGCAACCGGGGCGTAATCGGTTCCGAGCATGTGGTGGTAGGCGTGGGCGAGTTCGTGGAGGGTCATGAAGGGTTGGTTGCGGCGCCAGTCGATGAAGTCTTCGGCCCGGCAGATCTCGACGCCTCCGGTTTTCTCAGCGAGGAGCCCGTGCCCGGTGACCCAATCGCGTGAGGCGTGGTAGCACATGCCTCGGCCGGACATGCCGGGATCGACGACGGGGCCTTGGAGTTCGATCCAGAAGGTGGTCGTCTTGATGCGGTCGAAGGCGGGTTCGGGGAGGACATGCTCGATCATGAGCAGGTCGCTGGCGAGCATGGTGCGGACGGTGGAGAGGAGTTCAGGTTCTCGCGTGATCAGGTCCTTGTTGACGCGGGCGGGAAACCCGGCGATGGTCTCGGCGGCGTACGCGTCGAGCGATTCGGGCATGGTGTGGACATATGGATCGGGGGTTGCCTGTGCAGACAGAGCGAGGGCAACGACGGCGAGGATGGACTTGAACATGATTCCATGGTAACGGCACCGAAGGAGTATCTCGGCGAGGGGGACTGGCTCGACGGGGCAGCTTGGCGTCCGAAAATCGCACGCTGATCAGCCATGCGGTTGCATGAACGGTAGATATTCGGGTTTTGGGCCTATTTCTTAAATTTTCACCATCTTGACTGGAGTAAGGTCTTTGCCTTAGAGGGTGTTTCTGATACTGTCGGTCCACAATCACGGCATAGCCCGGCGGGTTCTTGGGTATTGGTCGCTGATTTCACAATTTCTGAGGCGGAACATTCATCTGAAAGGATTGAATCATGCACCACCGGTTTACTGTACTCGCGATTGTGTTCGCGGCGCTACTCGGTCAGTCGGCGCTGGCCCTGACGCCAGACTCGATCACCTATCAGGGCGAGTTGATCAAGGACGGGGTGCCGCTGGAGGATTCGGCGGATCTGGTCTTTCGGCTCTATGACGCACAGGTCGGGGGTGTACTTATCGGTGCGCCGGTGACGATCGTCAACCATGCCGTCGCGGGGTCGGGGCCAAATACGGGGGGAGTTCTTCTCGTTGCTGGAAGCGCAATGTCGTGCCGATTGGTGAGCCGCTCGAGAAGATCGCCAAACTCAGCGGGGTGTACTACGACTGGGACAAGGTCCACGGGGGTAGCCATGATCTGGGCATGATCGCCGAGGAGGTCGGTGCAGTGCTTCCGGAGATTGTGCAATATGAAGAGAACGGGGTCGATGCGATTGGCATGGACTATTCCAAGATGACGCCTCTGCTTGTTGAGGCGGTCAACGCGCTGCGGGCGGAGAAGGATGCTCAAGTTGCAGCCCTTCGGGCGGAGATGGACGGGCAGCGTCGGGCGCATGGGCGCGAACTGGAGGCGCTTCGGGCGGAGAACATGGTTTTGCGAGATCGGCTGGCGGCCCTGGAGTCGATGGTGGGGATCCTGGCCAAATCCAGGCAGGGGGACAAGCCATGAACCAGCGATACTCAATCAATCGAAACTTAAGTCAGTTTGCACAGGAGACGCCAGTGAATATTTTCAGGATACTTATCACATGCGTTGTCAGCGTATTGTTTACTGCCCCCGCCACGGCTCAGTTGTATGAAATTTCCTGGTACACCATTGATGGTGGCGGCGGGACTTCGTCGGGTGGGGCTTTCGAGTTGTCGGGCACCATCGGGCAGCACGACGCCGGGGCGACTCTTTCGGCCGGGGCTTTCGAGTTGGCGGGCGGGTTCTGGTCTGGCGTTCTGCTGGCTCCACCGTGCCCTGCGGATCTGAATAATGATGGGCTACTGGACTTTTTTGATGTCCAGACTTTCCTCAATGCATTCTCGTCGGAGGATCCGATCGCGGACTTCACCGGCGATGGGGTGTTCGATTTCTTTGATGTGCAGGCGTTTCTCAATGCTTTCTCTGCCGGATGTCCGTGATGGGGACTTGAGTTCCCGCACGGGTGAGATTGTGGCGATAGGCTTCGATCGTGCCGATGTGGTGTGAGGCGCCCGTGTTGGGCTCACGGGACATTGGTCAGGTCGGAGGCTCGAACGAACATGATGGAGACAAACCCGGGCGGGAAGTGTGGGCAGGCGTCGCGACGATGGATGGGCGGCTGGCGGGTTGCGGCTCTGGCAGTGGCGGCGGTGGCGGGGTCGGCGTCTGGTGTTGAGGAAGATGCCCTTCTCGAAACCGCCGGGCGGATGCACCCGGCTTTGGTCCACTTCCCGATTGCCCTGATCATCACGGCGTTGCTCTTCGAGATGGTCCGCATCGCGATTCGACACCATCGTCCTTCACCGGCGGCCATCGGGTGTCTTTTGATTGCGGTCGGGTCGGCGGTGGTCGCGGCGGCCAGCGGGTGGGTGCATGCGGATTTCGAGGGGCTTGCGGGTGACTCGCCGGTGGAACTGCACCGGTGGGTGGCGATTGCGTCCGGGTCGTTTGCGCTGCTGGCATTGATCTTCGGGATTGCGGCCCGTGGCGGTCGAGACGATGACGATGATCCTCGACATGTGGCCCGGCGGATGTATGTGCTGTTTCTGGTGCTGGCGGCCGGGGCGGTCGGGTTTGCAGGGCATCAGGGCGGGGAACTGGTCTATGGCGAGGGGTACATATTCGAGCCGATCTTCGGCAAAGCCGAGGTGGATGATGCGGACGAGGTGGCCTTTACGCCCCCGTCGGGAGCCGTGCCGGAGGTCGTGGATTTTGATCGTGATCTCTTGCCGACCTTTACCGCCCGGTGTATCAAGTGTCACGGCCCGAAGAAGCGGAACGGGAAGTTGCGGCTCGACTCGCTCAAAGAACTTCGAGCGAGCAGATATTTCGACGAGATCGTGGTCGCGGGTGATCCGGAGTCAAGCACGCTGTATGAGCGCATCACGCTGCCGAAGCGTGATCGAGATTTCATGCCCAAGCGTGGCGAGCCACTTTCCGAGTGGGAGATTGAGGCCATTCGACGGTGGATCGAGGACCTGAAACCGGAGGCGGATGACGACGGGCCTGATGATGATCTGCTCGGGGACCTGGACGACGCGATCAATCAGGCTTTGGACCAGGCTGGCAGCGAGGAACTCGTCGCGGTGATCGATGCGGTCACGAAGCGGGGGGGGTATGCAGGTCTTGAGTCCAGCGGGTCGAATCGGGTGGTGGTCAACTGGTCGGTGCTTTCGAGGCCTGTAACGGGTGAGGATCTGGCGTTGCTGGAACCGGCAAGGCAAGCCATCGTGGAACTGAATCTCGGCGGGGTGGGTGTGACGGATGCACTGCTTGAGCCGGTGGCGGCGATGACTTCGCTCGAACGACTCAACATCAGCCGATCGGACATTTCGGACCGGGGGCTTGCGGCGATCGGGCATCTGGAGCGGCTGCGGGTGCTCAATCTTTACGGGTCGCCGATTTCGAATGCGAGCGTCGAAACGATCGCGGGACTGCCTGCCCTGGAGCGGGTGTACCTCTGGCGGACATTTATCAACGACGAGGGGATCGCTGCCTTGCGTGAAGCAAAACCGGGGCTGGAGATTGTTGCGGACACCGAAGAGGCGCAGCCCGAACCCGAGCCGGTGGAAACGGAACCGGTGGACACGGACGACGAGCCCGCATCCGATGAGACGGATGGCGGTTGAGCCAGAGTCGTGGCGCTTGGGGCAACTCAGCGTCGGTCAGGTACGGCGTTGATGTGGTGTCTGATGACCGGACGGCGTGAACCCGGGCAGAAGTCGATGGCGATGACATCGATGCGCATGGGGCGGTCTTGCCAGGCGTTGGCGCGGCGCAGGGCGCGGGTGATCCCGAGTAGACGCTGGCGTTTGGCGGGGGTGATCTGGCGTTCGGGTTCGTCGCGGCTTCGGGCGGAGTCTTCGCGGCGGCGAGATTTGACCTCGACGAGCACCATCGCGCCCGAGGCGCGATCCTCGCAGAGCAGGTCGGCTTCACCCGCGGTGGTTTCGAGGTTGCGCCCGATGATGCGCAGCCCATGGCGTGACAGATATTGTGCGGCGGCTCGTTCGCCGCGCTTGCCGAGCGTGGCGGTGGTCCAGCGTGATCGGCGTTGGAGGATCATGGCGAACGGCGCGGTTGATCGTGGCGGCCATAGCGCCGGTCCGCGATGAGGAATATGCGGTTTCGCATGTCCTGCAGTTCGGTGAAACTGGCGCGCTCCTGAAGCCTTTTCATGTACTTCTTAAGTTCATAGTTTCGACGCTCGGCGAGGATCTGCTGATAGATGGGCAACTGGGCGTCGTAGAGGGAAATGGACTCTTGATGGATATCTTCGAGTTTGAGGAACCCGGTGAAACTCCCGATCTCGAAGGGCCCGGTCCATTCGCCGGGTGAGAGGGTGTGGGCTTTTTCGTTGAGGATGCGTCCGCCAAAGAGTTCGGCGTCGGCAAAGGAACCCTCGAAAGAGACTTCTTCGAGCCCGCCTTCTTCGGGTTTGAAGTTCGAGCCTGATTCGGCGGCGACGGCTGCGAAATCTTCGCCGGCTTCAAGGGCGTCAGTGATTTTCTTGATCGCATCTTCATCGGAACTGGAGACACGAATGAGCCGGAAGACAGCGGTGGGGGCGGGGTTGTAGACATCGAAGTCGCGCTGGTAGCGTTGTTCGATATCGCGCCAGGAGACATTGACGCGGTTGTCGATGTCGCGGATGAGTGTGGTGCGGACGAGTGCTTCCTGTTCGCGGGCGGCGATGAACTCGTCTTCGGTCATGCCCTGGGTCTCGGCGAGTCGTTTGGCGGCCAGGGTTCGGCTTCCGGCGGCCCCACTGGCGAGGTCCTCGCGCAATCCCTGTAAGAATGCGCGAAAACCCTGTTCCTGTTCCGGTGTCAATCTTGACAGGGCTTCGGCACGCAGGAGTTCATCCTGCATGATTTCCTGAAGCCCGCGTTCGATTTGTCTATTGGCCCAGATGACCCAGTCCTTGCGAGGCATGCGCTCGGCTTCGGCGGCGAGACGGGCGGCCATGGGTTCGAGGAACTCGGTGGCGAAGATGGGCTTGCCGTTGACATCACCGACCTTGGACTCGACGAGGACCGCGGCTTCGACCGGGGCGGCCACGGTGTCGGACAGATCGGGCGGGCCCTGCCGGATGGTCAGGACCGGGTCTGGGCGTTGTGTCGGCGGCTCAAGTGTTGCGACTTCGGACTCGCCCGGAGTCACCGAGTCGGGCTGGGCCTCGAGAGCCGGTGCGAAGTCCGCCGGTTCAAGGACTTTTGAGGTCGATTTTTCCGAGATAAGAGGGATGCGGCTGCACGCCCCGAGGCCGAAAAAGACTACTATGCAAGCAAGCGGAATCGTCGAGTGAAATGTTTTCATGGACCGTTGTGCTTTCAAGATCGGGTGTTTCATCTACACTCCCGGGTCAACATCGACGATTGGTGACGCTACGATGCGGTTCCAGACGATACTACTCTAGCGGAAGGAAGACGAACGCATGGCAGACGACCAGACCCCCAAGATTATCGTGGATGACGACTAGAAGTCCCAGGCGAAGGCCGAGAAAGAGAAACTCAAGGATACAGCCCCACCCGAAGGGGCTCCTGGGGGCGGGGAGGCCGGTGGGGGCCGGTTGCCCGAAAAGGTCGAGTTCGACCATCTTCTCGAGGTGCTTGTGACGCAGGCGCTCATGTATATGGGTGGTTTTCCGGACCCGCAGACGGGGCAGGCGATGGTGGCTCTGGATCTGGCGAAGTTCCATATCGACCTGCTCGGGGTGGTCAAGGAAAAGACCAAGGGGAATTTGAGCGAGGACGAGACCAAGCGGCTCGATGGTATTCTTCAGGAACTTCGTCTTCGATTCGTAGAAATCAGTGAAGCGGTCGCCAAGGCCGCGACGGAAGGTACACTCAACCCGTCGTCGGGGCCTGCGGCTCCTTTGGACTGAGACCATCGACATTTTGCGAAGGGGTGCGCCCGTGAGCGGCCAGCAAAGTTTTCTTGATCGACATTATTGTCTCCTGCGTCGGCTTCATTCCCTCAGTGGGATCGTTCCGATCGGGATGTTCCTGATCATTCATTTGACGACGAACTCGTCGGTGATCTGGGGGGCGCTCAACAGCCGCGTGAGCGGGGCGAGCGCCATGGACCGTGGGGTGGCGACCTTCCAGCACGAGGTCCACTTCATCAACAACCTGCCGTTATTGTTGTTGATCGAGATCTTCGGGCTGTGGCTCCCGATTGCGTTCCACGCGATCTTCGGGATCTACTTCGCGACGAGCGGGTCGAACAATGTCGTTCGGTACGCCTATCAGAGCAATAAGCGATATGTGCTCCAGAGGCTGACGGGGTACATCGGGTTTGCATTCATCCTCTACCATGTGGCGACGCTGCGGTGGGGGTGGTCATGGTTGACACCGACCGGGACGGCGTGGAGCCACGAGTTCGCATCATCGACGCTTGCTGCGGCCCTCAAGGGCACCGGCGGGCAATGGACGCTTGCGGGCGTGATTGTCTCGATCGGGTACTTCGTCGGTGTGACGGCGTTGGTGTTCCACTTTGCCAACGGGCTGTGGACGGCCGCGATCACTTGGGGCCTGACCATATCCGAGAAGGCGCAGGAACGCTGGGGGTATGTGTGTGCTGTTCTTGGCGAGGGCTTGATGCTCGCGGGTTGGTCGGCGCTGTTCGGGTTCATGTTTCTGGTGGATGCGGGCAATGCCCGGACCATTGAGGAGCATCTTGTGGCCGAGAAGTATGGGGTTGAGTATCTGGCGCAGCTCGAAGAGCGGTATGTCGATGAGCCGACGGAACTTGCCGAGGTGGTGCATGAGGCGGCCAACAGGGCATATCCGGGGCCGGCGAAGAAGATTCAGGACTGAAGCAAAGATTCACACCGATAGGAGCGTGTGGTGTCCAAGTCGAACAAACGCGTAATTGTCGTCGGAGGCGGGCTCGCGGGGCTCTCAGCATCCATTCGCATCGCCGAAGCGGGCGTCGGGGTTGATCTGTTTTCCATGGTGCCCGTCAAGCGCTCGCACAGCGTGTGTGCCCAGGGGGGGATCAACGCCTGCAACGAGGTCGCCCGCCAGCAGGGGTACAGCGAGTACCAGCACTTCGATGAGACGCTCTATGGCGGGGATTACCTTGCCGACCAGGGCCCGGTGCTCGAGATGGCCAACTGGGCCCCCAACATCGTCAACCTGCTCGACCGCATGGGTGTGCCGTTCAACCGCACGAGCGAAGGGTTTCGTGATCTTCGGCTCTTTGGCGGGTCGCTGTTCAAGCGGACGCACTTCGCCGGGGCGACGACGGGCCAGCAACTGCTCTACGCCTTGGATGAACAGACGCGGCGGTTCGCGGTCGAGGGCAAGATCAATAAGCGCGAGTTCTGGGAGTTTCTCTGGCCGGTGATCGAGGGCGAGGGCGATGACCAGCGGTGCGTGGGCATCGTGGCCCAGGACATGCGGACAATGCAGATTCAGGCGTTCCGGGCGGACGCGGTCGTCATGGCGACCGGTGGGTGCGGGATCGTCTTCGGCAAGAGCACGAACAGCGTCATCTGCACGGGCGGGGGCGCCAGCCGGTGCTATCAAGCAGGCGCATGGTACGGCAACGGCGAGATGATCCAGGTCCACCCGACCGCGATCCCCGGTGCGGACAAGTGCCGCCTGATGAGTGAATCGGCCCGCGGCGAGGGCGGGCGCATCTGGGTGCCCCGCAAGCAGGGCGACACCCGCGACCCGATGACCATCCCCGAACAGGATCGCTGGTACTTCCTCGAGGAGCGGTATCCCAAGTATGGCAATCTGGTCCCGCGCGATATCGCGACCCGTGAGATTTTCGATATCTGTGTCAACGAGCACATGGGTATCGGTGGCGGGAACATGGTCTACCTCGACCTGACGCACATGGACCCCGATTATCTGACGGACAAGTTGGGCGGGATTCTCGAAATATACGAGAAGTTCGCCGGCGAAGATCCTCGATATCACCCGATGAAGATTTTCCCGGCGGTGCATTACTCGATGGGCGGGCTATGGACGACCTTTACACCGGGTGCGTATCGCCCGGCGGAGCCGGCCGGGGTGCATAATCCGGGCGATGAGGCTCCGGCACCGACCGATGTCGGAGAGGGCATGGAGTATGGTGCCCACAACAACATGATGACGAATATCCGTGGGCTTTACGCCTTCGGCGAGGTCAACTTCGCGTATCACGGGGCGACGCGTCTCGGGGCCAATGCGCTGCTGAGTTGCATCTTCGACGGCTTGTTTAACGGCGTGTCCGTGACCAACTATGTGCTTGAGGGCGAGCCCGCGTCGTCTCCGGTCGAGTCGGTGCCGGGAAATGTCTACGACCGGATCGTCCAGCAGGAGCAAGCCAAGCAGGCGAGGCTGCTCGAGGCGGCGGGCGAGGGGGCGACCGATGACCCGGCGTTCAACCCGTACACGATTGCAGCCGAACTCGGGGCGGAAATGACTGCCGCGTCCACGGTGGTCAAGACCGGGGCCCGGCTCGAACAGTGCCTCGAAAAAATCGCAGAGTTGCGTGAACGCTACACCAAGGTCAGGCTGGGCGATTCGGCGGACTGGACCAACCAGTCACTGAGTTTCACCCGTGTCCTCGGCGACATGATCGCGATGGCGGATGTCATTGCCCGTGGGGGGTTGCTCCGTGAGGAGAGCCGCGGGTCGCACTATCGGCTCGATTTCCCCGATCGCGACGATTCCCGCTTCCTCAAGGCATGCGTTGCGGAGTTTGACGCGAGTTCGGGCGAGGCACGGATTTCGTGGAAGGATGTGCAGACGAGCCTCGTCAAGCCCAAACCTCGTACTTATGGCAAGGAAGCAAAAAACGAACCGCAGCAAGAGAAAGTGGCTGCGGGTTCCTGATCCCGGGAGATGTCCAAGTGAGTAACAGCGCGACTGACCACGCGAAACAGAATGCCAAGGCGGATACACCGACGCGCACGGTTCGGTTTCGGATCAAACGGTGTGACGGACCCGGCAAGCCCTCCCGTTGGGAGGAGTTCGATGTACCGATCGGGCCCACGGAAAATGTGATCAGTTGCCTCAAGTGGATCGCCGAGCACCCGGTGACGGTCGATGGCAAAGCGACGACGCCGGTGGTTTGGGATAGCAACTGTCTCGAAGAAGTCTGCGGCGCGTGCACCATGGTCATCAACGGGCGTGTCCGGCAGAGTTGCTCGTGCCTGATCGACCAGCAGGCCCCCAACGATGGCGATGTCATCACCCTCGAACCGATGAGCAAGTTTCCGGTCGTCCGCGACCTCTGGGTTGATCGTCAGCGGCTCTTCCGCGGGCTCGAAAAGGTCAAGGCGTGGGTCCCCATCGACGGCACCTACAACCTCGGACCGGGACCCAATGAATCTCCCGCCGAGCAGCACTCACGCTACACCATGTCCACCTGCATGAGCTGCGGGTGCTGCCTTGAAGCCTGCCCGCAGTATCACAAGGAAGAGGATGAAGCGACCTGGGACCGTGCGTTTGTCGGTGCGGCGATCATCAGCCAGGCGCGACTTTTCAACGCCCATGGCGCGGGCAAGGTCCTCAAGGGCGAGCGGCTCGATGAACTGCTCGGCGTGGGCGGTATCAACGACTGCGGCAACGCCCAGAACTGCGTCAAGGTCTGTCCCAAGGAGATTCCGCTGACCGAGTCCATCGCGGCCATCGGTCGAGCGGTGACCATCCACTCGATCGGGCGTTTCTTCCAGGGTGGGTAGATTCCGCCCAAAAATTTCGCCATGAACACGCCGACCCCCGTTGAACTCGTCCGCATCTATGCGGAGATGGCCGAGACCGGGCTGGTTGATCGATTGCTCGAACTCGCGCGTGATGAAGACCTCGGGCCGGGTGGGTGCGATCTTTCGAGCGAACTGTTCGTTGATGAGGATGCAACGCGGCGGTGTGCGGTGGTGGCGCGGCAGGTGGGCGTCGTCGCCGGGCTTGCAGCGATGGATGATCTGCTGCGTGTGTTTGGTTTCGCAGAGAGCGTCAAGGCACAAATCGAGTCACCCGACGGCTCCAGAGTCGAACCGGGGACGCGGGTCGCTGTGCTTGAAGGGAAAGCCCGGGATGTGCTCACCGTTGAGCGCACGCTGCTCAACCTTGTCGGTCGGCTCTCCGGGGTGGCGACGCTGACGCGTCGGTATCTCGAGGCGATGGGACCGGACACGCGGGCGGGGTTGTATGACACGCGCAAGACCACGCCGGGGCTACGGGTGCTTGAAAAATACGCGGTCCGGTGCGGCGGCGGGTGTTCGCATCGGCTCGGACTCCACGACGCGGTTTTGGTCAAGGACAATCATCTCGCGGGACTCGGGCTGGAGAATCTTGGGGCGGCGATCGTGGCTGCGGGCGAGCGGGTGCGGGCCCTTCCGGAGCCGGTTGCGTTTTTCGAGGTCGAGGTGGATTCGCTCGAGCAGTTCGAGCGGGTGCTTGCGGCGGGCAGCGGCGTGGTGGACATCGTTTTGTTGGACAATTTCACACCGGCCGAGTTGATGGTGGCGGTGGGGCTGCGCGATCGCGCGGGGTCCGGTCTGCAACTCGAGGCCTCGGGCGGGATCACGCTCGAAACCATCCGCGAGGTGGCGCACACCGGCGTGGACCGGATCAGCGTGGGGGCGCTGACGCACTCGGCGGCGAGTCTTGATTTCGGGCTGGATGCGCTGTGATCGGTGAGATCGGGACTTGGGCGGATCGACTCGAGGCGGTGATCGCCGAGACGCCGAACGGGTTGCTTGATCGTGTGCGGGTTGTGGCCCGGACGAAATCCACGCAGGACGCCGCCCGGGATGCAGCCGGCGGTAGGCCCGGTCTGGTGCTCGTCGCCGGTCGGCAGACGGGCGGGCGCGGGCGGCTCGGGCGGACCTGGCTCGATGACGGCGGGCATGGGCTTGCGATGAGCATAACGGTTGATGCCCGAGCGGTCGATGATCTTTTTTCGATTCGGGTCGGGCTTGGCGCGTCTCTGGCGTGTGAGGCGGCGCTGGGCACACAGTGTCGGTTGCGCTGGCCCAACGATGTGCTCGAACCGGGTAGGGGGGGGCGAAAACTTGCGGGTGTGCTTGTCGAGGTGCGAGACTCTCTGGCTGTGGTCGGGATCGGGATCAACATTTTGCAGTCGGCTTGGCCCGAGGGGCTTGGCGAACGGGCGGTGTCGTTGGCCCAACTGGGTTTTGTTGGGTCGCGCCTTGATGTGGCGTGTTTTTTCCTTCGTGCATTCGCAGCCGCGATGGAGATGTCGGCGAAAACGGCGCTGGCGTTGTGGCTCGAACGCGAATGGCTCGTCGGTCGCCGGTGTGCGCTCGTCATTGGCACGAGACGCATCGTCGGGCGGGTCGAAGGTATCACAGCCAGTGGGACTCTGGCGGTGGTCCATGATGATGGGCGCGTCGAGCACCTCGACCCGGCATTGGTTTCGATCGATCATGAGGCGTCGGTCGGCGCCCCGAGATGACCCGCCGGTTGTTCGAGGGTGCCCCGAAGCCACCCCCCCCTTTGTGGTTTTTGAACCGCGTGGTTTTTTTGGTGTGGTTCGTTGAATCGAATCTACTCTGAGACACTCGGGCCAATCACGCCCATCATGCGTCCGATCATGCGGGCGTAGTCGGTCAAGCCCTGGGGGCTCGGGTCTGCGCCGTTGTGGTGGAGGA
>Ga0114931_10009126_pt1 | contig 11921 bp, 7 predicted proteins | sample 2SBtaG_FD_89579 | JGI IMG/M metagenome (GOLD analysis project Ga0114931, IMG submission 89579) | Deep subsurface microbial communities from Kolumbo volcano to uncover new lineages of life (NeLLi) - 2SBTROV14_V59a metaG | ecosystem: Environmental > Aquatic > Marine > Volcanic | place: Kolumbo...
CACACCCATGACCGACGCATTATCTGCAAAAAAAGAACAAAGCATAATGAAGTTGATCACGACAGGAAAAGACGAACGTATTGTCGGTTGCCACGTAATCGGTGAGGGCGCGGACGAAATGTTGCAGGGCTTTGCGGTTGCTGTACAAATGGGTGCGACCAAGACAGATTTCGACAACACGGTGGCGATACACCCCACCAATGCAGAAGAATTTGTAACCCTGCAATAACAGCGGTCGCGGTTCAGCGTGCCTACGATGATCGATATTAATCTGTTGCTCGCCGCAATGAGTAGTCCAGCCTTGTCCGCCTGGCGCACTATTTTACCTGCACAGATTTCCTCGGCCTATTCGGCCATACAACACGGCGACCTTCCGACCTGGCGCGCCATTATCGAAGCCCTTCCGACTCTTCACTCCGCTTCAATTCAGCTCGATAACGATAGCATTGTAATCGGGCGCCCCGAAGACGCGACCCCGCAGCAAAAAGAGCAAGTTGAAACATTGTTACGAAAACTCCATCCCTGGCGCAAAGGCCCGTACCAAGTCCACACCATCCCAATCGATACGGAATGGCGTTCAGACTTCAAATGGAACCGCCTGCGCGACAGTATTACGCCCCTCAACAACCGGCTGGTATTAGATATCGGCTGCGGCAACGGCTATCACTGCTGGCGCATGCTGGGCGCTGGCGCCAAAGCCGTGATCGGCGTCGACCCTACAGTACTGAACGTCATGCAGTTTAACGCCGTGAAACATTTTGCCGGTAATCATCCTGTGTTCATACTCCCGCTTGGCGTCGAAGATATCCCACGCGAATTACTCGCATTCGATACGGTATTTTCCATGGGGGTTTTATACCACCGCAAATCACCACTGGACCACCTGCTCGAACTCAAGGGTTTTTTGCGCAAAGGCGGCGAATTAGTGCTGGAAACTCTGGTTATCGATGGCTCTCTTGGACAAACACTGTTGCCGGAGGGACGTTACGCAAAAATGCGTAACGTCTGGTTTATTCCCTCCCCTCCCACGCTAGCCGCGTGGTTACAACGCTGCGGATTCAAAAATATCCGCCTGCTGGATATAAGCAGAACGAGCATAAAAGAACAGCGCAGTACAGACTGGATGGCTTTTCAGTCACTGTCCGACTTTCTCGATCCGAACAACCCTAAATTAACCTGCGAGGGTTTGCCAGCACCCCAACGCGCAATTTTCTTGGCTAACAGCTAAATATCATAAGAGACTATTCTTTTTATGACTTAATTGATTCGCTTGAGTGACTATAAATACGCCGCGCGTCGGCTTCGTCAGCCTGGGTTGCCCTAAAGCCCTGGTCGACAGCGAACGCATACTCACACAACTGCATTCCGAAGGTTATCAGACCGCTGCAAGTTATCAAGACGCAGACCTTGTTGTCGTCAACACCTGCGGTTTTATCGATTCTGCCGTGCAAGAATCACTGGAAACCATCGGCGAGGCAATTGCCGAAAACGGCAAGGTCATCGTGACCGGCTGCTTGGGGGTTCGGGAATCCGAGATTCGCGAACAGCACCCTAAAGTCCTGCAAATCACCGGACCTCAAGCCTATCAGGCCGTAGTCGATTCGGTGCATACACATTTGCCGCCGCCGCACAACCCATTCACCCACCTCATCCCTGCTCAGGGGATCAAACCTGCTCAGGGGATCAAACTCACTCCCAAGCATTACGCCTACTTAAAAATCTCCGAAGGTTGCAACCACCGTTGCTCTTTTTGCATCATCCCATCCATGCGCGGTAATTTAGTCAGTCGCCCGATTGGCGAGGTCATGGCCGAAGCCGAACGGCTGGCAGAGGCCGGGGTTAAAGAACTTCTGGTTATTTCCCAAGATACCAGCGCCTACGGAACAGACATCAAGTACCGAGCCGACGCCTGGAACGGTCATCATTGGGAGACGCGTTTTACCACGTTGGCCGAAGCACTCGGTCAACTGGGTATCTGGGTACGTCTGCATTACGTTTACCCTTATCCGCACGTCGACTCGGTAATCCCGCTGATGGCGGAAAGAAAAATTCTCCCGTACCTGGACATCCCGTTCCAACACGCCGATCAGCGCATCCTGAAGCTTATGAAACGCCCGGCGGCAACCGAAAACACGTTACAAAGAATACTAAACTGGCGCGAAATCTGTCCGGACATTACCTTGCGCAGTACTTTCATCGTCGGCTTTCCCGGCGAAACTGAGTGTGAATTCGAAGCATTACTTGATTTTCTAGACCAAGCACAATTGGATCGTGTCGGCTGTTTCAAATACTCACCGGTACAGGGCGCCGCGGCGAACGAACTGGCGGATCCAGTACCCGAGGCCGTCAAAGAAGACAGGCTGCAACGCTTTATGCAACGACAAGCAGAAATCAGCACCCAACGGCTAAGAAATCGCATCGGAAACTGCGAAACTGTATTGGTCGATGAAGTTGCCACCGAAGGTGCGGTCGCCCGCAGCAGAAGCGACGCACCCGAAATCGATGGCCAGGTATTCATCGACGGCGCCACCCATTTAAACCCGGGAGACTGGGTTGAAATCATCATCGAAGAAAGTGACGCGCATGATTTGTGGGGCAGTTTGGAAAGCTAAAGCCGGAGTTTAGCCTTAAACATACTATCCCAACGTCCTGCCTGGATAATACGCTCTGCCACGTCGGTTATCGAATAAACCTGCATAAACAATCCGGCTCGCTAAAATTTTATCTCGGAGGATTGCCGAATTAATACTGTTATTCTTGTTATTTATAGGTATATGCTTTAATGAAATATATTAGGTATAATTACCTTTTTATAAGTAAAATCAGCAAACGCTAAATGTTCGCGAAGCCATGCCTGCACACAACAATTGTAAAATAGCTGACGAATGAATATGGAGTAAACAATGATTTTCCAGCAATTTTTTGACGAGGACACCTGGACTTTAACCTATTTTATCTAGGATCCAGACAGCCACGAAGCCGTGATCATCGACCCGGTTAATTCGCACCTGGATAGCTATATGGCATTACTGAATAAATACGCCATGACCTTGAAATATTCATTCGAAACCCATGTACACGCGGATCATATTACCGCAGGCGGTTTACTGCGCCAACGTACAGACGCGGAAACCGGCGTCGGTGCGGCTTGTGGCGCCGAAACAGCAGATTACCAGATCCAGGATGGCGATGTGTTCAATTTTGGCGGGAAAGAACAAATCAAAGTCATCGCAACACCGGGGCACACACCGGGCAGTCATTCGTTTTTGTGGCGGGACAGAGTATTTACCGGTGATGCTTTATTCATCGATGGCTGCGGTCGAACCGATTTTCAGGGCGGCGACCCGGGGACATTGTACGACTCAATTACCCAAAAACTATTCACCCTGCCGGGTGACACTCTGGTCTACCCAGGCCACGATTACAACCGGCGGCGGGTCAGCAGTATCGAACAGGAACGTACTCGAAATCCAAGAATAGCAGGAAAATCGCGCGAAGAATTTATCCGGCTCATGAACCATTTGGATTTACCTGAGCCGCGCTTGATCAAACAATCAGTGCCGGCTAACCGGCGCTGTGGCTTAACGGACGACGAATGGCAGGAAGCTGTCGAACCGCCGGCAGGCATATCAGGTCAAGGGGCTCAATGTGGTGCAACCGCGTCTTCTAGCGCATCCTCCCAATCCTTAGTCAATCGAGCCAAAGCAGACATCGTCGAAGTCAGCATCGACGACGTCAAAAAGTTAATCGGCAATGAGGAAATTACCGTCGTAGACGTTCGCGAACCCAGCGAATTTGAGGCCGGCGCTCTACCCAATGCAATACCGCTTCCCAGAGGCTTGCTCGAATTCAAAATCGCTAACATAGCGGAGCTGTCTGATCAGTCAAAACCCGTATTGGTCTATTGCCGTACCGGCGGCCGCGCGGCATTGGCAGCCCAAACCATGCAGCAGTTGGGTTATACCAACGTGGTATCGCTGGCAGGCGGTTACGACGCCTGGACTAACGCCTAATCCGGATTTCTCACCGTTAGGAGTGCTTTTAATCCGCTGTTAACGACAGCCTCGAAATCACCGTGTTCAAATCCGCATCCGGTCCCGCGTTGAGTTCGACATCTACATCCAGCAGAAATATTCGGTCCGCATTTAGCTTTTGCTCAATCAGGTACCCGTGGATATTTTTCGCACGATCCTGCGCAAGTTTACGCATTTCAACCACATCAACCTTGATGTCGCCTAAGATTGTTTCCCGGGCTGTTTTGATGACCGTTTCAGAATTCAATTGTTGGTCGATCATCGGCGAGTCAACTGACAGGTGTTGCATACCGGTTATCTTCTGATAATACGCTTGCAGCAGATAACGATGGAAGTCTTCATCAGAAAGGCTAATTTCGGCTATAGGCTGATCACCATCCTCCGCGGCTTTTTGCAATTCAGCTTTTTTCGACGCGATTATGCCATCGCGGAACTGTTGTTCGGCCGCGACGCGGATATCGCCGGCCCCGGCAATACCCTCGATTTCCAGGCGCAATGCAGGCCGCTGACTCAAAGCTTCAATAATTTGCCCGAGCTTGGCTTTCTGATCTTCGCTTAACTTGGCTTGGCCTGCAATAAAAGCGACAGAGCCCATCGCTTCACCGCCTTCGACCAAGTTGCCCAACGCCGCAAACGGCGAGGTCACGATTTTAGTCATCAGATTGAGCAGCACGTCACCGACTAAACCCCAGATGCTGAATTCAGGATCGTCCAGACTGCCCTTCAGCGGCAAGTCGATTTTAATAACGCTATTGGCATCCCTCAATAACGCAATTGCCAGCGACAATGGAAGGGATACTGCGTCAGGACTGTCAACTTCATCACCCAAGGTAAGTTGATCCAGCACAATTTTATTATCCGCTTTCAGCTTACGGCGGTTCAATTTATACTTCAGGTCCACCGACATCTTGCCCTTTTCGATTTTTCGGCCCACGAATTTTCCCGAATACGGAGTCAACGTGGTCAAATTGAGATTCTTAAAATTCATCGCGATATCGGTGTAGCCATCCGGGTTGAACACATTCATTTTGCCATTAATTCGAAGCGGAGCAGTTTTATCGGCTCGGCCCTTGAGATTCACACTGGCACGTGACTTCTTGTCGGTAGAAAGGCCTTTTACAGTACCGTTAAGCCGCGTTAAACCAGTCGCGAAATTCGGTTTCAGGGAATTGTCCGCGAACATTGCTGACATATTTTTGATCATTACTGTATCGATTTTGATAACAGCATCCGCATCCTCGCCATCTGCCTCGGATTCCGTTTCCTGCTCGCCGTCGCCAGGTTGCGGTGCAGTGGCAAATACTTTGGAGATGTTGGTCGATCCGTCAGGGTTAATGATGAACCTTGCAAAGGCTTGATCAGCGCTCACGTCCTTAATGTTTACAACCAAAGGATCTAGATTGAAATCCACACCATCAAAGCGCAACGCGTTCCAGTCAAACAGCTTATTTTTCTCAATCTTGTCCTGACCGACGAACTTATCGATACTGGCTGCGCCGTTAAACGCGAGCTGCGGATTTGACTGCTGGTCAAGTTTGAAATCCACACTGCCTTTTACATTGGCTTCACCGCTGCCGAATTCCAGCTGGGTTACAGTGTCGATATAGGGCTGGAAGTCGGGAAGGTTCAGTTTTATATCCAAATCGACATCGGTTGCAATCGGATTCAATCCCAGCGCGCCAGCGACTTTCAGGTACCCGGATTCATTTACAGCGCTGGTAACAGTCAGCGGGAGCTTGCCGTTTAGGTCAGACGAAAAGTTATCCAAGGTCAAGGTTAAGGGTGAAAAATTCAGCGTCAGCGGCGTCGCCAATGACCGGTCTTGAAAATTGACCCCATAGTCTTTCAACACGATGTGCTGAATTTTGAACAGCCATGGCTTGCTGCCGGAATCGTCGCTGCCGGCGGAAGAACTGGCTAACTTGACCGCGTCGCTGTTTTTGGAAGCGAAGAAGAGTTCCTGATAGTTCAAATCGCCATTTTCCGTGACCCAGGTTTCTATTTTGGCGTTTTGACTAGACACCGAATTAATCGTAACCAGCTGTTTGGCCAGATTGACATCAATATCATCAATTGCAACCGATGGAATATCGATAATCGCTTTGTCTTCCCCTTTCTCGCTAAGCTTAAAGTTCTTCAGTTTAAAGTTACCGTTTATGACCTTCAACTGCAGTTCGCCGTCCGCCAACTCAAGCTTGTATCGCGCATCCAATTCGTAGGTACCGTCGATGAATTTAAATTTGACCTGGTCTTGTATGTATTTCCAAATTAACACTGGGCGAAATCCAGCCAGTTGAATTCTGCCGTTCGAATGCAGAGGTGTGATATTTACATGACCCTTCCAGTCGATCTTGCCAGCGTCTGCAAATTCCGCCGATAATTGATAACCCGAGTCACTATCCAAGTAAGTACTAAAATTCTCTATGGATAAATCGATGGGTTCTATGCTCGTGCGGAAGGGTGTCTTCAGAGACAAATCCTTGAACACCACAACGCCTTGTTGAATATCCAATTTGGAAATCAGCACCGGAAAGGGCCCTTCGTCTTCTTTTCCAGGCTTGGGTTCTTCTTTCTCTCCGCCAGGATGAATCAAGTCATCGAAATTAAGTTTACCGTTCTTCAGCACATCCACTTCCACAAACAAACCTGTCAGCCGGATCGCATCGAACATAACCGCACTCTTGAATATCGAAGAAGTTTCAAAGTCCACAAACAATTCGTCGAAGGCTACAAACTTGTTTCCGGTTGTCTCTTTAATCTCCAAGCCCTTTAGGCTGACTTTAAATAAGAAGGGGTTGATGCTTACATTTTGAATGGAACCCTCCCTGTTCAGGTGTTCTTTGACCAATTCGGGCAATTTGGATTTGATCAGGTAGGGTAACCCCCATAAACCAAGCACTGCGTATAAAACCAGCAGTACACAAACTACTATGGCCGGTATTTTTAGTTTTTTACGCCAGTCGGCTACGTCAGTGTCTGCCATTTTTGAATCCCCGGGTCGTGTTTAGAGACTGTCTGGTTAAAAGTGATATTAACTGCACTACATTTTAACCAGATAGCTTCTTAGAATAGGCAAAGAAATGTCACAAAATGTTGTTCCGAATTAAATCCCCATCCTTGTTTCCACTCGAGCCTCTATGAACGCTGGTCGGATTCTACCGGAACCGTGGCTATATTAACGCGTATTATTGGATCCCATATCCAAGCTATCATTGAAGCCCGAAGGAATACACTATTCATGATAAATTTTATCTGTTTAACAGTCGCAATTTTGACCGTTTCGGTAGGATCGGTGGCCGCTGGTCAGGTGGACAGTATCATAGAACTGTCCAACGGAGATCAAATCCATGGCAGCATAACGCATCAAAATGAAGATCATGTAACAATCGAACACCCGGCACTGGGTACCTTGGAAATCAAACGGGATCAAATAACCGCGATCCTGACCGAGCAAAAACAACCCATGCCCACCAATTTTCTACCGCCTGACCCAGCGGACGAAGGTCTATTCGGCACCGGTATCATGACCGACTGGAAGCGTGACTTCGAATTTGGCTTGAACGGCGCCAAAGGTGTATCCGAAAATCTGAATATCCGGGCGGCCTTTGTATCAACTTACGAGGATGAACAATATCGCTGGTTTTACGACATGAGGTATTTGCTTTCTCAGAGCGACAACATCACTGCGCAAAGCCGCGCTCAGGTAATCTTGAACAAAGATTGGCTAGCCCCGGAATCCAAATGGTTTTATTTCGCCAACAGCCGCTTCGACTGGGATGAATTCAAGGACTGGAAGTACCGGATCAGCGGCTTTGCCGGACCGGGTTACGCATTTTTTAACAGTAACGTTTGGTTTTTACGCGGGCGTATGGGTGTCGGCGGAAACCAAACTTTCGGCGGAGCCGAAAGGTTTAGCGTAGAAGCCTTAGCAGAACTGGAAAGCGGATGGCACATTTCCGAAGAGCAATTTATCAAATTCAAAAGCACGGTCTACCCCAGCGTTTCAACCATGGGGGAATATCGAAACATTAGCACCTTGGACTGGAGCCACGAATTGGATTACTACCGCGGCCTGGCCATCAAACTGGGGCTCTACAACGAATACGACTCGCAGCAAACCCAAGGCAATGATTTTCGATACTACGCGTCCTTTGTTTGGGGACTTTAAGCAGGGCAGCATCTTTGCGCTATTCGCGTTAAGATGGCGTAAATATTGTTTTAAAATCATAATAGGCCTATGCACAATCAAAACAACCAGCACAACGCGTCCCCCAGATGGTGGATTTTGATCCCCTTCATCGTATTGGCGGTTTTTTACCTGGGTCCCCGCTTCACCGAGTTGATCAGCCGCCAACAAGCGAGTCCGCGTGCAATAACGCCACGCGGAGATTTCAGCAGCAAAGAACAAACCACGATCGACATTTTCAACCAAGCCAGTCCATCCGTCGTCTATATAACCACGCTGGCAGATAATGTTAATCCTTGGACCTGGAATGTCGTGCGCATTCCGAGCGGGACGGGATCAGGCTTCGTTTGGGACAGACATGGGCATATCGTCACAAATTATCATGTAATCGCCAACGCCCAGGCCGCACAGGTCAGGATAGAAGACCAACGCTCGTTTTCGGCAAGCCTGATCGGCGCGAGCCCGGAGCACGACCTGGCGGTTTTGTACATCAATGTCGCTCTTAACCAACCGCCCCCGGTTAGCATTGGCACCAGCAAAAACCTGCAGGTTGGCCAGGACGTCTTCGCGATCGGCACACCCTTCGGTTTGGACCGAACGCTAACCACCGGAATTATTTCCGCGCTGAACCGTAGAATTGGTGTCGACAACAATCACGAAATCAGCCAACTCATCCAAACCGACGCGGCAATTAATCCGGGTAACTCAGGCGGTCCGTTGTTGGATAGTTCCGGACGGTTGATTGGCATTAATACCGCTATCATCAGCCCATCCGGCAGTTATTCAGGTATCGGCTTTGCCGTGCCAGTAGCCACGGTCAACCGAGTTGTACCTCAATTGATCCGCAATGGCCATTACCAGCGTCCGATCCTGGGCATCCGGGTTGACGATCAGCTTAGCACGATAGCCTCGGAGCAATTGGGCATCAATGGAATTTTAGTGTTAAATGTAGAACCGGGTTCACCGGCAGAAAAGGCTGGCCTTAGAGCCAGCCATTTACTCGGCGCCCATGGGATTGAACCCGGAGACTTTATACTTGCGATCGATGGGCGGGCAGTCACTAAATTAGGCGAATTGCTCGACCTGCTCGACGAGTACGCCGTAGGCGACACGGTAGAACTGAAAATCAGCCGGGAGGGTCAAACGCTGACAATACCGGCTACCTTAGCGGCATCCAAAAACCTGACTTCACGGATACGGCGTTAGCCTGGAATGTTCAATCAGTATGAGACGAGTCCAAGATCGATGCTACCCGACGTCGGTATTTACCTAAGGGTAACTGAGAAGTTTGAATACCATCCGCTCACCAAGGGCAGCTATACAATAGTTTTTGAGCCGATTCGTAGACCTAAATAGCGCTTTCCAGATACACCAAAGCCTGAATTTCTCACCAGCATGCCAAGCTTTCGCTTGATCTTTGTTCCCACCAGGCATTTTCTTCCTCCGGAAATACAGTCCGTATTCCGCTTGGTCAGAAAATCCCTTGTGAGAAAAAATCTCTACGGGTTTGTCTTGCCCTCGCGTGAAAAATGCGGGCAAGCGGCCAAACCGACAATGGATTGAATAGTTCGAGTCGACTGACTGTTATACGCTAGAAACAGCCCAAGGGTTTCAATTTCCAGGAATCAGCAGTCGCTTTTATTATCTGCCCAACAGATAATATCGTTATAATCTGCCCGACAGATAATCCCGCTTCGGAAAGTGAAGATTTTATTATTCATCATAGCAACATTTATTTTTGCGCTTTGGATCGTGGACCTTAGGGACGACCCGCCTGATTTGGATCCCGAAACCGGATTGATTATCGACCCGGGTTACAAAACAGTTGACGCCTACTGTATCGGTTGCCATACCGGCAAGATGATTATCGAACACAGGAGCACTCGCAATGAATGGCAGTTTACTGTACAAAAAATGCAGAAAATAGCCGGACAATGGACACTGGACAGCAAGACCAAAAAAATCATATTGGATTATTTATCCAAAAATTACCCACGCCAGCCCGGATGTTGTGTAATATAACTTCCGCGTTCACGGACGCTAGCCCGCATTTCTTACCAGAGGACTAGATGATCGCGCTGAGATTTGTTTTCACAAGGGGTTTTCTGACTGAGCGGAATACGGACTGTCTTTCCGAGGGAATAAAATTCCTTGTGGGAACAAAGATCAAGTGAGGGCTTGTCATTCTGGTGAGAAATGCGGGCTAAGTATATTGGCCTTAGATAAACAGCTTCGTTTGTTTGTATTCCCGAATGGATAACTGTCATCCTCAATTACCACCTGCTTCCGATCACGCCGCTGCATCGATCTGATGGCTGCCGAAACTCTACGTATATTCGTCTCTTCGCCCGATGACGTAAAAGACGAACGATCCGTAGTCAAAGATATCATCGAACGTTTGCATATCGAATATCAACCCTATTTCGATGTGCAAGCCACACTTTGGGAAAACGAAGCAATTGTCGCAACAGGCGGATTTCAGGAAGCACTGGTCGACCCCGGCACTTGCGACATCGTACTGGTAATTTTCTGGTCGAAACTCGGCACACCGCTGCCAAAAATTGAATTTGAAGGCTATACCGGCACCGAATGGGAATTTATCAACGCCATAGAGCATTCGCATCAGCATAAAGGCATTCCACAAGTATTGGTGTACCGCAAAAATGCCCCTTTAATTGGTGATTTCTTCGATGATAACGCGGTACGTGAAGCAAGGGCTGATAAGGAACGGCTGGACACCTTTTTTCAACACCATTTTTTTAATTCGGACGGTTCCTTCAAGCGCGCATTTCGTACATTCCAGGATCAGAACGAGTTTGCCGATCTGGTCGAAGTTCAGCTGCATAAACTGCTGGACGAACGCAAAGGCAGCAAAGGACACAAGGTGGCCTGGAAGAGTTCGCCGTTTCGCGGGCTTAAACCCTTCGAGTTTGAACACCACGCAATTTTTTTTGGAAGAGACCAGGCCAAACGCTATCTACTGAAAAAACTCGCCAAACAAGTCGAGCATGGCATCGCCTTCGTGATGGTCCAAGCCATGAGTGGCAGCGGAAAATCATCGCTGGTCAAAGCCGGGCTGCTACCTCAACTGACCACACCTCGGGTTATCGGCGATGTAGCCGGCGTGCGTTGGTGCATACTGAGGCCCAGTGATGGCGAGGACAATCCGTTACGCGCTTTGGCCCAAGCGATCATGCTTCCCGAGGCATTAGGCACCGAGATGCCACAATATGGTGTAGATGAAGATTTTATCGTTAAAGCTTTTACTACCGATCCGGCATTGTTGAAACCGTCTTTGCAAGTCGCACTCGGAAACATTGCCGAGGAACGCTACCAGGTTAAAAGCGACGTAGTGCGGCTGATCGTCGTCGTTGACCAATTCGAAGAGCTGTTTTCGCAACGGAAAATCCCACAGGAATTAAAACACTGTTTCGTCAAAACTTTGGATGTCCTAGCGCGCAGCGGCATGGTCTGGGTAATTGGTACGATGCGCAGCGACTTTCTGCATGAAACCGAGGCCTACCCTGAACTTCAGGCATTAATGGAAGGTGACGGCCAATTTCATTTATTCCCGCCACGACCGGAAGAAATCGAGCAGATGATACGTGAACCCGCGAAAATCGCGGGGCTTGAGTTCGAAGTACAAGGTGATCGCGGGCTAGACGAAATTCTACTCAAAGATGCCTCGCGCCAGCAAGGCA
>Ga0114931_10009127_pt1 | contig 11921 bp, 4 predicted proteins | sample 2SBtaG_FD_89579 | JGI IMG/M metagenome (GOLD analysis project Ga0114931, IMG submission 89579) | Deep subsurface microbial communities from Kolumbo volcano to uncover new lineages of life (NeLLi) - 2SBTROV14_V59a metaG | ecosystem: Environmental > Aquatic > Marine > Volcanic | place: Kolumbo...
ACGTTGGCCAACCACTTTTTCATACGGCCCACGGCGTTACGTACAAGAAGAAAAACTTTGGATTGTTCCAGCTTCAAATATGTCTTGATAAATCCTCTGAACTTTCCTAACGATTCGTTGGAACCCGCTCCCAGAGCCCCGTAGAATTCGTTATGTCCGCCATAGAACAGGATCGCATCTGGTTCATGCGTCAATATTTCATCCATAAAATCGAGAATGGTGTACGTGTTCACAGCAGTCATCGCCGTATTTACCACCTCGATGTGTCGATCCGGAAAGGCATCTTGCAATCTATACTGCAAGATTCTTGGAAACATAACATTGTTTCCGTATGGATAACCGGCAGTTGTGGAGCCACCGACTACAAAAATTCTGTATCCGTTCGACGGCTTCCTTTTTAAGAACAAATCGTTGGGAGGATCCGGTACGGTATTTTGCATGAAAAAGTACCGGTGTCCTACGTTGGGATTGCACATATAATAGTCTTTGTATCCCCCTCCCACTGAAATAAACAAATCAAGATTGCCGCCGTAGTTGAACAAGCGTAAGACTATTTCAAGGAATAGGAAAAAAAGAAAGGGGATTGAAACCGCAATCAGAGTAAATATTCGTTTGCGGCGTGGTTCCAGGGAAGGTTCTTTTTCCTGCAGGTGTGCCTGAACCTCCTCGGGCCTGGCGTTAATGCGGCGCGTTTTGGACTCTGCCGACTCGGATCTCGATTCTTTGTTAATGCGCGCGATTTGTTTCTTTGATTGGGCCATCTGGCTAATTTTTTTCTGCTCTAACGTAAAATTTGAAAGGGGCACGGGTCGTGACCCATGCCCCTTTCAAAATACAACCTTATTGGCAAGCTATTTTAACAGCGTCATTTTACGAACACTATTGAAATCTCCTGCTTTCATCTTGATGAAATAGATCCCTGATGAGACGGCTTGACCACGGGCATTATCGCCGTTCCACGTGACAAGATAGCTACCAGATCTCTGCTTTTCATCTACCAATGTGTTAACCAACTGCCCGACGAGATTGAACACCTGAATCTTGACCTCGCTGGAGGAAGCGATGCTGTATTCGATGTTTGTCGTTGGGTTGAAGGGGTTGGGGTAGTTAGGATTGAGAGCAAACGTATTCGGCAGATTCTCCCGCGGCCCGCTAACACTGGTGGGTTGCGATAGATCTGGCGGGGTTTCAAATGGGAGATTTCTTTCTACCCACGCGATGGTTGCAAGCGTAAATTCAGTTGGCCAGGTCGTACTGCCATCTTCGCCAACACTGGTCGGTTGAATGAATTGATAATAACGCCGACCGGCCACGGTGCCACCACCATTGGTGTTAAACCCATCTGCAGTATTTCCGTAGGCAATGACAAACCCAATTTGATACCAGGCGCGATCCTTAATATCCCATGTTCCGGTGTAAATCATGTCGCCATCCGGATCTTCCAGCAGAACGACCTGGTCACCCACGGTTTCAAAACCTTGTGACAAAGCGAGCAAAGATCCGTCAGGCTGAATATAGACTGAATCGACACCAGGCCTGAACAGCGTGAGAGTGTTGGCAGCGGCATCGGTTGCGGGAGCCATATCCACATTAAATGTAACTGCAACGCCGTGGGGTATACCGGCATTGGCAGGCACACTGTTGAAAAATTGACGGTCAAAGCCGAAGTCGCCAGCGGGTGCTTGCGTAGCAGCATTGGCGTAGATAAAACTACGGTCTGAACCTCCGGTAACTGAGGGTTCCTCCCAGCCGCTATCTTCGTTGTTATCATTTACCCCCTGAATCTTCAAGTTAGGTATGAAATTAGGACTGGACGGATCGACGCGAGAGGTGTCAAAAAGCACGAAATATTTGTACCTTATTTCGGTTTCGGGTATGACTGAAAACGGCTCAGTAGTAGCCCACTCTTGTAGTGCAGGAACAAAAGCCAGGTCAATGAATTCATCCGGTCTACCCCAGCCTTTGGCGCCAATTACCTTGATTTGGTCCCCAATACCGCGGTCAAAGAGCCCCAATGTTTCCAACGCCTCCGTGCTGACGCGAAATGTGATCTGGCTGTCGACCGGATCGACCGGCGGAAGACCCGTCGGTTCTCTATCGTCGAAATAAACCCAGTGCAAAGTAGTGTCCATATTTGCGACAAGGTTAGCGGTGTAGGTAAATTTTCGGTTGTCACTTAGGTTGTCTTCCCAGGCGATACCCCCATCGTTTTCAACATAAAATTTATACGCTTGAATGCTGCGGACAGCAATGGAGTCTTTGTCAACATAAGCGGTCCCCGACCAAAAGGAACTGACATTCTCGCCTGAGTCCAGCACCTCTTCGCGAGTCAAAAGCACTCTGGTTTCACCCCAGTCGATGGTGCCACCTGAAGTTCCTCCGTCTCCTCTAACGCCAACGGGCCCATTACTGGCGGCATCAAACAGACCGGCCTCTTCAATGCCTGCCATGTTCACCCGAAAGTAAATCGCGACAGTGTCTGCCTTAGTGGCAAACGGTGGGGTGAATTCGTCTTTCGGATCACTGCCGCCGCCAGGTTGATAATATTGCGTTTGTAATGTGGTGTCGCTTGGCCCCACAATCAGAATCCGTGTGTCGCGACTGACGTTTTGTGTATCATTAAACGGGCCTTCCCATCCACCATCCGGCTTTGTACCGCCGCCACTCAGAGAGGCATGGTCAGTCCAATACTTGTAAGTAAGCGTATCGCCGACGGTAAGCTCGAATGTTCCTTGCCAATAGTCACCACCGATATTGCTCAATACCAGGGACGAAGCTGAGCTCCAGCTAATGTTGCCACCGCCGGGCAAAATGTCGCCTTCTCCGGTTTGTCCGTTGGCACTCCCCAAAATGGCGCCACGGATTTGCACAACACCCCTTTCACCTAAAGTATCGAGGTTAGTCGAGGTATTGGCAGTGAATGTGACGTTAACTGTTTGGCCCATTACTGGAATAGCTGCGCTTACCAGTGGTAAGGCCAGGAGAACAGCAAAGATGTTTACATGCTTTGTCATGTTTCCTCCGTGTCAAAGGTTAAGAATTCAACTTACTACCAATCAACTAATGGGTAACAACGACCTCCTTTCTCATTATTATTGTTAAATATTATAGTGACTGTTTTGATTCATGCTAGTTTGGCCGATCTATGAAATCTGAAATTTACGGACATCCCTCTGGTTTTCGCTCCCCGAAAACAACTCGGGGTCTTGAGGCTGGACGAATGAAAACCCGTCTCTCTGCAAAGGGATGATTCTCCCTTCTTCTCAAAATTTCAACTCCAATGAAAACCGGTTGACCGCATCCAGCGTCTCAAAATCCTGATAAGCATATCCCCCGGAAAAACCAATGCCATTAGCTGTGGTCAGATTAACACCAAATCCGAAAGTCAGGCCCAACTCCCGTTCATCCAAAAAGACATCATTAAAGCCGCCACGTAGGATAAGCAACCTATTAAACAAACTATACTCGGCGCCGAAGTTCACACTCTGCGCGTTGTCATTCGGGTTCAAACCATCAGCGCTAAGCGTTAAAGAGCCAGCCTCATTCGTAAATGCCTGCCAGGCAAGACCGACACGCATGATGATTGGCGCATCAAAATCATCGGTAGTTAATTGCGCAACAATGCTCTGGTTGTCCCCTTGCTGTTGTGGTGCAATGTCAGCTCGTATGTTAAGATCTTCGCCGGTGATTTTCATGCTGGTGCCAATATTTGAAATACTGACGCCCAGCCGAATTCCGGGAAATGGTGTATCGTACAAAGTGCCGACATCGAGCATAAAACCGGTAGCGCTCGAGTTCAAAATCGACTCGTTTACCAGCTTGAAGTTTGCGCCAATTGAAAACCGATCGGTTAGTTCCCGCGAATATGCGACGCCGACGGCAAAGCTGTTTGCCGTAAAACTTTCCCCTGTGCCTAAAGGAGCTTGTACGGTCGTGACCTCAATCTCGTCTGAAGTTAGTGCTGTTACGTTGAGACCAACCGTACCGAAAGACTCTACCGGGATAACAATGCCGAAATAACTAAAATCAACACCGGGCAACCAGGGAGAATAATCTACCATGAGTGAAATATCTTCAACTCGCGCTAGCCCTCCCGGATTCCAAAACATTGATGACGCGTCGTCCGAGACGGCCACAAAGGCGCTACCCATGGCGCTTGCCCGCACGCCAACCGGAATCCGTAAAAACGCGGCTGCCGAAGTTCCAGCCTTCGTAACCTGGCTAAAAGCTATATCGCCGCTACAAAAAATCAAAACCAGGCAAAAAAGAACTCTGACGAACTTCATGTATCGCATAGCCACTTGATCCTCCAGTCGATTATTTAATGATGGCAAAGTTGCCGGTCCGTTGACCAATGCCGGGCGCTTCGACATGATAAATATATAAACCATATGAAATGTCGAGGTTGTCCCGACTCAGCATGTCCCATATCGCTGTGCCGTTGTCGAACACGGAGTCATGTTCGATCGTATCTATGAGAACGCCACTGACATTAAAAATACGAATAGTGCACCGCTGTGGTAAGTTGATAAAATGCAGCTCCCTGGACCCGCGGCCCGAACTGAAAGTATTACGTGGTTCCCAGGATGCCGCAGCAATGTAAGGATTGGGGACCACTCGGATCTCACGCAACTGTTCCTTTGCTTGCTGCGCCGGAGCACTCTCGCCGCGCATGGTAAATTCGTAGATGTCAGTCGATAGAAACGGTTTGCGGAGAACAACCTTCAAAGTGTCACCAGCTTCCGGATTTCTACCATCAGGCGGCTGAGTATTTAAAGTCACTTGCCATGCATAAACCAAACTGCCGACCGGGTTTCGTTCAAAAAGGTAGATGGTGTCCGTTCGATTAGCATTAGTAGGATTAATAGAGAAGCGCCCGTCATCGCCATCGATTTCGGCAAACGCGAACGGCACGGGGGCCCCGGTTATGGAATTAATAATTTGAAAGTTAACGGATACTGCCGGCAAAGGCAGGAAACTGATGGAGGTGTCCCTGGAAGTAGCCGCACCAGGTCCCAAGAAGATGATTTGATAATCGTTCGGGATTTCTTCGCCGATTATGTTAAGAAATTGTGCACGTGCAAACTGAAAGTCGAATATACTGTCATCGCTCCAGCCTGAAAGAGATTCGTCTAACTTAACTCTTTCTTCATTGATGAAAGAAAGTCTGAAGCCATCGATCAGTGGCACTTCATCACCGACGTTAAACAGTTTGCTCTGCAATAACTCCACCTTGCCACCTTCGTCCAGATCTACTATTGTAAAATTCTTGGTGGCAACAAAATTGAATCCCGGGCCCCGGAGTAAAGTATCCTCGAAAGTAATCTGATAGGTGTGACCATCCTGAACAGCCCTGGGATCCAGGATTTCAAATCCAACCTGGCCTGTGCTGGTCCCCTGTGGGTGCTCCAGTGCGGCAACCCCAGCCGGCAGGTAACCTGCAACCGAAGCGCGAGGCCGGACCACCGCGACATTGGTGCCGGTGTCAGCAATGTCGCCTTCCGGACCAATGGTTACCTTAATGGAGGTCTCCGTCGGAGAAATATCCCCGAACTCAAGGCCAAAGTCGTAGGCCGTTACGGCATAGAAATAACGTTGTCCATTTACCACATTGGTGTCAATAAACGAGTGCTTGAGCCCACTATCTGTGCCCAGACTGAACTTAATGCCGTTGATATCGACGGGATGAAAACCGCTTATGCCGTCCTTCAAATCGAATTGAGCAATCGGCCGCAACAGCGTGGGAACACCGTTACCGTCCGTAATGGTGCGTGAATCCAGGAAAGCCGCGTCGGTTGCCCGATAGATACGATAACCCTCAAAGTCTTTCGGATTGCCACCCAACCGCTTAATGAACCGGTCCTCTGACTGTTCAGCTATGGCATCCCAGTACAAAGTCACCCTTCTGTCACCGGGCACCGCCTCGACCGTCACTTGCAGGGGCGCTTGTGCAAATTGATAATCCGTGGCAAACGCTGTTCGGGCTTGCTCTTGTTTTCTGATGGCGCTGGCAATATCCACGGCTGCGCTTTGGCCGCCTCCCGCCATCGCGACGGAAATTGCCATACGCTGCCGCTGGCCGGGTTCAATCGGGAAGTAGCCGGACGAAAGATACATGTCGAACTGGCCAATTTGCCGAGTCAGAAAAAATTTGCCAGGCGTAAAAAACTTTTTCCAAACGGTGGCATCCGGAACTGAATTGAATTGGACCCCACCTTCCGGATCTTGCAACGCGGATGTTAAGCCGATCAAATCGGTTTCGCTGACATCTGTTTTGTCGATGTTCGGTTCTCCGGGAAAATCGGTGCCTGAACCACTGGTTATTAAACCATCACCATCACCCGGGTCACCAGAACCCTCAACACCATCAAGTCCGACATCATCCTGAAAGGGATTCCAATCATTATCATTGTCAAAGCCATCATCGCGTGATTCATCAATCATTGGCGCCACATTCTGAAAAGATGGCTCTGCTGATTTTCCCGCAACGGCGAACCCGCGCTTAATCGTGTCGCCGATCGCAAAAGACAGATAATTGATAAATCTAACCGGACGAACTGTATTCGTAATCTCGTCGAACCTCATCAAGTGAATTGTTTCGCGTTCGTCAATGAGGCCATCCAGATCGTCATCGATCAAGTTCGCCAACGTATCTTCAACTACTGTGATACCGTCGGGGGGCAGGTTCACACGGCCGCCGAGTGTTTGCACAATTCCACCGCCTGCTGGATAGGCTATGACCCGCCGTTCGAAAGTTAGAGAATCAATCAGGACAATTTTGTCGCCTGGCCCGATCGTCCTGGGCATAAAATCTTCGGAAGTAAACAGTGGTACGACTTCGTCGATATTTCCTTGAAAGAGCGCCAATACTTCCGGGGTATTGTCCGCATCACCATCGTTGTCAATGCCGTCTACCTGGTTGCCGGGTGTTTCCAAAAATTTGACTGAACCAAGTCCTACAGGCTCGCCGCCAAACGCTTCGATACCGACGCGGTCGCCATCCGTCAAAAATGTCACACTGGTTTGCAAATCGACAAACGGCAAATCATCCTGGGCATCGCCGCCCACGATATCCGCAATCCAAATCAAAAAACTTGTCTTAGGGATACGCTTGGTACCGTCATTCAGGACATCATGAATAAAAAAGATGACATCACTTATTAAGATCTGCGACCAGGCCAAAGCGCGCACGTCCATAATCATTCCCAGGCCGCCGCGTGAAGGATCTGTTTCATCAGGGATGTAATTAAATCTGTCGTAAAGATCGTCGGACGTTCGATAAAACATTTCCTGGTCAGCGTTAAAGATATTTTTTCCGAAAAATCCGTTCCAGGATCCGACCCAGCCCGGGTCTATAGGATCTTCACGTTTGTCCCGCCAACCTCCCTGTAAGTCGCCGGGCCAACTGTCCGGGTTGTCACTGCGCGCGATTGAATTCGCTTCGGGATTGATGAAACCTTCCACCGGTTCGAGACTCCAGGAGCCCCCGGAAGGGTTATCACGAAAGGTCGGAAAATCAACGATCTGAATAATTTTGCCGTCTTCATCCGTGACCTCAGCGGCTTTCCAAATGGCCACAAGAGCGATATAAATACGGCCGGTGTTTTTCGGCCACTCGTACGGGAACTCGTCCGGTCTTGCCGAGGTCCGGCCACTGAAACCGAAATTGAATACGGTTGCCCTGAGATTATTGCCATCCATGTTTGACTTTCGTCGAAACACCGGTGTGCCGCGATTATCCGACGGCACATGCTGTTCGACCTGGGCCATTAGTCCACTGCAGAGAAACATTACGACGGCTACCGCCAATGTCTTAGTCTGTTTCCTTAACATCGCTTTGTTCATCTTTACAATTTCCTCAATCGTAAAATTGCCATTATCCGGAAGAATTCATGAATCAGCAAATTGAGTACAAATCTACCGGCCACTGTCATTCCGCAGGAATCTTTTTTGAAGGAGGCCGAGGGAATCCACCTTAGCACGGATTTATTCCAAAAAGATCCTTTCAGAAAGGCAAAAAAGTAATTCATAAATAATACAGGCTAAAAACCAACATTCATGCCCAGTTGAACTCTTCTGGGTTCTGAGTAAAAATCAGGTCTGACAAAAAAGCCCTTATCGGCACTTACTGACACGAGCTGTGCCAAAGTAAAGTCCGCTTCACCCGTATCACTAAAAACACTGGTGGGGTTGCTTGAATCGAGAAGATTAAATATTCGACCAAAAAATTTAAGTCGGAAATTACCAAAATCAAATTGCTTAAATGCGGTGAAATCAAGGGTGAAATTCAAGGGTTTTCTCCTGCTGTTTTTTTCCAGCCCCTGAATAACACTTGCGCCGCCTTCCCGTGCCGTGCTCACGGATGGCGTATAGGGCTGGCCGCTATTCAGTCTTTGGATTAGACTTGCACCCCAATTCTCACCGCCAACAAATAAATTCGAATTAAGAGCATGCTGTTGGTCCCAGTCAAGTGGTGTTAGCTGCTTTGTCGGTTCGCCGCCATCCTTTTGAGTAAAAAATTCCTGATCCGGGTTTGAGTTCGTACCCTCAGCAACCTGGAATGTGTAATCGACATTAAAGGAAAAACTATTGGCGAAGCGGCGATTCAATGCCAGCGTGAAGCCGGTCACATTGGCAAAATCCCGATTGATCCGACGAGTATATGCAACACCGGCCGTAAATGCCGGGATTGTTGCGCTTACACCCACCCAATCGCGAATATCCCTGTAAAAAAAAGTCACGTCCGCCCCCATATTTTCTGAAAGTTGTTGTTGCAGGCCCAATTCATACATTGTGGTCTTCTGCGGTTTCAGGTCCGGGTTGCCAAATCTTTCCCCTTGCAGTCCTGTTCCCGTTGTGATCTTCAGGCGATCTTCACGATAGAGCTGCTCATAGTCGGGTATCTGTGTAAAAATTCCAAACGAAAAATGAATGACTCCCCTATCAGTGATAGGATAGGCAATACCAAGTCGGGGACTAAGCTGTGTCTTTACGCTAGTGTCACGATACCAGCCACCAGCCTTACGCTCCGCAACGGTTTTCTCATTATCAACAGTTTGCTCCGTCAAAGCAATCACGCCATCGCTATTGGTATCGCGCCATATATTTAACGGTCTGGTCGGACTGAATATATTTGGATCGCTAAGGTCCACAGGCACCAAACCATTGGCGTCAAAACGGTCATAGCGCAGACCCGCGTTGATGATAAGGCTCTCGTATTCAATTTTGTCTTGAATATATGCCGCAAAGGTAAATGGGTCCCGGTTAAGGATATTGCGTCCAGCCTGTTCGGGCGTACGAATCGACAACACGCCGATGCCATTGGGTGCGGACTCATCAAATTGCAAAGAAAAGTCGTCCATAAACACATCATCAGCCTTAACCTCGACGCCGGCTTTCACCTGGTGCCTTTTTGAAAACTGGCTGGTCACGTCAAACTTGCCGATCCAGCTCTTTGTTTTACGCTCAAACCTTGCCATATCCTGACCAAACAAATTGAACTGGTCAGGGGCCGCTTCAATCGCCTCTAAATCTGCCGGCGAAAGACCAAAAAAGTCTGCAATCAAAACACGCGTAAAGGACGGATGCACATACCGGGGATCCAGTGGGTCATCGAAAAGAAAAGACTTTAGTTGGCTCTCTTTGTACGAACCGGTTAGTTCATAAAACGTATTAGCGCTCACCGCATGGGTAAGATTACCAATAACCGTAAAACCTCGTTCGTCGTCGCCTCGTACGGCCAAGGGTATCAATCTGTTTTTGTGGTCATATTTGCCGCGCGCTTCTTTGCTTCCCAGAAAATCTAATTTAAATTTCAGCGGGCCAGTTATTTTCCACTCCAGGCTTGCCTGGCCGCTCCACCGGCTTTTGAAATTAAGGGCAAATGCACCGCTGTCCGGCGGTGCCGCAAACGTTAAAGATGTGTCTGTCACAACGAAAGGATTCGCATTAAATGCGTTGGCTCCGTAAATATATCCACCATTTTTGAAGCGCCGACCCGTCGCAAAAAAGGTGAGTTTGTCCTTAATAATTGGCCCACTCAAAGAAGCGGAAAAATTATGGTTGGCCGCAGCGTCAATGTTGTCAATATTAAAGAATAAGTCATCCCTACCGCTGACATAATCACCGGCCCAAGCCTCAAAGCTGCCATGGAAATCGTTGCCACCTGCCTTGGTCACGATATTAACAATACCACTCAATGCCTCGCCATATTCGGCATTAAATGTACCACTGATGACTTGCAGTTCTTGAATCGATTCATTTTCAACTTGAAAACTCTGCGTTCTGGTGAAATCATCTGTAATACGAACACCATTTACCATGTAAGCGACTTCAGTCGATCTGCCACCACGAATATGGATGCCGCCGGCGCTGTCTCGGCTAATTCCCGCCTGCAGGTTCAAAATGTCTCCAAGTTCTTGCACTGGCAGGCGCGATATTTCCTCTGCCTGCACCCGGGCTTCCGCAGAAGTCAAATCCTTTCGAATAATTGGGCGCTCTGCGACAATTACCACTTCACTACCAAGTTCAACTGTCTGGGTCTTAAGCTGAAAGTCTATTTGAGTGGTCAGGTCGGTCAGCACCTCCACATTTTGGATCAAAACCTTTTGGTACCCGATAAAATCGGCACGCACTTCGTAGATTCCGGGTGGCACACGCAAAATAGTGTAGTATCCATCCACGTTGCTGGCCGCACCGAACGAGGAACCGACCACTACAATATTCGCTCCAGGCAAAGGATCGCCGCTTTCGCCATCTGTGACTACGCCTCGAATCTTGCCAAAACTCTGAGCAAAGACGCCGGAACTCACCGCCAAAAGGCACAAAGAAACAAGGAAAATTTGCTTTTTCATAGTGCTCCTGTGTCAAACCATTCTTCTAATTGAGGTTTATCGTATTCAAGCGCTCTGGCATTATGACGAAATTGTCAAGTCCCCGCCTAAGCGTGGCGATTTGCTTGAGTCGATAGTCATCGTGCATGGCGTACCGCACGGCAGCCTCGACTTCAGGCCAGGACTCTGAGAGATCCTTTTGCTGCGCTGGCCGTTTTTGCACGCATTTGAGAAAAACGTATTTCGAATCCATCAAGAGCGGCCCTGTTCTTTCTCCAGGCTTCAGCGCAAAAGCAGTTTCAGACCATTTACCCAAATCGGACGCTGTAAGAAACCCCATCTCTCCTCCCCTCTTAGCGCTCCAATCGCGCACAGAATAGCGCTGAGCCAATTCCGCAAAAGCAACACCATCCGCAAGTTTGGCTGCAACCATGCTAGCGTCTTCCTCTGAATTAAGAACAATTTCACGCAGGTTCGTTGCTGCGGGCCGGGCAAACGTGGCCCTATTCCGGTTATAGTAGGCGCGGATAGAGTCTTCGGGAACTGGCATCTCATCCGCAAGCGCCCTCTCCATCCGAGTCAACAAATAGGTGTCCCATTTTTCAGACACGTTTTTCTTGTATTCCGGCTTTTCATCCAAACCGGCGGCTCTGGCTAAGCCCAAAATCCGCTCTCTAATGACCAGACCGGAAATGAATTCCTGAAACTGTTCCTCGTTATGAATTCGGTCAACGTGCGCGGATGAAGTAAAACGTGCCTTCTCCTGAAAATCACTCACCTTCCAGGTCCCTAACTTTGATTCAACCAGATGTGCCTCACCTAATTCCTCAGGCAGATGAAATCCTTCCCCAACCGTAGAACCTGGTGCGTTGGACGTGATCACTTCGTACAGTTTGGTGACGTTTGACGCATCGAAAGAAATGTCTAAGCTTTGACCAATGGAATCCGCGAAGGCTCGAATCGCTTCCTTGATTTTGCGATTCTTCCAATATGAGTAGAGTTTATGTTTGTGTTTGGCGTATTCCGTTTCTGTCAGGAGCGGCTTAGTGACGCGATCATCCACGCGAATGATGCTGTAGCCATCTGATG
>Ga0114931_10009128_pt1 | contig 11921 bp, 11 predicted proteins | sample 2SBtaG_FD_89579 | JGI IMG/M metagenome (GOLD analysis project Ga0114931, IMG submission 89579) | Deep subsurface microbial communities from Kolumbo volcano to uncover new lineages of life (NeLLi) - 2SBTROV14_V59a metaG | ecosystem: Environmental > Aquatic > Marine > Volcanic | place: Kolumbo...
CCCAGCACGGCCATGGGCAGGCTCAGGAGGCCGGAGACGGCGCCGATGACCAGAAGGCTGATGACCACGGCCGATAGGGCCAGATTCTGTCCCACGACTTTCTGGTTGCGTTTGGCCAGTTGCAGTGCGTAGACCAGCTTCTCCAGATCATCGGCCATGAGGGCCACGTCGGCCGTTTCCAGGGCCACGTCCGTCCCGGCCGCGCCCATGGCCACGCCTACGGTCGCCTCGGCCAGGGCGGGCGCATCGTTGACGCCGTCACCCACCATGGCCACGTGGCCCTGTTTTTCCTCCAATTCCTGCACTTTGGTCACCTTATCTTCGGGCAGCAGATCGGCGTAGTAGGCGTCTACGCCCACCTCTTCGGCGATGGCTTTGGCGGTGCGCTCGTTGTCGCCCGTCAGCATGACCACCTGCTCGATGCCTGTGGCGTGCAGGTCGGCGATGGCCTGTTTGGCGTTGGGCCGAATCTCGTCGCGGATGGCCAGAAGGCCATAGATGCGCCCGCCGTCCCCAATCATGACCACTGTCTTGCCGGCCTGCTGGAGTTGCTCCACCCTCGCGGCCACGCCGTCCATGGAGAGGCCCAGCCGCTCCTGGAAGAGGGCCGGGCTGCCGATGAAGACCTTTCCGCCGTTCCAGGAGGCCTGTGCGCCGGCCCCGGAGAGAGCTTGGAAACCATCGGTATCGGCCGGTGTGATCCCCCGATCCTCGGCATAGCGCACCACCGCCCGCGCCAGGGGATGCTCGCTGCGGCTTTCCACACCAGCGGCCAGGGCCAGCCAATCCGCCTCCGCCATACCGTCCGCATCGAGGGAGAGCGCGTCCGTCACCTGGGGCTGGCCGCTGGTGATGGTGCCGGTCTTGTCCAGCGCGACCACCCGCACCTTGTCCAGTTCCTCCACATAGACGCCGCCCTTGATGAGCACGCCATTGCGCGCGCCGGTCCCCAGGGTCGCCACCAGGGTGATGGGGATGGAGATGACCAGAGCGCAGGGCGCGGCCGCGACGATGAAGACGGTGGCCCGATTGATCCATTCCGCCCACTCCGCGCCCATCAGCAGGGGCGGAAGGATGGCGATGAGTACGCCGAAGAGCAGGACCAGGGGACTGTAGCGGCGGCCGAAACGCTCGATAAAGCGCTGGCTCTGGCCCTTGCGCTCCTGGGCCTCCTCCACCATCTGGATGATGCGGGAAATGGTGTTGTCGGCAAAGGTCTTGGTCGCCTCCACTTCCAGCGCGCCCTGGCCGTTGATGCTGCCGGCGAAGACTGGATCGCCGGTCTGCTTCTCCACGGGTGCGCTCTCACCGGTGACGGGCGCCTGGTTCACGCTGGAGGAGCCGACCAGCACCACACCGTCGGTGGGCACGGACTGGCCCGGCTTGACGATGAAGAGGTCACCAACTTCCAGCGCCTCCACGGGGATTCCCTGCTCCACGCCATCCCGGCGCACCAGCGCGACCTTGGGAGTCAGGTCCATGAGGGCTTTGATGGCGGAGCGGGTCTTCTCCTCGGTGTAGCCCTCGACAGCCTCGCTGATGGAGTAGAGGAAGGCGAGCATGGCGCCCTCGGCCACCTGTCCCATGATCGCGGCCACCACCGCGGCCACCAACATGAGCAACTCGATGCCGATCTCACGCTCGAAGATCAGTTCCTCCAGGGCTTCGCGGCCAAAGTAGTAGCCGCCCACGATGATGGAGAGCGCGTAGAGCGCGGTGGAAACCATCTCCGGCTGCCCGGCCAGGCTCAGCAGCCAGCCCACCAGCAGCAGCGCGCCCGAAGCCAGGGAGGTTAGCACCTTGGGGTTGCGCCAGGGTTTGGGCTGTTCGGGCATGGACAGGCCTTCCTGGGGCGGGAAGCCCATCTCCTCCAGCTTATCCTTCAATGCTTGGTCGTCGGTGGCCGCGGGGTCATAGGTTAGCGCCACCTTGGCCGATTTGGGATAAATTTTCAGCGTCTCCAGGCCGTGGAAGCCGGACAGCCCCCGTTCGATGGCCGCGGCGTCATGCTCGCAGTCCAGGTTGCCGACGCGCAGTTCTACCGTTTTTGCACTCATTTCTTTACTCCGTCACATTATAGCGGGTGCATTGGTACACGCCTTGGGCCACGTCCGCCAGCAGCGACTCGGCCAGGGCCAGGATCTCGCCCACCCGGTCGTCGCTGATGTGGTAGCTCACGTAGCGCCCGTTGCGCTCGGCCACCACCAGCCCGCAATCGCGCAGACAGCCCAGGTGGTTGGATACGTTGGATTGGGAGAGGCCGGTGGCGGCCACGATCTCGCCCACCGTGTGGGGACCATCGCGCAGGGCCTCAATGATGCTCAGTCGGGAAGGGTCGCCGAAGCCGCGGAAAAATTTGGCTTTGACGGCCAGGCCTGTGGCGGATTCTGTGATCAGCAGCATATCGATCTCCTAACATCATTATATCAGCAATCAATGATATTATAGGGAAAAATGGCATCGAAGACAAGTTGTCGGATGCAAGGCGGCTTAGATCGTCTATCGCCGAATAGAGTTGCATCGTCTGGGGCGAGGAATGAGCATGGGGACTTGCCGGCGATAAGCGTCGTACGCAGGCCCGAATTCCTGCTGCAGGCTCGTCTCCTCATGTATGGCCCCGAAATAGAAGTAGAGGGTAAACAGCAGAGCGATGGTCAGGCTGTTGACGCTGATGGCGGGCGAGAACCAGACCAGCACCAACCCGAAGAAGTAGATGGGGTGACGCACGGCGCAGTAGAGACCGGTGACTCGCATGGGTTCGGAGCGATCGGGATCATAGCCGGGCGTCAATTGGGAGATGCCCGCAAACTCGCCCACCCGGGTGTGAAACACCGCGACGATGAGGCCCACCAGCCCGATGGCCTGGAGGCCTAACAGGCCCCAGCGCCAGGGATCCGGGGCCGACCACAGGTAACGGTCGGGCAAGGTCACATAGGCCAGGTAGACGGGAACGAAACTGAGGGTGGCAAAAAGATTGTACCCCAGGCGATACCCGCGATAGGCTCCGTCACCGAAGCGCCTGCGAAACCAGGCTTTGACGTGATAATCGGCGAGGATGCTATGGATGATTGCCCAGACCACAAAAACCGTGGTGATGATGAGAATACTCTGCATCATGCGATTGTAGTGCATGAGCGGAGGTTAGGCAAGGGAGGGTGAAGCAGTGGGACTGCAATAGACCGTGTCAATCTGTCACAGTTTTACCGTATCTGCTCAATAAATCGAGGGGAGCGGCCAAAGAGCCAACCCGCGATCAGCAGGCGCTTGCGGCCGAGACGGTCACCCAATCCGCCGGCGAGGAGGAGTGCGTCCCACGCCATCGGCCAGCCTCGTTCACCAGTCGCGCCCCATGGCGTGGGATGGACTCATCTTGTGCCTAAGATCTTCCTGTCCTTGTCATCCAGATCTATAGTCGCGCCCCATGGCGTGGGATGGACTCATCTTGTGCTGCAACATTCATGTTGCGAAGCCCAGCCTCGCCCTGCCCGGCGGGACAACATGAATGTTGTCGTACAAGGACCCCCCTCACCCTGTCATCTTGTCACCTTACCCCCACAACGGCGCGCCACAAACGCCAGGACATCCAGCGAAAGCCGGGCCCCGTTGTGGGCGCCCTTTTCGAAGTCGCCCTCGTTGACGGCCATCTGGTTGGTGACGTGGGCGAGACAGACCACCGGCTTGCTCCGGACCCGAGCGAAGGCGTACAGGGCCGCTGCCTCCATCTCCACAGCCAGGATGCCGGCCTTACGCGCCCGCCGGATAGCCGCTTCGGTTTCCCGGAAGGGGGCGTCGGTGGTCCAGACTGTCCCTTGGTGGATGGGAACGGGAAAATCGGCGAAAGCGCCTTCCAGTGCGCCCAGCAGGTCAGGATCGATCCCCGCGTAATCGGAGGGTGGCAGGTAGTGATAGCTGGTTCCCTCGTCGCGCAGAGCTTGCTCGATGAGGACGAAATAGGGCGGCTCGGCCTTGGGCGTGATCTGGCCGGCGGAGGTGATGCTGATGAGCAACTGGCAGCCGGAGGCGAACATTTCCTCGGCGATCAGCACCGCGAAGGAAGCGCCCACCGCGCAGCCCACCATACCGAACCGGATGCTGTCATACTCGAACTCATAGAGGTCGGTGTGGTAGCAGGCCCAGTGGGGGTTGCGGCGGGCCTGCCCGGTGGCCCGCAGATAACGCACCATGTCCCCGTCCGGATCGAGCGCGCAGATGGCGGGGATGGGGCCCGCTGGGATGCTTTTCTGCCGCCTGGCCTCGCGTAGCAGGTTCTCCGGTGTGAATACAGAGGGCTGATCGTACCGTTTGGCGCTTATAATCGGCGCGGCGTCATTGTGTGCGCCCTGGCTCTTCTCTGCATTCATCCGCTTGTCGCTCCTTTATCGCTATCCAGATCATCGTCAAGATAGATAATAATACGTCCGTCACCGTTTGTCGATCTGAATTCTCTGCGATCGGCCTCTTTGCCCGCCTGATCTCCAAACCTTTACAGATTCGTCACACAGCATTCAGAAACCATTCATACTATTTATCTATACTTGCCCATGCAGGCGCAAGTGAATGGTGAGAGAAAATTGACGCCTGACCGGTTATCGAAAATTCTATTTGGAGGATAAGAACCATGACAGCAACAACCACCGGCTATCAATACCGCACGCGGGTCCAGCTTCCCTACGAGGCGACCATCGCCCGGGTGACAGATGAACTGAAAAAAGAGGGCTTTGGCGTGCTCACTGAGATCGACATGAAGGCGACGCTAAAGAAGAAACTGGACGTGGACTTCCGCCGCTACGTCATCCTGGGCGCGTGTAATCCGACGCTGGCCAACCAAGCGCTGAGCGTGGAGATCGAGATTGGCCTGCTGCTCCCCTGCACCGTGATTGTATATGAGGATGGCGATGAGACCGTCGTTTCCATCATTGATCCGGTGATCATGCTGGGCGTGGTGGGCAACCCGGCTGTGGAACCGATCGCCCGCGAAGCCGCTGAACGTTTGCAGCGGGTGATTATGGCTGTCGGCAATTGATGATAGAAAAAGGGATTGGAGATTCGTCGTGTCGTCCCATCTCCAATCCCCCCAATCTCTCTCGTAATCACTAATGGAGATCACAACCATGCGTTACTCACGACCCATTCTTGCAGGCGTTTTGCTCACCTTCGCGCTGGTGCTGGCCGCGTGCGGCGGCGCCAAGCCCGCTTCCCAGGAAGCTGCGCCGGCCCAGGCTGAAGCTGCTCAGGTGGCGTATCAATTCGCTAAGAACGAGGCCGGCTACAGCGATATTTCCGTAGATCAGCTGGAAACCATGATGGATGACAAGAATTTCACCCTGGTCAACGTTCATATTCCTTTCCAGGGTAAGCTGCCCAACACGGATATGGCCATTCCCTTCAACGAAATCAGCCAGAACCTGGACAGCCTGCCGGGCAAAGACGCGCCCATCGTGGTCTACTGTCGCAGCGGATCCATGAGCACCCAGGCCGCCACCGAACTGGCCTCCCTGGGCTACACCAATGTGATGGAACTCGACGGCGGATTCAATGCGTGGAAAGCCGCAGGCAACGAGCTGTTGACGGAGTAGTAAAGCGTAAAGCGTGAAACGTGAGGTCGCCGCGAATTAATTAACGCCGCGCCCTTCACGTTTTACGCTTTACTCATCACGCCCATAAACGCCCATGCGCCCAGCAACCCGGCTCTTGATCTTTACAACGTCCCCACTTCGCGGTGAAGCGTGGCGGGCGCTGCTGACCCGCCAGCCAACCCTCGAAGTCGCAGATGTGGTGAGCGTCATTCCCGGTGCGGCCGACGCATCGTCAGCGTCTGACATCCCTGTCGTCTTCGTGGACATGACCTTGCTTGACGTCGATCGCGTCCGGCAGTTGAGACGAGGCAGCCCCCATGCGGGGCTGCTTTTTCTCGTTTCATCCTATGAATTGGCCCAAATTTTGCCCCTGCTCCAGGCCGGGGCCACAGGCTTTGTGGATCACAACACCGACGTGGCCGATCTGGCTCGCGCCATCATCGCGGTGGGACGGGGCGAACTGGTCCTGCCACCCCGAATCGCAGCCCGTGCGCTGGCGGCATTGACCCGGGGCGATGCTACGCCCAGCGCCGATCTGGTGGAGCCGCTGACTCAGCGGGAACGGGAAGTGCTGGGGTTGCTGGCTCAGGGGCTTACCAACAAGGACATCGCCCAGGAACTCTTCGTGAGCGTGCGTACGGTGGAGGCCCATCTGCGCAACGTCTATGGCAAACTGGGCGTCCGCTCGCGCACGGAGGCCGCGCTTTGGGCGGTCGAACATGGGATCAGCGCCGGTGGCGAGGAAGGGGAAAATAGGTGATTTCACCGATGTATTCGTCCCGCCCGTCAGCTACAGTGGGTGAGGGAGGAGCCTCATGACTGAAGATCTCGTGGCTGAAGACGCCAAAGACGCTGCGCCTGTCAAAACCGCGGTGGCTGTGCTGGGAACGCTGGCTGAATTTCACCAGGAACCCATCGCCTTCGATCTGGATGCGCTGGTGGATCTCGTGCAGCAGATCAATCCGGACCTGCTCTGTCTGGACATGACGTCTGAGCAATGGCGGGCGCGCGATTTCGGCGATCTGCCGCCCGAATACCGAGAAGCGCTCCTGCCCCTGGCCTATCAGACGGACATCGTCGTCGCCCCTGTGGGTGGCGATGGTCCGCCGCCGGAACCCCAGGCCGCGGGCTGGCGGGGGATGCTCATCGGTCTGGTGCGTGGGCTGCTCGGCTGGCTGCAAAAGAGCGCGCCCGGCCTCGACGCCATCAACAGCGGCTGGCGGCACGATTGGGCCAACCATCTCTACGATCTCACGGTGAAGTTAGGCGAGAATGACGTTCGTTCCGCTCAGGCGACCCACCGCCAGCGGTTGATCGACAACATCGTCAAGACCGCCCGCCGGGACCCGGGCGCGCGCATCCTGGTGGTGGTCAACGTGCGCGACTGTCATCATATCCGCCCGGCCCTACGAACATGCGAGGAGATCGAGGTGCGCTCCTACACCGAGCTTTGATTGACAGCGGGTATCTGCTCCATATTCCGGGACGCAGAAGCCCGGCTTTTGACAAAAGCCGGACTTCTTTAGATGCAACCCCCAATTTATTGAGCAGATACGACAGCGGGCGCATGATCTTCCTGGAAGACGTTCATGCTGTTGCGCAGCGCCAGGGAGAATGAAAAATCCGTGGAATCCGCGTAATCCGCGGTTTGTTTTTCAGGACAGCTCGCAGCTTCTGGGAAGGTGCGTTTCGGATTATCTACGTAGAATCGCCTAGACGCGTTTACGTGGCATTGCCGTAGAGAAAAAGGGGCCGATTCGATAGAGTGAGTGCACCGGCAAGGGCCGGTCATTCAAGAAGGATATTTCGAAACGGAGGACCAATTTTATGAACGCAAAACAGATGGATGAAACCATGCACGATAGTCACAGCGGTCATGACCACGCTGGCCACGAACATGGCGCCGATCACAAGGCTGATCACAGCGCCGGCCATGACGGAGGGCATGAGGGACATGGCGGCGGCAATGGCGGCCATGCAGGCCATGCGGACCACACGGGGCATGAGCAAATGTTCCGCAAACGATTCTGGATCGTGTTGGCGCTGAGCATCCCCGTCATCATCTACAGCCCATCCATCCAGAACTGGTTCAACTACACCGCGCCGGCTTTTCCGGGCAGCCAGTTGATCGTGCCGGTGCTGTCCACCATCATCTTCTTCTATGGCGGCGTGCCCTTTTTACAGCAGATGACCTGGGAGCTGCGCACGCGCAAGCCGGGTATGATGACCCTGATTTCGCTGGCTATCACCGTGGCCTACGTCTACAGCATGGCCACCCTGATCTGGCCCATCGGTGAGGATTTTTTCTGGGAACTGGTGACCCTGATCGACATCATGCTCCTGGGGCACTGGCTGGAGATGCGCAGCATTCGCCAGGCGTCGGGCGCACTGGATGCACTGGCGCAACTGATGCCGGACACGGCTGAAGTGATTCTGCCCGACGGCAATGTAGAAGAACGCCCGGCCAGCGAGTTGAAAGAGGGCGATATCGTGCTCGTCCGCCCCGGCTCCAGCATCCCGGCCGACGGGAAAGTGGTGGAAGGGGAGTCTGAAGTCAATGAAGCCATGATCACCGGCGAATCGCGGCCGGTGGAGAAAGCAGTCGACTCGCCCGTCATCGCCGGCACGGTGAACGCGGGGAACGGCAGTTTGCGGGTGCAGATCACCGCTGTGGGTGAGGACACCGCCCTCTCCGGCATCATGCGACTGGTGGCCGAAGCGCAACAGAGCAAATCAGAAACGCAACTTCTGGCCGATAGAGCCGCCTCCCTGCTGTTCTATGCGGCCGTAGGTGCGGCCCTAGTGGCTGGTGTGTTCTGGTCAGCCTATTTTGGCAGCATCAATGCACAGGTCATCTCTATTGTCGTCACCATCCTGATCATCGCCTGCCCCCATGCGTTGGGGCTGGCGGTGCCGTTGGTCGTGGCCAACACCACCGGGCTGGGCGCCAAGAACGGCATTCTCATCCGGGACCGGCAGGCCATGGAAACGGCCAAAAATCTGAACGTCATCATGTTCGACAAAACGGGCACGTTGACCGAGGGCGAGATCGGTGTGGTGGGTATTGCTACGGCAACCGACATCGACCCGGATCAGGCGCTGGCGATTACAGCCGCCATCGAAGGAGATTCCGAGCATCCCATCGCCCGAGCGATCCGATACTCGGCTCAGGAAAAGCAACACGAGATCCCCGTCATCAGCGATTTTGAAATCCTCAAGGGGCGGGGTGTGAAGGCTGTCTATGCGGGACAAACGGTCTATGTGGGCGGGCCGCGGCTGTTGGAATTTCTGAAAGTGGAACGGCCCTCCAACCTGGCCCAATTCGCCAAAGAATCGGGCGAGAAGGGGCAGAGCGTCATCTATCTGGTTCGCGGGCGGGAAGTGATCGCGGCCTTCGCCCTGGCCGATGTGGTGCGGGAGGAAAGCCGGGTGGCTGTGCGCTCCCTGCACGAGATGGATGTCGAAGTGGCCATGCTTACCGGCGATAGCAAGGATGTGGCCAAAGCAGTGGCCGAGGAACTGGGGATTGACCAGTACTTCGCCGAAGTGTTGCCGGCGGATAAAGACCAGAAGGTCATCGAATTGCAGAAGCAGGGTAAAGAGGTGGGCATGGTCGGCGACGGCGTGAATGACGCCCCCGCCCTCACCCGGGCCGACATCGGCATCGCCATCGGCAGCGGCACGGATGTGGCCGTGGAGTCAGCCGATCTGATTCTGGTGAAGAGCAATCCGCTGGACGTGGTGAAAATTCTGAAGCTGAGTAAGGCCAGCTACCGCAAACAGATGCAGAACATCTGGTGGGGGGCCGGGTACAATATCGTCATGATTCCCCTGGCGGCCGGCATTGTGGCGCCGATTGGCTTCTTCATGCCCCCGGCCCTGGGCGCGGCGCTCATGTCGCTCAGCACCATCATCGTCGCCATCAATGCGCAGATGTTGCGGCGGGCGGATCTGTCAGCGGGGTGATATGGATGTCATGGATGTCATGGATGACATGGGTGACAAGATGACAAGATGACAAGATGGCGGATGATACGTTGTATCGCCTTGTCACCTTGTCATCCTGTCATTCCGTCGCGTTTCAATACAACAACAGCGAGGAGAGACACGGCTCTATGAGCAAGAAAAAAGTTCGGCGCAAGCGGTCTTCGCAGACGGCGGTCAAGTCGGGATCGAGCAGACGGCAGTGGATGCTTTACGCTGGGATTGGCGTAGCCGTGATCGCGCTGATCGCGTTTTTTGTGTTTCTAAGCCTGGGCGGCAAGAGCGAGGCGGAGCCCCTGGCAGACGCCGCCACCCTGGCCCTGGGCGAGGCGATCTACACCCAGAATTGCGCCTCCTGCCATGGCAGCGCCGGCGATGGCCACACGGCCGAACCCTTGGCTCCAGCCCTCAACGATCGGGAGCATGCCTGGCATCATCCTGACGGACAACTGCAACAGGTGATCATGAACGGCGGCCAGATCATGCCACCCTTCAAAGACAAGCTCACCACCGAGGAAACCGTTGCTGTGGTCCGTTATATTCAGGGCTGGTGGCGACCGGATCAACTGCGCTCCCAGCAGGCCCAGAGCCGGCAGGCCCCGTTCCAGGAATAGGGGTTGCTTATGACAGGATGACAAGGTGACAGGATGACAAGGTGGTAGGATGACAAGGTGGCAGGATGACAAGGTGGCAGGATGACAAGGTGAGAGATCTGCATCCCGGAATGTTTTACCTTGCTTTGAACACACTCATAGCACCTGTTCAATATTTCGGGGCGAATGCGTCGCATTGACGCAAAAGAGGCCGATTTGTTTGGAATCGTCCGGCCAATGCGATGGACTGTCCCTGGATCATTGAGATGATACCACTCATATTCGTTGATGGAGGTGAACGCATGTTGCAAAGTCGATTCAGGACCGTGTTTATCGCTGCAGTCCTTCTGCTGACGTTGGGTGTTCTGACCGCCTGTATGGGCGCGGGGCCGCGTCCACTGCGTTCGTTGCGCCAATATCAGAGCAACGGCGAACGCATCTACTACACCGGGACCAGCGCCAATGGCCCCATCCGCTACAACGGCGGCAATGTCGGCGGCATGATGGGGGGCGCTGGCATGATGGGTGGGGGCTCGCTGGCCTGCGCCGACTGTCACAGCAATGACGCCCGGGGCGGCTCCCATTTTATGCACATGCAGTTTATGGATGCGCCCGATATCCGCTGGTCCGCGCTCACGGAGGCGGAGCACGGGGGAGACGGTGACCATGCTGAAGGCGGCATGGACCATCCGCCCTATAACGAGTTTTACTTCAAACAGGCCGTGACCCAGGGCCTTGATCCCAGCGGCGCACCGCTAGACCCCGCCATGCCTCGCTGGCGTATGAGCGATCAGGATATTGCGGATTTGATCGCGTTTTTGAAGACTAAATGACGCTTTCACAGATCCTTCATAATCGCTTCAATATCACAACATATTTCCTTGTTACACTGGAATTGAACGGCGAATGAGCGCCGTTGTCACGCTCCTTCACTGTCGAGCGAATGATGAATGATTCAAGCGCCAGACCGCTGCCATCGTGCAGGCGGATGTGGCGAAAGGAGAAGGAATATGAGTCTTATTGAAAAGATCAAGGTTCTCTTCCAGGCCAAAGCCCACGCAACCGTGGACGCGATGGAAGACCCCAAGGCCAGCCTGGATTACAGCCTGGTCAAGCTGGAGGAAACTCGCCGGGAGCTGGGACGGGGCCTCATCGAGGTGAGCGCGGCCAAGCGCCGCCTGGAAGCTCAGCAGGAGAAGCTCGCGGCGGCGAGCGCCAAGTATGGAGAGCAGGCCAAGGCGGCCCTCGAATCGGATCGAGAAGACCTGGCCCGGCTGGCCCTGCAACGCAAGCAGGAGAGTGAAGCCCGACAGGAGGAACTGGCCGTGAGCATCGCCAGCCTGGAACGCCAGGAGGCCAGCCTCAAGGAGAGTCAGATCAAGCTGGAGCGCAAGATCGCCCAGTTCCGCTCCCGCAAGGAGGAGCTGAAGGCCGTCCATGATTCGGCCCAAGCCCAGCTCAAGGTGCAGGAATCCCTCAGCGGCGTCTCGGCTGATCTGGCCGACGTCGGCAACACCATCCAGCGCGCGGAAGCCCGTATCGCTGAGATGCAGTCCCGGGCCGACGCTATCGACGAACTGGTGGCCCAGGGCGTGCTCCAGGATGTGCTGGAGCCGGACGTAGATGACATCGATCGGGAGCTGGCCCGCATCGGCCACAACCAGGCCGTGGAGGAAGAGCTGGCCCGGCTGAAGGCCGAAGTGGAAGTCGTCGAGACGGCGTAAATAGTTTGGGTGCGTCCTAAACGAGTTAGCATTCCGGGATTCGG
>Ga0114931_10009129_pt1 | contig 11919 bp, 7 predicted proteins | sample 2SBtaG_FD_89579 | JGI IMG/M metagenome (GOLD analysis project Ga0114931, IMG submission 89579) | Deep subsurface microbial communities from Kolumbo volcano to uncover new lineages of life (NeLLi) - 2SBTROV14_V59a metaG | ecosystem: Environmental > Aquatic > Marine > Volcanic | place: Kolumbo...
CCTTGATTATTAAAATGATACATTTAAGGCTGCCCTTTCCCCTTCTAAGAAACTTAAAAAATCCTTCCAGAACTAGGCTTCCGATTCTCGGAACAAGTCATGCAAGGGTTTTTTAAATTCCTTATAAGAAAAAATTGCTAACCTAAAATGTCCACTTTATTAATTCAATTTGCCTTAGAGTGTGAAACAAAACAGCATGAAAAAGCCCCTCATAATGGTCACCAACGACGACGGCATGTCCGCACCAGGCATTCTGGCCTTGGTTGAAGTGGCCAAAGAGTTGGGGGAGGTAGTGGTCATTGCCCCCGATTCGCCGAAGTCGGCACAGGGTCATGCCATCACGCTTTCCGACCCCTTGCGCCTTCACCGGGTAGATGTTTTTGAGGGCATTGAAGCCTACGAATGTACCGGTACGCCGGTAGATTGTGTCAAATTGGGAAAGCATGTGGTGTTGAAAGACCGGGTCGTTGACCTTTGCGTTTCCGGCATCAATCACGGGTCGAATGCTTCCATCAATATCATCTATTCCGGCACCATTTCGGCGGCTATGGAAGCCTCCTTGGAGGAAATTCACTCCATTGGATTTTCTTTGCTGGATTATTCATGGGATGCTGATTTTGAGCCTTGCAAGCCGTTCATCCGCCGGTTTATGAAATATGTTCTGACCCAGGGATTGCAAAATTGCAGCTTGTTGAATATCAATTTTCCTAAACTTTCAGAAGAAGCTTTCAAAGGGGTCAAAATTTGCAGGCAAGCAGATGCCCGATGGATTGAAAGTTATGTGGAAGCAAAAGACCCGCGGGGGCAAAAATATTACTGGCTGACGGGTGAATTCACCAACCCCGACAAAGGCGAAGATACGGATATTTGGGCATTGGAAAACGGCTTCATTTCCGTCGTTCCTTCCGGCCATGATTTGACAAAATACGAAGCCCTTGAAAATTTGAAAATGTTGGAAAACGGATTGGATTGGTGATTTTGTTTGGTGAGGTGAATACAAGTTATACCCCAACTTTCCATCCACGATAAACCCTTGAAATGTTCGATAGAAATGCTTTTTCCGTTGGTTTGATAATCGGTATTCTACTGCCCTTGATAGGTTTCCCCATTTTTTATGGACTTTTCCACGGGCTGGAATCGCTCGATTTTATGAGTGACACCGGCTTCCGACCATTTTTAAAAGAACGAACGGCAGCCATCATTGCCATCGCCTTGAACGCGATCGTTTTGAACATTTACAACAAAAAAAAATACACCGAAACCATGCGCGGGGTGGTGATACCGACCTTTGTTTATGTGTTGGCATGGATCCTCATTTTTGGAAAAACTATCTTCTGATAGGATGCTTCAATGCTTTAATGACCGAATGACCTTTGACTTTCTACCAGATGAAGTACTACATCATAGCGGGAGAAGCCTCCGGCGATTTGCATGGTTCCAACCTGATACGCGCCTTGAAAAAGGAGGATTCGGAGTCTTCTTTTCGCGTTTGGGGGGGTGACTTGATGCAAGCGGCCGGAGTGAATTTGGTCAAACATTACAAAGACCTCGCCTTCATGGGCTTCCTCGAAGTGGTGAAAAACCTTCCCGCTATTCTCCACAATTTTGCCTTTTGCAAAAAGGATATTCTCCAATTCCAGCCCGATATGCTCCTCCTCATCGATTATCCGGGCTTTAATCTACGCATGGCAAAATGGGCAAGAAGGCAGGGCTTGCGCGTATTTTATTACATTTCTCCCCAATTGTGGGCCTGGAATTCGCAACGGGTTTGCCAGATTAAGAAATCCGTGGAACGCATGTTTGTCATCCTTCCTTTCGAAAAGGACTTTTACAAAAAATACGAATTCGAAGTGGATTTTGTGGGGCATCCGCTTTTGGATGTGGTTGGGAAGCACCCGAAAGAACAAAATTTTATTAAAAAAAATGGTTTGACTACTCTTCCCCTCCTCGCCCTCCTTCCCGGAAGCAGGAAACAGGAGATTGTAAAAATGTTGGAAATAATGTTGGCTGTGGTGCCTTATTTTCCTGATTTTCAATTTGTTATTGCAGCCGCCCCCTCCGTCCCGAAAGAGATCTATGAAGGGTTGCTTTCAAAATTTCATGCCACAGGAAACCAAAAACCCGACTCCGCACAACTACCACCAATTGCCTTGCTTGAAAATCAAACCTACGCCTTGCTGCAACACGCCCAAGCTGCTTTGGTGACCTCTGGGACCGCTACTTTGGAAACGGCTCTTTTTCGAGTTCCTCAGGTGGTCTGTTACAAAGGCAACCCGCTCTCGTTTTGGCTTGCCCGGCGGTTGGTCAAGGTGCCCTTCATTTCTTTGGTGAATTTGATTGCCGACCGGGAGGTGGTGCGGGAACTTATCCAAAATGATTTGACAATCAACAACTTACGACTTGAATTGAACAAATTATTGGACACAGAAAAACGCGCGAAACTGCTTCGGGGGTATGATGAATTGGCTTCGAAATTGGGCGAGGCGGGCGTTTCAAGACGACTTGCCCGCCTGGTGTTTGCCTATTTGACGGGGTCAAAAGAAGTGAAAACCGATTCCGGCAGTTCGTCGTAAACGGCGATGTCTGAGAGTTCGTTTTTGCCCCGTCCCCCCGACAGCAAAATCGCACCTTTTTTTTCATACTTTTCCCAGGGCAATGTAAATCTCGGAATGCTGTCAGTGGCTTCGGGAAAATAGGACCACTGTGTCACTAAATGGCTTTCTTTATCTACAAAAACCTCGTATTTGTTGAGAGGAGTATGCCCCACCCTGTCGAAGGTCAATTGGAGAACATCTGCTAATTCTCCATTTTCCGTCTTTTTTTCTCCTTCGTATTTTAAAGTCAGGCCCGAGTCCTTCAATTTGAAAGGCATCACCAACCAATAGGAGTCGTTTATCCAGGCATTTTTTCCTCGTTGAAGGAATTGTTTCAATGTCTCCGGGTTATCTACGAGGCTGCCGTTTTTTTGCACTTTCCCTTCCATGGAGTTGATATTCATTAGAAAAATGGTGCTATCTTTGGGCGACTCAATGCGAACATTGCCTGTGTATCGGTCCCAATAGTGCTGCCGAACGCCAAAAAACGACCAAGAAAGGTAGCGGGTTTGGTCCCAATTTTTTCGGCCACCCAAGGCTGCCATCACTTCGTCGGCAACTTTGATAGCCTGAGGGTCGGACCCTTCCAAGTTGAAGTCTACAGCAGGTGGATTGTCTTCACCTGATTGGCAACTGGGAAAAACAAAACAGGCGAAAATTAAAGCGGGTAGGAGGTGTTTGAACATGATGATAGTTTTTTAGGAACGGTGAGATAATAAATTGCACAATTTGACTGATTCTATTTCCTTCTGAAAGCACTTGAAAAAAGAAGCGTTCAATTTGTGCAAGTTATTTTTGCGCAATCCCTAAGCACTTTCAGCAGAAAATATAATTCATTCAAATAGCACACTTTATTACCTCACCGTTCCTTAGCTTGCTTTTAGATGAACGATGATTTCTTTTTTTAGAAGTTTTGGGATTAAAGGTAACCATAATTTACGAGGAAAAAATAAATTGGACATTCCAACAAGCTCTTATTTTGGTCTCCGTTTTTATTGAAACGAAGGAGCATTGTTAAAAACAATTTTTTCTTTCGCTCACCCAGATTTTGGGGTATTAACCCTACCTTCCATCAAAGAATTGGGGAATTAATTTGAAAAACTGTAACTTTGTTTTTGGTATCGTAGCCAACCTCCAAAGTTTTAGGACAAACTAAACCTCGTGGTGGTGGTCTGTTTGCAATCAAGTACTAAATCCTGGCAGTTTCCTTTCCGAAAAATTTTGAACGAGCACACCAATTACATTTTTTCCAAAAATTGAACATATGATTTCTTTTTGTGATTTATTTCAAAAGCATGCAACCATATTCCTATTTCTGGCGTAGATATTGATTCGATATATTTATAAAATTTTAATAAATAATACCTGAACATTCAAAAGATTAAACAAACGTATGGCCAAAATTCTAATCGTTGACGACCAAGCAAGTATTCGAAGAACGTTGCGAGATATTCTGGAATTCGAGAAGTACAAAGTTGAGGAGGCTTCCGATGGGCTGGAATGCCTGGTAAAACTCAAAAAGGACAAATACGATGTCATCATCATGGACATCAAAATGCCCAAGATGGATGGCTTGGAAGCACTGGAACGAGTCCATTTGTTGGCCCCTGATACCCCGGTAATCATGATTTCCGGTCATGCCAACATTGATACGGCAGTCGAAGCAGTGAAAAAAGGAGCTTTCGATTTCATCTCCAAACCGCCGGACCTGAACCGCTTGTTGATTACCATTCGCAACGCGTTGGACAAGTCGAGTTTGCTTACCGAAACAAAGGTTTTGAAGCGAAAAGTATCGAAATACAAGACGCAGGAAATGATCGGCGATTCGGCTGCCATGCAAAAAATAAATGAAACCATTGAATTGGTTGCCCCAACGGAGGCCCGGGTTTTGATAACCGGAAAAAACGGAACGGGCAAAGAGTTGGTCGCCCGTTGGATACACGAAAAAAGCCACCGTTCAAAGGGGGCCATCATTGAGGTAAACTGCGCGGCCATTCCTTCCGAACTCATTGAAAGTGAGCTATTTGGTCATGAAAAAGGCTCCTTCACTTCCGCCCATAAACAACGCATTGGAAAGTTTGAACAGGCAAATGAAGGGACTTTATTTTTGGATGAAATTGGAGATATGAGCCTTTCTGCGCAGGCAAAAGTGCTGAGGGCTTTGCAGGAAAATAAAATCACCCGAGTGGGAGGAGAAAAGGAAATTATCGTGAACGTGCGGGTGATAGCAGCCTCAAATAAAGACCTGCGCAAGCAAATCGAGTTGGGCAAATTTCGGGAAGATTTGTATCATCGCCTCGCCGTAATTATTGTGGAGGTTCCTTCCCTGAACGATAGAAGGGAAGACATTCCCCAATTGGTCGAGCATTTTATCAGTCAGATTTGCCCGGAACAGGGTATTCCCCCCAAGAAGATTACAAAGGAAGCTTTGGTTGCCCTTCAGAATATCAATTGGACGGGCAACATTCGGGAACTCCGAAACGTGGTAGAACGACTGATTATTCTGAGTAGCGATAAAATAACCGACCAGGATGTGCTGAATCATGTCGTGCCTTCGAGTGCCAAGCGAACAGATAAATTCAAAGAAATTTTCGAGAAGTTTAGCGATGTGGAGGAGTTGCACCGCTACATTGACAAGGAATTCACCAATTATAAAAAGATTTGACAAATTTTCAAAATTTGTCAAATCTAACGCAGCAAAGTCACATCTCCTTTATATAGCAGTACATTCCCATCTAAAAATTCCACCTCAATAAGGTAGAGGAACACGGCGGGGTCCATTCTATCCCCCCGGAATTTACCATTCCAACCGGGTGTTGTTCCGTCGGGGCTTGGTGAGAGATTGGATGCTTCGAACACCAAATCGCCCCAGCGGTCGTAGATTTTCATGAAATTGATATTCACGACGCCCAAACCAGTGAATACTTGGAATAGGTCGTTGGTGCCATCGTCGTTAGGAGAGAATACGTTGGGAATGTAAACGTTTCGGTTTTTATCTACATCAACCAAGACCTGCCCGGAAGCTGTGCAGCCGTTGATGTCAACGATTGACAGCTTGTACAATTGAGATTCTATGGCGTTGACGGTAGGGTTCTTGATGTTAGTGGCAGAAAGTTGGAAAGCCGGGGACCAGAGAAAAGAATCGATGGGCAGGTCGGAAATGATTTGCGGGTCGAGTCGGGTAAGGGAATCGCCTAGTTTAATTTCCAGGGTGCTGGGCAAAATAACTTCCAGCTTGCCCGGTTGCTTAATTTCTATCGTTGAATCTCTCGTACACCCATTGACCACATCCACCACGGTAATAGTGTGGTTGCCAGCAAAAACGGGACTTGGTTCGCCGGGTAGGCGGTTGATGCCGTTGTCAACAAAATATTGATAGGCCACTTGGTTTCCGCCTACAATATTGTCAACCGTGATAAAGGTGTTGCCGCCGAAGCATTGAATGTCGCCAAAATTGCCCAGAGAAAACTGAATGGGCGGTGGTTCGTTGATGGAATGGGTCAGACTATCCTGACAACCTTTGACGTCGGTAACCGTAACCGAATAAGTGCCAGGTTTCAATCCTTCTACGACGCTCGAATTGGGTCCGCCGATACCATTTTCCAAGGTATAGACCGGATTGCCCAAGTCAATATTCCCCCCCTGAACCGAGACGCCAAGAATGCCGTCGTCGCTACCGGGGCAGCTAATATTTTGGGTCGTTGCGTTATCGAGTAGGAGTTGCAGAGGGGCCGGTTCCGTAAGTATCGTTTGGTTGGAGAAGGTACAATTTTTTGAATCAGTAATCACCGCCACATAACTGCCTGCGGGCAAATCCGTAAGGTTTGGCACGGTCATTCCGTTATTCCAGAGGATGTTGTAAGGCGGGGTTCCACCACCGGGGTTGAGGTTAATCGAACCATCTGATAAACCATTGCAACTAATCTTTTCGGCAACCGGTGAAGCGCCTACTGGCAATGGAGAAGGAATATAAATGCTATCCTGTATGCTACACACGCCATCAGAGACGGTCAAGATTTGAAAACCCGAACACAATTGAGTGCCGGTGCTGCTTTGCACCCCGTTGTCGCTTTCTCCCGAAGCCCAACTAAAGTTGAACAGACCCGAATTTCCGTCGCTATAACCGGCCGAAGCCGTCGCCGTTCCGTCGCAGGGTACGGAAAAGCCACCAAAACAACTGACCGAGTCAATATTTGCAAAACCGACCACGATAGACCTCGGTTCGTCGAGGGTAAAGTCCACGGTTAATGGCGTACAATTATTGGCATCCGTCACTACAACCGAATAATTTCCAGCCGTGACAAGCCCCCCGCCAATGGCACTGTTGCCAATGCCGTCAAAAATGTCCAAAGGCGTCCAATCGTAATTATAGGGGGGCGTACCCCCGCTAATGAAGACGGCGATTTGCCCGCCGCCCATCCCGGGACAATCGGGCGATTCGCTCAGCATGCTGTCCAAAGCCAATGCCGGAGGCGCGACCACCAACGCGGAATCTATCGCAAAACAACCATCGAGCGATTCGACAATCACGGTGTAGCTGCCAGAAGATAATCCACTGATTGTCTGTCCGTTGGCACCATTTGACCAATTGTAATTGATGATTGGCGAACTGCCGGGGGAGGCTATTACGGTAAGCGAACCATCCAGGCTGTTGGAACAATTTACCGAGTCATTTGCCAAACTTAAAATGGTTGGTAACAGAGGCAAACCAATGGTAACATTAGAGCTATCCGTGCAATTATTGGCGTCGGTGACGGTAACGAAATAATCACCGGTTATCAATCCGGTGGCGATGGAATCCGTTTGGGCGGGGGTAGTACTCCAGAAGAAGGAGTAGGCCCCTGTGCCTCCCGAAACAAGCGGAGTAGCGCTTCCGTCGCCACCGGGCAGACAGGATTCTCCATTCGCAATGATAGAATCAATAACCAAAGGTGGCGGTTCGATGATGTCGAAGGTATTGGTTATGGCGCAGCCCAGGGTATCTTGCATGGTGACAGAATAGGTGCCCGCGCATAATCCACTCAACGTTGTGTTGGTGGGAGCATCCGTAGAGGGGGGAGGTGGTGGAACGCCAAACCAATCAAAATTGTAGGGAATAGCCGCCGGCCCGCCGCTAGTGCTTCCAACGACAAAAATACTTCCATTGCAATCGCCGATACAACTCACATTCTGTAGGGTGGCATTCATCGAAAGCACTTTAAAAGCCGGAATAAAAATGCTGTCCGAAAATACACAACCATTGTCGTCTGTGATAATCAGAGAATAAAAATTCGATTCCAAACCGGAAATATTCGAAACACTGTTCACAAGGGTCAATCCACCGCCGATACCTGGCCACTGAATGGTGTAATCACCATTGACATCTGGCGTGCCTCCCACGACATTGACACTGACCCCTCCGTCGGCAATGCCGGAACAGGTAGCGGTATCTATTGTAATTAGTGGCGTAATCGGTGGTGGTTCCGACAAAAAAGAATTTCCAAGAGTGGTGCAGCCGTTCGTTGCGGTAACGGTCAGCGAATACAAACCCGTGGTCAATCCGCTAATCATTTGGGTGGTGTCGGAAGTATTCCAATTGAAAGTGAAATCGTTTTCTGGATTATTTACCAATACGCCATCGAGAAAAATATCCACTGAAATACTCCCATTAGCGTCTCCATTGCAGAGGGGGTCTGTATTATTGAAAATCAAAGTAACCAAGGGAGGCGAAAGTACCTCTACGGTGTCAATGGTAACAATTGGCATGGCCTGACTATCCGTAATTGTGACCGAATAGGTACCCGCCGACAAGGGAGGGGTGGTCAAAGAGCCTGGATTGACATTGATGGGGAAGGGACCTTGAATCGGGCCGCCACCGATGTTTTGCCAACTTACTTCGTAAGGTTCCATGCCTCCTGCCACCGTTGTGGTAAAACTACCGTCCATGTCGCCGGGGCAGGTCACGCTATCTTGTTCGAAGGAAACCGTTAAAACGGAATTGGACACACATACCTCGCCATTCAGGCCGTTGAAGCCAAGCGTTTCACCGTTGCCATTGACGACCTCGATGAATAAAAAAGGCAGATTGTCTCTAAAATCGACCGGCGAACATTGACCGTTGGTTCCAATCACGTTAAAACACAATTGGAACAAGACCGCACCGTCGGGCAAACTGATGCCTGGTCCGATGAAGATGTTCCATGAGAAATTCAAAACACTATCGGTTGCATTAAAATTGGAAGGACTCAAGTCCGTCAGGTTTGGGTTCAAATTTTGAATGGTATCGAATTGCAAAATAGCATCGTTCCAAAAAATGAAGGATTGAATGGAAGCGATATTGATGAACCCTTCTTCATTCGTCACATCGAGGCAAATGTTTGTATTGGGGGCAACCGTCACGGAGGGCAAGCCGAAGCTAATGTTGGTGCAACTGCTCATATCCATCAAAAAATTCGTTTCGCAACTTTTGCCGTCGGAAACCGTGATGTTGTAAATTCCCGCCATGGGGACATCAAACAAGACCGTTTCGCCGTTGGAAGCATTCCCACTGACGACTTTGCCTTTGACATTGTTGTTGGTGACCAATTCGACGGAAATATCGTAAAAACTTGTCCCATCGAATTCCGGCAATCCGCCTTGGATGTCGAAAGACCCCCGGCACCCGCTTATTCCTGCATTATTATTTTGGTTACTCGCCGCTATTTCGTTGAGATAAACTACTGCAAAGGCTTGTCCTACGTTCACGTTGACACAGGGACCGACTTCGTTCGTAATGGGGTCAGACTCAAATCCTTTCGTCCCAAAATCATCTATGGTGATAGGGGCAAACCAAACAAGGGTAGGGTTGCCGCCCCCAAAAAAAGATTGGATTTGCCCTCCGTTCGAAAGGGTAATATTTCCGTTAGATGTGCCGCCTACCGTGACCAAAAGACCATTTGGAGGAACCGGGTTATTTAAAATACAAGGGTCGGCCAGAATAGCATTCAAATTAGGGCCGCTGATGGTTGGAGGGCAACTAAAGAAGCCGTAAGTGATGCCGGGAGTAGTGCTTGGGTCGGGGTCGCCGGTGAAATTGGCGTCGCCGTTGTGTTCGATGTCGATTTGGTCGTTGAAACAAAAATAGAAGGTATCCAGGCTTACATCGTTGCTTTGTCCTTGAAAGCCGGCAAAGGCAATCGTTCCGGCATTTTGGTTAACGCAGGCTAGTGATTTTTCAGCATTTTCGATCGAATTGATTTTTTGAAAAGATATGTTTTGTGGCATTTGGGCATTCCCTGTCAAAGCAACCAAAACAAGAATCGGCAAAGGGATTAGTCGCTGCATCATATTGTAAATAATATTTTGTAATATCTTATTTTCCCATTTCATATTGGCGGCGAAATTAGCCAATTGGAATTGAACGAACTCGCTTTAGGCAATATTTATTTTAGGATTCAGAAAAAACGGCCAGTGGCTTCATTTATTGCCACGAACGGGATGCAGGATTTCAGGTATTGCAAAAATACGGAATATTATTTTTTCCCAAAAGGGCTATTTTCCGCTTTGTCAACTACCATGCGGGAATTTAAAAATCGTCTCTTTTCTGTGGGCATGTTGATGCGTTGATAGGTTGATGCGTTGATATACTTCATCAGGTTTAGATTTGGACTTTTCGAAGGGTGCAAAGTTGACAACTTGTTTTATGGGAATGTGAAAATACTGCAAAAGTCCATTTCTTACCCATATGCAGTATAGGTTGATTATTCTAGGCAACCCCAACAATCCCAACAACCCTCAACAATCTCAACAACCTCAACCCCTCTGCCTCATTCCTTTCCCCGAATAAAAACCCGTTCGATTAAATCGCTTCCGAAAGCGTAGGGCAGGTAGGCGAGGGAAGAGATGGGTTTGGTTATGAAAAAATTGGCGATTTTGCCTTTGGCAATGCTGCCGTAATCCTGCTGCAATTCCAAAGCCGCCGCCCCATTCAAGGTGGCGGCATTGATGGCTTCCTCCGGCGTCATTTTCATTTTCATGCAGGCCAGCGACAAGACGAAAGGCATGCGGCCGGAGGGAGACGAACCGGGGTTGTAATCGGTGGCTAAAGCGAGGGGAATGCCGGCATCCAATAATTTGCGGGCAGGCGGATAGGGGTCGTTCAAAAAAAATGGCGCGGAGGGAAGCAAGGTCGCAATGGTTTCGGAATTTTTTAAACAATCCATTTCTTCCTGATTCACCACCTCCAAATGATCTACCGAAACTGCTCCATTTGCGACACTACGTTGAATGCCGCCCATGCAGTTGAACTGATTGGTGTGAATTTTTGGTTTCAAACCGAATTTGGCGGCAGCCTGAATGACCTGCTCCGTTTCTGCCACTGAAAAAGCTACTTTTTCACAAAAAACATCCACGTAATCTGCTAGATTTTCCGCCGCTATTCGAGGGAGCATCTCGTTGATTATCAAGCTGACATACTCTTCCCGCTTACTTCTGAATTCCATTGGAATGGCATGAGCGCCCAAAAACGTCGCTTTGATTTCCATTGTCGTGAATTCCTTCAGTTTTTGAATGACACGGAGCATTTTCAACTCGCTTTGCACCGTCAGTCCGTAGCCGCTTTTGATTTCTATGACCCCTGTGCCGTAGCCTTTGACTTCTTCCAATCTTTGTAAAGCCTGTTCCACCAAAACCTCCTCCCGGGTTTCCTGAAGCCGTTTGGCTGAGTTCAGAATTCCACCACCTTTTCGAGCGATTTCTTCGTAGGAAAGTCCTTTAATTTTGTCTTCAAATTCCCCTTCCCTGCTTGCTGCAAAGACGAGGTGGGTGTGGGAATCGCACCAACAGGGAAAGACCATCTTTCCGCTTGCATCCACGACTTTGGAGGCGCGTTCCGGGCAGCGTTCCATCTTCCCGAAATCTTCGATTTTGTCGCTTTCCACCAACAAAAAAGCGCCTTCGACGAGGGGGAGGCTTGCCATCTCTTTTCCGCGCAACGGGGCGGGCGATTTCGCGTTAAGCGATTGATTATCAACCTGTACGAGGGTTTCAATATTTTTGATTAAAAGGGAGGACATGCATCATTTTTAAAGAGAAAGTAGTCAGACAAAATTATTTTGACAACTTTTTTTCTTCAAGTTCAAGAGCAAGTTCAAGTGCAAATTTGCTCTTGAACTTGCTCTTGAACTTGCTCTTGAACTTGCTCTTGAACTTGAAAAGATGTTAAGCTAAAATTGTGGAAGTACTTAACCTTAGGAACGGTGAATAAATAAATTGAGGTTTTTGGGTTGATTATTTTGTTCTTAGTTTTTGCTTTGAAAACAAGAGTTATGTTGATATAATGACTGTTTTCAAAGTGAAAAATAAGGAC
>Ga0114931_10009130_pt1 | contig 11919 bp, 13 predicted proteins | sample 2SBtaG_FD_89579 | JGI IMG/M metagenome (GOLD analysis project Ga0114931, IMG submission 89579) | Deep subsurface microbial communities from Kolumbo volcano to uncover new lineages of life (NeLLi) - 2SBTROV14_V59a metaG | ecosystem: Environmental > Aquatic > Marine > Volcanic | place: Kolumbo...
GTCAGACGGCGCAATTTGACCCTCAATGTATGAGCAATACGTATCCGGTCAAATTGCTTGTCTTCCTTGCCAGGTAAGCACTTACCGCCGCTCGCGACGAAGTTTATGAAATATCCGGGTTAAGCCACCTGCCCTGCAGGTGGTAGTTGGCTTGTAGCCGATGTTGACCGGTGTCGCGTACCGCGCCTAGGCGCTAGCCACGGCTAAACACAGTTTTCAAGAAAGTGAACATCATGAAGCAAAGCCTGATGCTTTTGGCCCTGATTGCGACCCAGGGGATCGCCAATGCCGACGACAACTGGCCCCGATTTCGTGGACCCAATGCGGACGGCGTGGCAGAAGACAACGACCGTCTGCCCTTGATATGGAGCAAGACCCAAAACATTCAGTGGGTTGCCGACGTGCCTGGTTTGGGTTGGTCAAGTCCTGTGATATGGGGCGACCATGTTTTCGTGAGTACCGTTGTCAGCGACGATCAAAACGATGGCCCCAAGAAGGGCCTCTATCAAGGGCTCGGGGTAACAACCCCAGCGAAGGGCACGCATCACTGGTTGGTCTACTGTTTCGACTTGAAGACCGGTGCCGTTCGTTGGAAGTACGAAGCTCATACTGGCCGGCCAAAAGTTCCGCGACATCCTAAAAACACGTATGCCTCGGAAACACCGACGACCGACGGCGAGCGTCTGTACGTTTTGTTCGGCGATGTGGGTTTGTACTGTTTCGATTTTAACGGCAAGCCGCTTTGGTCGCACAAGATTGAACCCAAGAAGACGTTTTTCAACTATGGCGCGGCAGCCTCGCCGGTGGTGTATGACGGTCAAGTCATCGTGCTCTACGACAATTTGGAGGATTCCTATCTTGCCTCGTTTGATGGTGAAACCGGCAAGCAGCTCTGGCGTACCGAGCGCGAGGAGTCGAGTACGTGGGCAACCCCATTCATCTGGAAGAATAAATTGCGCACCGAGATCGTAACCTGCGGTAAAGGCGCGAACCGTTCCTACGATTTGTCCGGAAAGCTGATTTGGGAATTCAACGGCCACATGTCAAACCTGGTCATTCCCTCTCCATTCGCGGCGAACGGGCTGCTCTACATCACTTCCGGCTATGTGGGCGATACGCAGCGACCCGTTTACGCGATCAGACCAGGCGCTGCGGGCGATATCACGCTTGCTGACAAGGCAACATCCAATGACTTTATCGTCTGGTATCTGCCAAAAGCCGGACCCTACAATCCGTCACCCATCGTCTATGGCAAGTATTACTACACCCTCTACGATCGAGGCTTCTTAACATGCCACCACGCGCTCACAGGCGTTCAGGTTTATGGCAAAAAGCGGTTTGCCCCGGGCGCATCGTTTACCGCTTCGCCTTGGGCTTACAACAAGCGTTTGTTCTTCCTTAGCGAAGATGGTGATACGTACGTCGTCAAGGCGGGCCCTGAATTCAAGTTGCAGCATATCAATCCGCTGGACGAGCTTTGTCTTTCAACGCCAGCGTTCAGTGGGGGAAAGCTGCTGATTCGTACGGAATCGAAGCTGTATTGCATTACCAAAAGCAGCTCCGTGCAGTCCAAGGATGCCGCTGAGTAGGGGCGCGGCCGATCAGAGCAAGCCACACGAATAGTATTTCAGTACTCCCAATTGGTCACTCAACCCCGCGAGAGCCAGAAGATAAGCCGCCCGGGAACCGGTATTTTCAACAACTGGCAGATTGCCTGGGTCGGCTTCATAGGGATTTATTGGAACTACTTTCATTATCTTAAACTTCATCTATCCTTCAATTTCAAAGCCGTTGCGCTTTTCCCGGCTGATCAATCCCTGTGCTTGAATATCTCCGATGATTTTTTCTGCCTTGGGATCCCAACGAATCTTTCGGCCAAGCCGAATCGCTATCCCAGCGAGGTGGCAGGTCGACAGGGCCCGGTGATGACTGAATACATCCGACACGGGTTCCCGCCTGGCCGCTACCGCCTCGAAAAAATTGCGAAAGTGATCGGTCAGTGGCCGATTTTTGTAAACCCTTTCAACGGCCCCCTCGGGCAACGGCTTGGAACGGAGATCTTCGACCGGTTTGCCGCTCAGCCGACCTCGATTGGCAAAAATCCGTCCATGCGTGCCCTCGAAAAGGATGCCATTGTCCAGATCGTGGCGAATGGTTAGCCGCATGCCATCGGCATAATCCGCATGGATCAAAAACTCCGTTGCCGTGTTATACTGGTTATCCTGTGTCGGGTAACCATCCTTCAAGGGTGTTGGGTGTTTGGCCATCACGGGATCCACGGTGATGGGACCCGTGTCGGTTTTAGCCATCGCCCAGGTGGCAATGTCGACATGGTGCGCACCCCAGTCGGTCAGTTTGCCACCGGAGTATTCATACCACCAACGGAATTCATAATGGCAGCGTGACCAACCCTTGGTCTCGCCGTGGTTGCCGTCCTTGCGTCGGTATTTTACTTCGGGCGTTGGCCCCTGCCACAAATTCCAGTCAAGCGATTTAGGAGGATCGACCGCTGGTAGTTCGGGGCTGGTTGGAGCACCGCCGACACTGCAGGTGACATGCTTAAGCTTGCCGATCCGCCCGTCTCGAATCATGGCGATTGCCTCGAGGAACATTCGCGTACTTCGTTGCTGTGTCCCGATTTGAACAATGCGCCCGGTCTTTTGACAAATGTCACGCATCCGTTGCCCTTCGGCAATGGTGAGTGTCATTGGTTTTTCGCAGTAAACGTCTTTTCCCGACCGCATTGCTTCGATTGCAATCTTGGCGTGCCAATGATCGGGCGTCGAGATATGAACGATGTCGATGTCGTTGCGGTCCATGATCGCCCGGTAATCGGCGACAGCCTCGGCTGCCGTTCCCGTCCAATCTTTGACCAGCGCTGCAGCTCGAGCACGGCGGACGGAATCGGCGTCGCAAACCACGATCAGATCACCGTACTTGGGAAATTCCTTACCCGAACCGTAGGTCCCCGTGAGTCCGGTTGCGCGATGATCCCAACGGCTGCCGGTACCGATGGCTGCGATCCGCGGGCGGCTATTGGCGCTCTCGAATCCGAACGTTCGGCCAACCAGGCCGGCGCTGATGGCGACATGGGCGGAAACGGATGTCTTTTTGATAAAGTCGCGCCGACTAAAATTGCCTGACATGTTACTTTACTTCCAGGTGACGTCGCACTTGGGTTGTTTTTCCAGAAATGCCGCAACCCCTTTTTCCGTACCTTGGGTGTTGGTGAAATCCAGTATAGAGCTTGCGACCGAAGTTTTCCAGAACCTCAGTACGGACGTTTTCCTCTCCATGCTCACGCTCCGGTTTTCAGCGCCATTAGCGCGCTCAGGGCGGCGGCTGGGGCGGTGACCGCCGGTTCCGGTGTTTCCAGCGATTGGAGTACCGGGATGATCACCTCGGTATGAACGTGCGATTTCAGGTCGTGCAGAACGTGGTGTGCCGCCTGGCAATAGTTGAGCGACTCCGCGCGCTTCGTCAGGCCGCTGAGAACCGTTGTCAGCCCGACCGTTCCCAGGGCGATCAGGCCCTCGCCAGCGACCCAGCGCACATCTTCGTCGCGATCCTCCAGCGCGTCCATCAACGCAGGCGCTGCCACAGGATCGGCAATGGCGGCCAGCGCCTTGGCCGCTTCCCAGCGGACATGCTGGCGCGGGTCGACAAGTTCACCAACCAGCGCGCGGGTCACTTCCAGACCGCCCCGTTCGACAAGCTGCTCCCGAGTCCGTTTGCGAACCATGGCGTCGCCGCTGCCCAGGTTGCCAATTAAGATCTCTGTTTTTTCGTCGCTCATTGCTTACGTTCTCCTGATTCAGTAATTTCATAGTGTTATTCAGCCCTGAGAGGCCTCAGGGCGATAGGCCGCCTGGGAAGCGGCGTTTTTGCTGCTGCTACTTTGTCCGGGCCGGCTTCGTCGGCCCTGCCTGTGCGTCTCATGCAGACAGGCATTCTTGGAGCTACCCTGATTGTATATCACCTTGAGACGGCGGACGATCCGCCGCTGGTAGTTCTGTCCGAGCGATGGCGCGGAAAGGGCAGATATTCCACCGTGGGCTGGTGTTTTACGGGTTGGGGGTACAGGGTCATTAGTTTCATGAACTCTTCGGGCATCTGGTCGCTTACGCATAGACCATACTCTTTTGCGTCTTCATAGGTAATGGGGTGGTCGTGCGTCCAGCGGCCTTCGGACAGCATGGTCGCCAGTTCGTCGATTTTTTCCGCTGCGCAAGAGCCGGCCAGCAACTCGCGCACGCTGCCTCTTACCTGTTGGATCGCCTTTTTCGCCTGATCCGCCATGATCAGGGTTTCATCGTCGATTTTATCAACCGGCTTCAGCTCGACGACTTTGAGAATCGAGGCCGCAGGCGATGTGCCCAACTGCGGGTCGACCGGACCCAGCACGGCGTGCGGGCTGAGCACAATTTCGTCGGCGGCCAACGCAATCAGCGTGCCGCCGGACATCGCGTAATGCGGCACGAACACGGTAACCTTACCCGGATGTTTATGAATCGCGCGGGCGATCTGCAGGGTAGCAAGGACCAGGCCGCCTGGCGTATGCAGCACCAGATCCACGGGCACTTCCGGGTCGGTCATATGGATGGCACGCAGAACTTCTTCGCTGTCGTTCACGTCGATGTACTTAACCAATGGGAAGCCCAGCAGGGCCATGGTTTCCTGGTGATGGGCCAGCAAAATGACCCGCGAGTTGCGTTTTCTTTCGATCCTGGCCAGAAGCCGCTTCCGGGACGCGTCGATCAACCGCCGCGAGATCAGCGGCTGCATCATGACCAGCAGGAAGAACAACCAAAGCAGATTTGTTGAATTCATGGATATTCCTTAGCTAAGATGTCCCCAGGCATGTTCGATACGACCTTCGTCGGCGTGGCACGGTTGTCGCTGAGAAAGTGGCCGCAAGAACCATGGCAAAAGCAAAATTCCAGTCAGGAAGCCGCCGACATGGGCCCAAAACGCCACGCCCCCCGTGTCGGATGTCGCGGTAAGCGCCATGACGCCACTGAAGAAATTCAGCAAAAACCAATAGCCCAAATAGAACACCGCGAGGAAATCGAAGAAAAACGGAAAGAAGAGGATCGGAATCATCACAACCACCCGCGAAGTGGGAAACATCCGCAAATAAGCCCCCATCACGCCGGCGATCGCTCCCGAGGCGCCAATCGCCGGCAGAACCGAATCCACGTTGATCATGGTGTAAACGATCCCCGAGGCTACCCCGCAAAGCAAATAAAACAACAGAAACCGAATCGGTCCCATCTGATCCTCTACGTTACGACCGAAAATCGCCAGGGTCCACATGTTTCCCACGATGTGCAACAACCCGCCATGCAGGAACATGCTGGTCAAAAAGGGCCAATAGACGTGCAGCGGAAAGCCGACCTGCTGGGCCCAGTCCGTATGCGTGAACCGGGCCGGCACAATACCGAACAGGTAGCTGATCTTTTGCAGGGTTTCCTGTGGCAGGCCGGCTTCCTGAAAGAAGATCAGCCCATTGACTCCGATAATCAGCCAAGTAACAAGCGGAAAATGGCGGGCGATGATGTTGGTTTGCAAAGGGAACAAGTGAATGGTTCCGATCAAGGAGGTTAAGCCTTGGCTATGATAAACAATGCTCTGTTGGGACGCCTGGATTATGTGGCCAAAATTCGGGAGTTCCCAATAGTTGCTCAGCCCAACGTGGGCTGGGTCGATAAGCCGATTCGAGAACCGATGTTATGAACGGCTCGTACGTAGCTCGGGTCGGCTTCATCAGCCATTCCTGGAACCGCCAAAATTATGCAGGGGTTGCTGTACCCGGGCAAGAAAATCCTTATGCCTTGGTGTGTGGTGTCGCAGGTGGCGATAGACATGAACCTTGACCAGGTCGGTTACCATGGCCGAACTGATGGAATATCCCCAAATAAGGGCGACTTCGGGCCAGGTGATGGGGGCAATGAGGCCGAAGCCATAGGCTGCCAGAACGGTGGCTGCCAGTTTGGTAAGCACCGCTGACCAGACCATGATTGGGGCGGGCCAGGGCCGTTTCCAGAAGTATCCCTTTGTCCGTGCAACAAACAGCACCAGATGGCCGGCCACGGCCATTTTCAAGAAGACATAGGTCTGGATGTGTGCCACATCGAGTTTCAGCCAGTCCATGGCGAATAGCAGCATGCCGAAACTGCCCACCACGCCGACAATGCCCATCGACGTGGCCACGCTGATGACCTGGTGCATGTTCCACCGCACCGGCTTTCCCTCCAGCCCTGTATGGTCGTAGGCAATGGCCATGATGGGCACATCGTTGAAGAAGGCGAGCAGGATGATCATGATCGCCGTGATGGGATAGAAGTTGAAAAACACCATTGTCAGCACCACAAAAATCATGATGCGGATGGTCTCGCTGATGCGGTAGATGGCGTAGGCATTCATGCGCTCGAAGATGCGCCGTGCCTCCTCGATGGCGTTGATGATCACCGACAGTCCCGGGGCGGTGAGCACCAGGTCCGCCGCTGCCCGGGCCGCGTCGGTGGCACCGCTTACGGCGATGCCCACATCGGCCTGTTTCAGGGCAGGGGCGTCGTTGACACCATCGCCGGTCATGCCGGTGATGTGGTCGCGCGCCTGAAGCAATTTGACGATGGCGAATTTGTGCTCAGGAAAGACCTCGGCAAAGCCGTCCGTCTTCTCCACGCGAGCGCCATCGGCGTCATCCCGGTGGCCGTCCTGGTCCAGGGATAGTCTGCCGGCGGGCAAAATGTTCGTTCCCAGACCAAGCTTGCCGGCGATCTGTTTGGCAATGGCCTGATTGTCGCCAGTGACCATCTTCATGTTCACGCCGTATTTCCGGGCTTTGGTGATAGTCTCCGCTGAATCCTCCCGGGGTGGATCAAACAGCGAGAGGATGCCCAGAAATTGCCACTCTGGCTTGTCTTGTTCCTTGCGAGCCACCCCCAAAGCGCGATAGCCCAGTTTGGCAAAGTCATCCACCACCTGTTGCGCATGTTGGGTATCTTCATCGCCAAGAGCGGATATCTGCATGATCACCTGGGGCGCGCCCTTGGTGACTTGAAAAGCCTTGCCCTGCCCATCCTCGATCGTAGCTTCAGTCCGTTTGTGTACTGGATCGAAGGGGACAAAGCTGGCCTGATGGTAGTGCTTGAGGAGGTCCTGATTCTTCAGCCCCTCCAGGATTGCCTGGTCGATGGCGTCGTTATCCTCTGCCTTGGAGGCCAGCGCCGCAGCCATTAATACTGTCTGCTCGTCAGCAGCTTGGAAACTCTCGATCTTGCCAAGGGTCAGGCTGTTCTGGGTGAGCGTACCGGTCTTGTCCGAACAGAGCACATCCATGCTGGCCATCTCCTCGATCGATTCCAGACGGGTGACAATGGCCTTACGTTTGGACAGCGCCATGGCCCCCACCGCCATGGTCATCGACAGCACCGCCGGCATGGCCACCGGGATGGAGGCCACGGTGAGGATCAGGGCGAACTGTACCAGTCCCAGCCAAGGCGTATGGCGGTGTAACTGAACCAATATCAGGATCACCACCAGTGCCAGGCTGACATAGATCAGATAGTCACCGATCGTCAGTACCGCCTTCTGGAAGTGGGATACGGTTTTCGCCTGTTCCACCAGGCCGGCGGTTTTGCCGAACTTGGTTTGTCCGCCAGTGGCGCTTATCTCAGCAACCACCTCGCCCTGTTTGGCCACGGTGCCAGCAAAGGCCTCGTCCCCGACTTGCTTGGTCACGGGCAGGGATTCACCCGTGAGTGCCGCCTGATCCACGCTCAGATAATCTCCCTCAACCAATTGGACATCCGCCGGAATCACGTCTCCCAGGCGAATGCGGACGACATCCCCGGGCACCAGCAGTCTGGCTTCGATTTCCTGCCAGATTCCATCGCGCAGCACCCGCGCTTTCAGAGCCAACTGACTTTTCAAAGCCTCCACGGCGTTGCCGGCCGTATATTCCTGCCAGAAGCCGACTCCGGCATTAAAAATCAGCAGCGTTACGATGATGCAGAAGTCGGGCCAGTGCCGGACCAGGGCGGACAGGATGGCCGCCACCTCGATCATCCACGGAATGGGGCCCCAGAAATAACCCAGCAGACGCAGCAAAGGCGAGCTTTTTTTCTCCTGTAGCGCATTAGGGCTATATTGTTCGAGCCGTTTCGTTGCCTGCGCCGAACTGAGTCCTCGGGGTGGGGTTACGTTATCTGTCAAAGACTCGTCCATCAGATTTTCATTCCGATCAAAGGTGCACTATCGTCCAGCGGACCAATTGGTACTTGTCACCCAGGGTACCGTTCTGCCGCAGAACTTACCATGTGGTAAGACCATTTTTATAAGGGATGATGCAGTTTTATAAGGGATGATGCAGGGATTGTGCATGCCAGGTTCGCACGCGGTACCGTTTTGGGGCCCTTCTAATTGTCGCCGAACACAGAAGGCTACACAATTTAAAGCCCTGGCCCCCACGGGTCGTGCAGGGCATCTATGGGTGCCACTTTGTGGTGACTGCTTGAGTGTTTGACAAGCTGCCGGAAACGTCTCAGCATACGACATTGACCTGATTGTCTATCTTCTCTATCCCGTCTATGTTGCGGAGAGACTCCTGTAGAAGCTGCTTCAGGTAAAAGGATGACAATTGGCCTGTCAGAATCAATGTATGGCCATCGAGCTCAACGGCAATTTCGCTGGTGTGGGCGTGAAAATGAGGGTTTCGCTCAAGCAGCGTGCGGACGTTGTTCACGACGTCCGTTGCTGGGATGGCCGGATCGTCCGCATGATTGCCAGCGGCCGCCTTAGATGCATTGGGCTCGGGCCTCATCATTTTATCCTCGTGAATCCGGCAACATTTACTCGCCCATGCTACTTAGCATAGTGCCGCGAAATAGTTTATACTATGCATCTCGTATGCCATAAGCAAACATGGCCCAGGGTTTCCGTTATTGCGGCTGTTTGGCATTTCATTTGCGTGTACTGAAAATGGCATATCTAAAAATGATTGAAACATTGAAAAGGAGATAAAAATATGGCTGAAAGAAAGATCCTCTTTGCCACGGACTATTCGGAGGTGAGCGACCAGGCGTTTCGCGTGGCGGTGAGCCTTGCCCGGGAAGAAGATGCGTTGTTGCTGATTGCGCACGTGAGCGAAGAAGAGGAGTATCCGGTTGGCGAACTCTTTGATGAGAAGCCGGAGCCGAGCCCATCTGAAATAGAGAGGCTGCAAGCGGTCGTTCCGCCGGGGCCAAAGGTCCGCTTTAAGCACCAGTTGCTGTACGGCGAACCCGGCAGCGTCGAAACCACCAAGCCGGCTGTCGAAATTGTGAAGCTGGCCAAGCAGGAAGACGTGGGGAAGATCGTGCTGGGCACCCATGGACGTACGGGCTTGAGCCACCTGTTGATGGGGAGCGTGGCGGAAGCCGTCGTTCGACAAGCGCCCTGCCCGGTTGTGACCGTCAAGCAGCCAAGCCAGTCGGCTACCTAGCAACTTGAATCTCAAGAAATAATGTCTCTGGAGGGAAAGTGTCTGGCGGCAATACCGCGGCGAGCCGGATCCTGTCGATAGTAGCTGGAAAGTATGCTGTACAGGTCCGGATGCCGATGCCGCATTTGCTCGCCGCGCTCAAAGAAACACTCGGTCGAAACGGCAAAGAACTCCGCCAGATTGGTGGTTCCGTAGCAATCCAACAGGGTGCGCCGGCCATGCTCGCATTCGTGTGCCAGACGCTGGTATTCGGTCTGCAAGATGTGCTGCCACTGCTCGTACTGCTTGTAGTTTTCGAGGACGGGAGTGCCGCCAGTGTCCCGGCCGTTCTGCATATCGAGCTGATGGGCAAACTCGTGCAGGACGAGGTTTCGGCCGTCGTGCTCTTGGCGGCCACCCCGCAGCACATCGTCCCACGACAGGATCACCGGGCCACGATACCAGGCCTCCCCTTCGCGGGCCGAATCGCCTTCCAGGACTACACCCGTTGGTAGAACCGTCTGGTTTCGAGCCACATAAGCTGTTGGATACACAAGGATCGTATTCCCGTTGTCAAAATACTGCTCTTTCATGCCGAGCACCAGCAACGCGGCCTGGGCCGCAATGGTAACTTTGACTTCATCGGTGACGTGAAAGCCGTGGCAACCTTCCCAGTGCTTTTCCGCGACCAGGATACGAAGGTCATCGCGCAGTTTGGCTTGTTCCGGTGGTGTGAGGTTTCGATAAAATTGGACGTTTTTATTCAGGTAAACGGGCCACCCATCCGGAAAAGGCTGCCTCAGAAGTTTACGTCGGCGGCGTCGTTGGAACCATCGGAAGAGCATCAAGAAATCCGCAACGATGAAAAGTGGTAGCAAATTCAAGCCCCAGTGCGCTTTCTCCGGCTTTTTGCTACCCGCCTCGTTTCCCTATGGGAGCGATCCATTTGGCAAAATATGCATGGCACGAGAAAGATACGCGATCCACATCGTGGACAAACAACCGCTCGGCGGAGACGGAACAAAAAGTCTGCTGGAATCCCATCCACCGCAACCCGCCGAACTTCCAGGTCATTGGCCGATTCGATGCGTCGTACTTCATCCACATCGATGCCAACAGCCTGAGCGATCACCGTCTCGTCGTCAATGCCGCCCTCCATCAAGGCCAGGACGGCAATGGCCTGTTTAGAAATGTGTCCTGGCTTTCCTCCGCTGGGTAGCATGATCATAGAGTTGAGTCCTTCGCCGAATGATTTAGTACTGTCCTGGCCATGTTACAAACGGCCCATAAGTACGACATTGGGAGAACCATCATCGTCCTTACGAGTCATCGGTCTCATGGAATGTGCTCACCAGACGCGCAATCTCTAACAACGGTTGCTAGACACGCAAAGGCTGTGCCGTACGCGGATGATTTATGCACTAGAGAGTACAGGATACAAAATACAGAGGCTTCATGACAGCCGACTAGAGGCTGCAGTTTTTTTATCTGCGACAGCCATTTTTTTATCTGCGACAGCCAATGCTAGGATGTATCTTTTCTGGTCACGCTGTACCGTTTCAGGTCAGAGGCCAGCACCACTCATCGCGATTGGGATCCGGTCTGATACTGCAGGGCCAACTTGTCGCCATGGCTCCCGTCACCCCAAGCGGCTAGCGAGCCGTACTTTTCTGGCATCCCCCGGTTTCGGAATCTTGAAAATTGGGGCTATTATTTTGCCTATGGCAAGCTTACTATTCTAGTCGTCCGCCCCGATTTGCTTCGGTTCCACGCTTGTCCCAGCCTCTTAGGGGTCCTAAGTCAGCCCCGGGTGGAATGATGTGAGGAACCGGCGGCATGCAACCCTGGGGTCCAGTTCAGGAGATCCACTATGGATAAAGAAATTGACATCAGCATCGCCGGTAAAATCATGGAGGTTGATGCAACCGGAAAATTTACCAAGGAGGACTATGAGCAATTCGTACCAGCGACGGAAAAACTGATCCACGAACATGGTAAAATCCGTATCTTGTTCGTCATGCACGACTTTCATGGCTGGTCGACGGGAGCGCTGTGGGAGGATATCAAGTTTGATCTCAAGCATTTCGCGCACATCGAGCGGTTGGGCATTGTTGGCGAAAGCAAGTGGGAGCATGGCATGGAAATATTTTGCCGGCCCTTCACGACGGCGAAAATGCATTACTTCGACAGCACTCAGCTTGACGAGGCCCGGAAATGGATTGCTGAACAGTAGCACCGATCAAGGTGTGGATGCCCCATGTTCCAACCCTTTTCGTCTCACCGTCCTGGCTCCGGAAATTCAGTGCTGTAGCCAGCTTGCGCACCACCTGCTTAGGGTTGGCTCATAAATAAATTGGAGGTTTTGGCGCGGCGAGGACAAGGCTGCGTAGGAAGGCGAAGCAGGCATATTGCTTATACGTCGATGCAGCCTGACACCCGCAGCCGTAGCCGCA
>Ga0114931_10009131_pt1 | contig 11919 bp, 14 predicted proteins | sample 2SBtaG_FD_89579 | JGI IMG/M metagenome (GOLD analysis project Ga0114931, IMG submission 89579) | Deep subsurface microbial communities from Kolumbo volcano to uncover new lineages of life (NeLLi) - 2SBTROV14_V59a metaG | ecosystem: Environmental > Aquatic > Marine > Volcanic | place: Kolumbo...
CAATGTGGCCAATTTCGGTCGGTGAGACAGTACGCGCCGCCTAAAGAGCCGTTGTTCCGTGTTAAACCGCGTGGCCTCCGATCAACACGCCCAGTATACGCTACAAATATGCAGCACCAGCGAAAGATCGGTAATGTGCGGATTGGCACACCGTGCGGTATGCTCGTTTACCGTCCTGTATGGGCCAAGACGCCACGATATTTCACGGTGGGTACTACAGTCGCCGGGAAGCCTGCTCCTGGAATAGCACTTTGTGAGGACGTCAAATGAATTGGTTAAAAGCAATAGGTTCTTTCTTGATAGGTGGTACTAGCGGTTCAGGCTCCAATGGAATGGAAATCGTTAAGGGCGTTGGTAATTGGATCGACAACCAGCAGTTTACCGAACAGGAAAAAGCTGTCGATTCAATGAAACGTGCGGAGTTGTATGGGCAATTCTTCAAGCAGACGATGGAAGAGAACTCCGAAAGATCGCGTACACGTAGGCAATTATCTTTACTTGTGATCCGTTGGTGGTTGTTAACTCTTACCTTTTCAGCCTTGTTGTATCCAGTTAACTTGCAGTGGTCAGAGTATGTGTTCAAGATTGCCACTTATACTGGTGTTACTACGTTAGTTCTTGGTATTGGAGCTTTTTTCTGGGGTACACATTTAATACGTGGTATGAATAACAAACAAGGTTAGGAAATGTATTATGTCAGCACGACTTAAAAAATGTGTTAAGTGCGGTAAAAAGAAGCTTTTGGAAGAGTTTGGCAAGCATTCAGACTCTTCAGATGGACGTCAATCGTACTGCCGTGAATGTAAGAACGCTCTAGGCGATAAGCGCCGCTCGGATAATGTTGCTGCACGTCTAAAACACCATACAGCTACACGTGTTAAGGATCAATTAGGTGCTTTGTGTCCTCCTAATATAGCATCTCAACTGGAACACCTTATTGGTTACCGTTTTGAACGCCTTGCTAAAGTACTACGTGCGCGCTTGAAGGAAGATTATCCGGGTAAAAAGCTACGCGTAGTGTTAGATGAAGGTTGGCATGTCGACCATATACACCCACTATCCCGTTATCCAGTGATTATTGATGGTAAAGTAGATTGGGATGAATTTCAACGTTGCTGGGATCCGTCCAACCTACGTGCTATTCCTGCAGCCGAGAACCTCGCCAAAGGAGCTAAAGTAGATGAGTAAACTTACTGATGATCCATCAAATCCCAATCTCACTCGTGGTTACGACGATAAACCTACACAGGAGGCAGATACTTATCTGGTATTAAGTGATAAGGAAATTGCTGAAGGTTTTGTACGTCCTCTAAGGTTAACTTATATTCACACAACTTGTGGTTCATCTACACAGATGCATGAGAGTATAGCTAGGACATATGCAAGGGATCCTAAGTTTTATGGATCTACTTATTGTGTTCATTGTCAAATGCACCGACCCGTAAGTGAATTTGTTTGGGAGGATGGATCCGTTGTGGGTTCATGATTATCGCACTGTATTTCTCGCCGCGCTTAGCGACCTGCCTGTGGGCATGAACTGATACAACTAACTATAGTAGGAAATATGAGTATTGACGTAAATGCACTTGCTAAAGCTGGGTATCGATTAACTCCAGCAACTATGGGTCAGAAGATCCAGAGAGGTGCGTGGATTCCTGCAAAACATCTACTATACATCGCAGTTAAGATTGCTATGGCAGTGCAAAAAGGTGGTGCACGTCTAATAATTACTATGCCCCCGAGGCACGGTAAACCCTTAGCCCGTACAGAACCTGTATTAATGGCTGATGGCACTTATAAACAGTTAGGAGCTGTTATTGTAGGTGAAGAGGTAATTACACATGAAGGACGTGCACGTAAAGTGCTTCAGGTTTTTGAGCAGGGTAAGTTAGATGTTGTATCCATTCAGACACGTTTGGGTAAAAATCTTATAGCCGCTCTTGATCATCCTATATTAACTGATGAGGGTTGGTTAGAGGCTAAGAATATTAAGGTAGGTCAATCCTTAGCTGTCATAAGCAAACCTCAAATAGTACCTACACATAAGTCAACATTTGAAGAGGCTCGTTTACTTGGTTACTTCATAGGTGATGGTTGTTGTGTAACTATTAACAAAGGTAAACCGCAAGAAACTGTTATGGCACGTCTTATTTGTCATGAGTCTAGGGAACTTGAGGATATTCGTAGTGTAGTTGATGCGATGGGATTTAACATACGTCACGTGAACGAGGGACGTTATGATATTAATAATGGGTGTCGTGCTTGGTTACGTAAGGTTGGAATTGCAGGACAAAACTCACACACTAAACGAGTACCTAAATGGTTGTTTAGATGTTCGAATGAAGTGATAGCACATTTTATCGGTGCATACTTCGCTTGTGACGGTTCTGTTGGCGGCCACAAACGTAGAATGACCGTTAATCCGGTGTTTATATCGTGCAACCACGACCTACTTTTAGATGTGCAATCCTTACTGTTAAGGTTTGGTATTAGATCCAATGTTAAAGTTAACTGGCATAAGGGCGGTTATAAGAAAGGTTCTGAAGAAGTGCGTTTAGAAATTCAACGTAGGGATGATACTGAGCGTTTTGCCCAGATAATTCCTATACCTGGAATTAAACAGGAAACGCTTAAGAATAAAATGCACGAGATATTCGGTAATAAAAGACCCCAAAGAAGACCCTTTGATGATAAGGGTAGTTACATTGATGATCAAGTTACTTCGGTCGACTTTTGTGGTCAGGTTGAATGCAGATGTCTCGAAGTTGAGGATGATCATACATTTACTTGCCAAAATGTAGTGGTGCATAATTCTGAACTATTGTCGATAAATACACCTATCTGGTTTTTAGAAAAGTGGCCTAAGAAGGACGTTATCCTTTCGACTTATGGTGCTGACTTATCTACTGATCACGCACGTAAAGTACGTGATATGATGGTTGATGGTAATGATATCTTAACTACAAGGCTTCGTGCGGACACCAAACAAGTCTCCAGATTTATGACTACTGACGGTGGTGGCATGCGTTCTATTGGTGTTGGCGGTGCTATTACAGGTCGCGGTGGAGATCTCTTCCTGATCGATGATTACATTAAGAACGCCAAAGAGAGTTTATCGCAAACTCAACGTGACGATGACTGGGAATGGTTCCGTGCTACGGCCTATACACGTTTGGAGCCTGGTGGTTCGATGGTTATTTTGGCTACCCGATGGAACATCGATGACCTTATCGGACGTGTTAAGACTGAATTTGGTGATATATTCACTGAAATATCCATTCCAGCGATAGCGCTCGAGAATGATCCTCTTGGACGTGTTCCAGGTGAGGCTCTTTGGCCAGAACGTTACAGTGTTGAGGCTCTTGAAGAAATTAAACGTGTATTAGGTACTTTCTGGTTCGAAGCACAGTACCAACAGCGCCCTCTGAAGTCGTTGACAGAGGTGGAGATTTCTAAGAATATCCAGATTGTGGATATCTTACCTGAAGAATACAAACTTAAGGCAATTCGTTCATGGGATTTCGCGTCTACTAAGGATGATGGTGACTGGACTGTAGGCTTACTCATGTCGAAGGACAGAAAACATGATATTTATTATGTTCATGACTTAGAACATTTTCAAGTCACACCGCGTGAGTTGCAAAAACGTGTTAAGACTTGTGCTGAAGGTGATGGGTTCAATATAGGAGTTCTAATTGAGCAGGAACCAGGTTCTTCAGGTAAAATAGTTATTGCTAACTACAAGGAAGATGTTTTACCTGGTTATAGTGTTAATGGTATACGTCCTACAGGACCAATAGAAGCTCGGTCTGGACCTTTTTTAGCTGCTTGTGAGGCAGGTAAGGTATGTTTCGTACGTGGGAAATGGAATAAACCGTTCCTAGATGAGATTGATACATTTCCTTTAGGTGCCCACGATGATATGGTTTCTGCTGCAGCGCAAGCTTTTAACAAGTTGAATAAAGGTAAAGTTGGTGTGGTTTGGGGTGATAACTACGCTAGAGATGAAGAATATCGAGCATCAGGTAGCACTGAAGAAGCTCGTATTATTACAGGAGTAACGTGGTGAGCAACTTAGACAAACAAGATGGCAGCAATGGTGGCAATGAAGGTGGCGGTAATAAGGTTACCAACTTAGCTTCAGGTGCAATACGTACACTTGCAGCACTCCTCGAACGTACTAAGCTCTTACAAGGGTTAGGATTACAGTTTGGTGGTGACCGTGACTTGTATACGGTCTTCGGGTATAACAAGACACCTACTTATGTTAACTACCTACAAAGATTTTCACGTCAAGACATTGCTGCAAGGGTGGTAGAAGCACCTTCGGCTGCTACCTGGAAACGTCCTCCAACGATTAAAGGTGATAGTAACTTTGACACCCGTTGGGAAAAGCTTATTAAGGATACACGTTTGTGGAGCAATATAGAACGTGCCGATAAGCTTGCAGGTCTTGGTCGTTACTCTATTCTATTTATGGGGTTCGATGATGGTGCTCAAGCTAAAATGCCTGTACGTAAGAGTACTGGACGTAAATTACTTTATGTTCAGCCTTTAGGTGAGTCTTCTGTTACTATCAGCAAATTTGAAGCTTCTACAAGTTCACCACGTTTTGGTTTGCCTACGGAATACAAGATCACTATTAGTGATCCCGAATCACGTTCAAACAGCATTCAGGCAAGTGCAAACTCTGAAGCTACAGCTTCAACTGTGGAAATTACTGCTCATCACACACGTGTTGTACATATACTAGAGAATTCCCTCGAGGATAAGATTTATGGTATCCCGAGACTCGCTCGTGTTTACAACTTACTCGACGATCTCCTTAAAGTGTGTGGTGGTTCGGCAGAAACTTTCTGGTTAACTGCGAATCGGGGTCTGCATGCTGATATCGATAAGGATATGGAGTTGGATACCACAGACGCCGCAGATCTTTCCACCATGATTGACGATTATCAACATCAACTACGTCGTGTTATTCGTACACGGGGTGTTAAACTTAGCAGTTTAGGTTCAGATGTACCTGATCCTACAGGAACCTTCCAAATGCTTATATCACTGCTTTCGGGCGCCACGGGAATTCCACAACGAATCCTGTTAGGATCAGAAGCGGGGCAGTTGGCATCTGAACAGGATCGAGCTAACTGGGCTGAGCGTATTGATGAGCGGCGAATGGCTTTTGCTGAACCCATGATATTGATGCCTGTATTGGATAATCTGATAGGTGCTGGGGTGTTACCTAGTGTTAATTATACTATTGACTGGCCTGAAGCATTCATCATGTCGCCGTTAGAACGGGCTCAAGAGATGGCACAGAAGGCACGTACTGTTACTAATTTGGCTAGACAAACCAAAGAGCCTATGCAAATCACGTCACGTGAGGAAGCACGATCTATTTTAGGTTTGGAAGGTAATTTAGCTCCGAGTGATATTGTAACACCTCCAGCTCCACCAACATCAACACCACCGACACAACCACAGCAAGGGCAAACTACTAGTACTAAATAGTAATTTAAGAGTTGTATCACTTAAAATCAGGTCATAGATTTAATTTGTGATATATAGTATAATTTTGATATGATGGTACAGTCATTAAGGAGTTTCGTATGAAGTTATCCAAAAGCAAGAAAGGTGTGCAGATGTCGCAGCTGGTTACAGCTATGGGTACACCTGACGTAAGTCAGATACGTCGCGAAACTTTTAATGGTACTGAACATCTAGTGGTACCAACCGTAATGCTTGTGGAAGGTGTACATCACGCTTCCAATGCAGCTGCACCTGAGCTGGCTTTGGCCGAAGAGTTTGGCCGTTTTCCTGATTCATGGAATGGCCGACCCGTCATGATGAGCCATCCACAGATTGAAGGGGAGCCTGTATCTGCGTCACATCCTTCGATTTTGGAGTCAGATTCTTTCGGAATTCTGTTTAACACCTCCTTAGACGAAGGTAAGTTGAAATCTGAAGCCTGGATCAATTTGTCAAAGGTCGAAGCTGCACCTGACGACAACCAAATCCATGAAGTAGTAACAGCCCTCGAAGCTGGTGAAACTCTTGTAGAGGTTTCTACAGGATTGTTTTCACTGGTTGAGCAGAGTTCAGGAAAGTTCGGTAACGAAGCATTTTCTGGTGTTTGGCGTGATATTGTACCAGATCACTTAGCATTGTTACCTCTCAATGCTCAGGGTGCTTGTAGTGTCGCAGATGGTTGTGGTGCTCCTCGCATCAATCAGGTTGGTGATGAGCCTGTAGGTGCGACTTCCCTCGAGGACAATGCACAGTCCAACTCCTCCGACTCGTCCTCGCAGGGCTTTTTAACTGCAGGGGTTGCGACACCTCCGACACCAACAGAATCCCAAGACAAAACACATATGGGCATCTTTCAGAAGCTGATGAAGAGCTTTGGAAACCTATTACGTTTTACAACCAATGCAGTGTTGAGCGATCGTGATCTTCGAACCGCTTTAACTGCTGCGTTGGACAAGATTGAACCTGACGCTTATCATTATGTAGTGGCAGTGTTTGATGCTATGTTCGTTTATGAAGGTTGGACAGGCCTCTTTAAACGTGCATATTCAATCGCCGATGATGGCACAATATCTCTGGGCACTGAGGTTACCGAGGTACGCCCTGTAACAGAGTTTGTTGACGTTAACGTACAAGAGGGAATTGTTATGAATATCGATACTCGTGTAAGTAACCTCATTACCAATGAAGCAACACGTTTCAAGGAATGTGATCGCAAATGGTTAATGACGTTGGATGAAAAGCAGCTGGAATCCATGGAGCCTGTAGCGTCTACGGAGCCTCCTGAAGGTTCTGGTGATCTGACCGCAGCACAGCAGGCAGGTAACAATGCAGCTGCTGAAGGTACCGGACTGAAGGCATCCACAACTGCTGCAGCTGCTGCACCTGTACCACCAGCAACTGTCGAAGATTATCTGAAGCAGGCACCGAAAGACATGCAGGAAGTGCTGTCTTCGGGTCTCCGCATGCATGCACAGCGTAAAGGTACTCTGGTCAAAGGGCTTCTGGACAACTCACGTAACAAGTTCAGCGAAGAGCAACTGAAGGAAATGCCTATCGAGCAGCTGGAAAACCTGGCAGCACTTGCAGATATTCCTGATTATTCCCTGGCCGGCGGTACTGATACCCAGGACACCCTGCGTGACAACGCAGATAGCAACTTCGCGGATGCACCTCCTGAGTTGTATCCCGTCGAGCAGGCCGGCTAATCTAGCGGTTAAGGTTGTAAGTAATTAACTAACTCACAGTAGAGGTAATCGAAATGTCAAATACAATCATCTTGCGCGGCGAGGGTCTCCAAAAGGAAGCTGCTGCTGCCGCGTCAATCACTCCGGGTCACTTGATTCAGGTTAACGGTGCTGGTACTCTGCAGGTTCATGGAGCCGCAGCGGGTAGCGCACAGAAAGCATTTGCCATCGAAAATGAAGTTATCGGTAACGGTATTGATGTAGTTTACACAGTCGGCGAAAACGTCATCTATTCAGTACTGCAGCCCGGTGCTGAAGTGAATGCATTTGTGGCAGCAGGTGTTACTGTTACTGCCGGCGATTTCCTGGAATCGGCAGGCGATGGTACCCTACGTAAGGTAGCCACTAGCGCTGCTACTGCGAATACATCTCGTGCCAGTGTCATTGCCCAGGCAACCGAAACTGTCGTCGCAGGTGGTTCTGACGCACGTGTGCGTGTAACGATTCTGTAACGGCAACGTTACGACCCTTGATGTTTGACTAACTATTAACTTTGGAGATTATGATGGATAAAGCACAGATCGATGCCATTACAAACTCTGGGGGTCAGCTCGTTGCTGCAGGTACTGTAGCACAACGTATGTTGGCTTCTGGTTTCAACACTAACTCGATGCGCACCTGCGGAGTCCTGCAGAAGGATGAGTGGAAAGCTATCGACAACGCAGTGCTTGGTGTAGCACGTACTCGCCTCCAAGCCTTCGAACCTCTGCTTTCACGAGGACTTCGTACTGATATCCCAAATGGTCTGGGTCACACTCAGATTGAGTGGGAAACTTCGAGCGATATGACGTCCGCTGAGGTCAACATGTCCGGGGTCACTGAGGGTCAACGTGATCGTATCGTATACGCAACCGAAGCGATGCCGTTGCCTATTATCCACAAAGGCTTCAACATCAACATTCGCGCCTTGCAGGCTTCGCGCAACAAAGGGCTTCCGCTGGACACTACACAGGCCCAGATCGCGGGTCGTAAGGTAGCCGAAAAGGTTGAATCCATTCTGTTCGCAGGTGCTGGCTTGACTGTCGGTAGTGGTGTAGTGTACGGACTGGAAACTCATCCGCAGCGTAATACAGGTGCCTTGACTGCGAACTGGGATGGTACAGCTACTGGTGAGCAGATCGTTGGCGATGTTCTTTCCATGATCGATGCACTGCAGGCCAAGAATATGTATGGTCCTTATGGCATCTACATCTCGGAAGCCAACTACAATCGCCTGGGTGAAGATTACAAGGCAAACAGCGACAAAACCATTCTGACGCGTCTGATGGAAATCCCATCTCTGGCCTTCATTCAGCCAACTTCGACCATCACGGCCAACAACGTCATCATGTTGCAGTTGACTCAGGACGTCATCGATATCATCGTTGGTATGCAGCCTACTACACTGCAGTGGGAAACCGACGGCGGTATGGTAGTGCACTTCAGGGTTATGTCGATCATGGTGCCACGTATCCGAAAGGATCAGCTCAACCAGTGCGGTATCGCACACTACACGTAAGTGTAACCTGCTAGCGTGAGATAAACTGAAGTGGGAATCAAACGATCAAACGATCAAAGTGCGATTCCCACTTCCTTAATGTTTCAGAGGAGATTCCGATGAGTAAGAACGAAAGTGATACAGTCGAAATGCGTTTAGTCGTAGATGACTATGCAGGTTTCAAGGATGGTGTGCGTCACACCTATAAAAAGGGTGATATCGTAAAGCTCACCAAACACCAAGCAACATGTTTTGCGGATCAATTTGAAGATCCGCGTATCGTGCAAGAGATGGCTCAACAAGCCGCTCGCGATAAAGTACGTGCGGAAAAGGAAGCTGAAGAGCAGGCTGCAAAGGAAGCTGCTGCGCAGAAGCAACTGGAAGATGAGCAGCGTGCCGCAATGGAAAAAGAAAAGGCAAACGCTGGTAAGAACACTGGTGGTAGTAACGCTGGTAAGGGTGCTGGTAACAAGTAATGGCTGCGAGGGTAACAGATGCTGATGTTAAAGGTATCATAGATGTACCAGCATCTCGTGATACTTCATCGATTATCGATGTAGCAAATCGTTACGTCGATAAGTATCTGTTACCCGAAGGCTTAACTGAGGTTGAGTTAAAGGATATTGAACTGTATTTGTCAGCACATTTCGTTGCACTTACAGTAGAACATGGTGGATTAGTTAGTGAAGATGTTGGTGACAGTAGCCAATCTTATGCAAATGTGTATAAGAGTGGCATCCGTTCAACTCGATATGGGCAGATGGCTATTTCGTTAGATTCCACCGGTAAACTAGCTTCGGTTGGAAGTGGGACCCTACGTGCTGAGTTTAAAGTAGTATGACTACAGGACTAATACAAGATGTTACTTATTGGAGCGTTAGTCCTGACGGCTTCGGTGGTTATATTTTTGGTGCTCCTCAAGCTTTAAAGGGTCACTGGGAAGATAAGAACGAAGCGTTTCGTACTCCTCATGGACAAGAAAAGATATCCAATGCTATTGTTTATTTGGATTCCGATGTAGTAGTTAATGGTTATTTGGCGTTGGGGAGTTCCATCGCCTCTGATCCAACAACAGTTGTAGGCGCAGTACCTATTGCAGGTTTTCGTAAGATCCCGAATCTGGGTGCTGTAAGATTCGAACGTAAGGCGTATTTGTGATGGCGGTTCAATTTCCAGTAGGATCGAGGCGTTTACCGAAGGGTAATACATCTGCATCTGCAGGCGCAACTCGTGATGTGCGACGTCAGATGGCGTCAATCCAACGTAACTTTCAACGCCTTATTGATTCTGTTGATGGAGTTACTGAAGAAGCGGTTCATGAAGGATTGCAACCTATATTCGATGAATCACAAGTATTAGTACCTGTAGATACAGGACGTTTGAAAGCAAGTGGTTTTATTCAGACACGACGTACGAGTAGCGGTGTTTCTGGTGTAGTAGGTTATGCTGCAGGCAGTAATCCTCCATACGCTGCAATTGTACATGAGCGTCTTGATGCTTCGCACGTATCGCCAACACAAGCAAAGTTTCTTGAAGCAGCTGTTATGAGCGGTTTTGATGACTTTCGTCAACGCTTGATAGCTGCTATGAGGAGGGGTCTTGGCCTCAATAGCTGAAGGTATTCGTGATTTGCTCGTCACTGCGGGTGTGGGTACTTTTAATGCCTCCAGCGGTTGGAGTATTAATATTGGTAGATCACCAGTAACTCCGGATACGATTATTCTGATTACGGAAACTGGAGGTTTACCATCGAATCCTGCGTACTTGCTAGATTTTCCTAACGTGCAAGTAAAGGTACGTGGTAACGCTTCGGGTTATTTAGCAGCGCTAAACAAGATGCACGAAGTAAATGATGTTTTATTAGGCTTACCTAGTCAAGATGTAAATGGTGACCGTTGGGATTCCATTACGCAGTTAACCAATGTGGCACATTTAGGTTACAGTGAGAATCAGCAACCCTTATTTGCAGGTAACTATGCCCTAATTGTAGAACCTGCAAGTTCACCGTTAACTAATCGGATTCCATTGTGAATCGTAACTAAGAGGAAATTGTCATGGCAAAGAAGATTCAGGTTTCCGATGACGCGGGCACCAATTGGTACACACTACCAGGCAGCACTGGTACCATGGACTTGAATGGTGATGAGATCGACGACACCATCCTGGGACAAACTTTTAAGTCCTCTGAGGCGGGTCTCATTAACTGGGATATTGTTGGTGAGGCTCTTTATAAAGGTTTTGCGGGTTATCAGGCCAAGTTGAAGCAGCAAGGTACCTCTACCACAATGACCACCGAATCCATGTCGTTGGTGTCAGGAAAAACTTACTCCATCGACGCAGCATCTAAGGAGATTTGGGATCGTTCTGCTACTCTTACGGTATTCGATAACGCTGTTGATCACACAGCCGATGTTATCGATATCAACTACCTTTATGGTCAGGTAACGTTTGCGTCCAGTTATACTGTGACTGGACCGATAACTGTGTCCGGTAAGTATTTCCCAACAGTTACGTTTGCAAACGCACAGTCGTTTACGTTGACGCAGACGATGAATCCTATCGACAATACTACGTTTGCCAAAGCTCAGACCAATGGCGGCTTTAAGGAGTTCGAAGCGGGTCTACGTACTGTACAGTTGTCATTGTCGGGTGTCTTTGATGCTTCAACTGGTATGACTGCGGTGCTTACAGGACGCGGTGAAGTCGTAATTGAGATTGATCCTGCAGGTGACGGTACTTCCATAGCACGTGGCTTCTTCCGTATCCTTAAGAAGGGGCAGCAGGGTGATGTAGGTGCTTTGGAAGAAGAATCGGTAACAGCATCACTTAATGTACCCGCGGATGATCTTATCTCCAAGGTATTTGCTTGGAGGCACGGTGCAACTACCACAATTCCTACTGCATTGAAGAAAATCCTTACTGCATGGGAGGATGAAACCTCCTTGACGGCACGTTACATGCCTACGGGTGTTGTAGGTGCTATACCGAAGGATGCTATTGAGGGCACTGTTTGGTTATCCGATGTATCGTTATCTTCGGGCCTTTCTGCCATGAACAAGTTTAACGCATCGCTGCAAGGTTCTGGAGCAGTCACTGAAGTTTAATTGTTTTACCTTTTGAGGAGAGTAACATGACTAACACAAAACAAAACACACAGGATGCACAAGTACC